>OCTX014547526.1_pt1 | contig 13134 bp, 9 predicted proteins | sample 1539691 | NCBI WGS metagenome assembly OCTX01 (sample SAMN02144231, study PRJEB22623) | gut metagenome | biome: sheep rumen | host: Ovis aries | place: New Zealand
AAAAGAAAGGGAGAAAAAGGAAAGTCCTTTATGTTAGATAATATTAACTAAATATATTGGAATAAAACCATAGGAAGCAAGGGGAGGGGACGGGGGTGGGGTCTGTAACTTTACCCATTTGCTCCAAATATTTTCATCCTCGCTCCACGAGCCAGCGACTCGTGGAGCGAGGATGAAACCTTCCAAATAGAATATCAATGTTCGCAAACTCCCGGTTAACAAAAAAAGACTCCTGCCAACTTCAGAAATAACACTCCCGGCAAGCAAGAAAAAGACTCCTGCCAACTCCCGCAAAAAAAGTTCAGAACATCGAGGCTACTCGTCTCACTCCCGCCACGAGCGTGTCGATTTCCTCCTTTGTATTGTAGAGCGCAAACGAAGCCCTCACGGTGCCGCTGATGCCCAGGCGGTCCATCAACGGCTGGGCACAATGGTGGCCTGTGCGCACGGCAATGCCCAGACGGTCGAGCAGGGTGCCGATGTCCAGATGGTGGATGTTGCCCACGTTGAACGACACTACAGCGTCGCGACAGTCGGCCTCGGGACCGTAGATGCGGATGTCGGGAACCGTTTGCAACTGCTCCATGCAGTAGCGGGTGAGCTCGCGTTCGTGGGCTTCGATGCTGTCAAACCCCAGCGAATTGACATAATCGATGGCTGTAGCCAGGCCGTGGGTGGCCACGAAGTCGGGTGTGCCGGCCTCGAACTTGAAGGGCAGCCGCTCGAAGGTGGTACGTTCCCACGTCACTTTGTCAATCATTTCGCCACCTCCCTGATAGGGCGGCAGCCGGTCGAGCCACTCCTCCTTGCCGTAGAGTACGCCTATGCCCGTGGGGCCGTACATTTTGTGGCCGCTGAACGCAAAGAAATCACAGTCGAGGGCCTGCACGTCGATGGGCATGTGGGGCGCGCTCTGCGCGCCGTCTATCAGGACGGGGATGCCGCGCTCGTGGGCCAGTCGCACTATGTCGGCCACGGGGTTCACCGTGCCCAGCACGTTGCTCACGTGGGCAATGCTCACCAGTTTGGTCTTTTCTGTCAGGTGGGCTGCGACGGTGTCGCAGCAAAGGGAACCACCGCTGCTGGCGGGGGAGGGGGTGTCGCAGCAAAGGGAACCGCTGCTGCTGGAGGGAGAGGGGGCACTGCAGCAAAGGGAACCGCCGCCACAGGCTAGCAGGCGGCCGTCGTCGCTGATGGGGAGGTGGCGCACCACGATGCCGCGGCGCTGGGCCTGCAGCTGCCAGGGCACGATGTTGGAGTGGTGCTCCATGTCGGTGACCAGGATTTCGTCGCCGGGCTGCATCTGGCTCTCACAAAACGAGCTGGCCACCAGGTTGATGGCCTCGGTGGTGCCGCGGGTGAAGATGATTTCCTCCGTCTTGCGGGCGTTGATGAACTGGCGCACCTTCTCGCGCGCCGCCTCGTGCAGGTCGGTGGCCTGCTGCGAGAGATAGTGAACGCCACGGTGTACGTTGGCGTTCACGTTGAGATACTCCTCGCGCATGGCGTCGAGCACACACAGGGGTTTCTGCGTGGTGGCTGCATTGTCGAGATAGACCAGCGGACGGTCATATACCCGGCGCGAAAGAATGGGAAAATCGGCTCTTATTGCTTGCAGGTCGTACATGGCATTGGCATAGGGCTATGGGGCAACATAGTTCATTCTCACTTTCTCGTAGCTCACGGTGCCGTCGGCTTTGACATGCACACGCAGCAGATAGTCGCCGGGGCCGGGGCTGTTGCGCTCGCTCATGGAATCGAGCGTAATGTGCTTTACACCTGCGTAGTCGCGCTCGTCCCACTTGTGCACATGACCATAGAACACCGTATGAACATTCCATTTTTCGAACTGCTTGAGCAGGAAGAAAGTCTCCTCGCGGGCAAACGTCGAGGCAAACTGCATGGACGACGGGCGGAACAGGTTGGTGTGGGTAAACACAAACGTGTGACGCATCTTCAGGCCAAACTCCTCAAGTTCCTTGCCGAAAAGCGCGTCTTCTTCTATCAGCTCCACCTGCTTCTTGCCAAGGGTGCCGCTGGCTGTGTCGAGAAAGATGAAATGGTCCAAAACATTCTGTTCCTCTCCCACAACAACGTAAACATCGTAGAACGACGAATGAAAGAGGTTCGACCAGAGTGCCCAGCCGTTGTGGGTAATGTCGTGGTTGCCCACAACAGGATAGAACGGGAAAGGAATATCATCGACAGTGTATATATTATTATTGACTGTGTCCTCATAAATATAATTAGACCTGTCCTCACGTTCCCATTCGTCATCTTCTTCTCCCACATATATTTCCTTATAGTATTTCTTGGCATATCTCCACTTGTACTCGTCAATCAGCGTGCCCAGATTAATGTAATATTCTGCCTTTGTGTCGGCAATGTCGCCCAAGTGGCAATACATCAAGTCGTCGTGGTCGAGTCCATTCTGCAGCATCTCTTGCATGCGCCCCAAGTCGGAGGTGAGATGGCTGTCGGCGCCCACCAGGAAGGAGTATTCGCCAGAAGGGGCCAAGTGCTCCCTGAAATCGCCTTTATAAGCGGAATAATAACTATGTGACATTTCCACACGGTCCTCAACGGCCGTACCCGAGACGAGCACACCTATGGGACTTACCTTCTCGCAGGAAACCAGACCTGCCAAGGCCAGAATGGCCAACGCGTATGTTTTGATTCTTGTCTTCATGATTACCAAACGTATTTGATTCCTAACCTTCCCGTTGTCTCGTATTTACTGGCCAACTGGCTGATACTGCCTGCCGGGCGCACGGTGAACTCGCCGAAAAGCATCATCTGCTGACGCAGTTGGGCATAGAACTGCAAGCCCCAGTTGATGTTCCAGTTTTCGTAGTAGAACTCATCGTAATTGCGGAAGAAGAGTCCGATGTTCCACGGGTGCCAGCGGGGACGAATTGTCACGCCGGTACCGAAGGTCATGGTGAGCGGCTCAGAATAGCCGTCGTCGTGGAATTGATAGTGAATGTACGATTCTCCCAGGCGCAGGTGGAAATAGGGTGTTTCCCACGCAACGGAGAGATTGTAGATTTTCTCGTTGGTCTGCCATCGGTTGTAGCGGTTAGCTATGGCACGACCCTCAAAATAGAAATCTGAGAAGCCCCAAGGCAGCCGGTATCCACCCTCTATCCCGATGGAATAGATCTGCTTGCCGAACTGCAGCTGGCCGTTGGAGCTCACATGCCAGCGGTCGGTGAGATGGCGCTTATAGGAGAGCTCAACTCCCACGAAAGCACCCGACACCACGTTGTAACCGCTTATCACGTAGCCAGTGCCTTCGTTTTTGTGCTCCCCGTCGTACTTGTGTACGCCGCAGAAAGATTGCGCTTGTAAAGACATTGTTGTCAACAACATCATTACTGTGAATAAATAGTTTTTCATTTACGTTAAGTTGATTTTTCTAGGCCTTTATTACTCAATACTATTAAGCCCCTACTCCACTCCTTTTTTTTCTTCACCAGATATTTGTCAGCTTACTTCTCATTTGCACAGCTTACAGCCTTTGCACTTGCTCAGCTCGCCGCGAAAACGCTTTTCCACCAGATAGTGGAGCCGGTCGCGCAGAGGCTCGAGCTTCATCTGGTCGATGACTTCGTTGATGAAAGCGTTCTGCAAAAGCACCTTGGCTTCGTGCTCGCTGATGCCGCGCTGCCGCATGTAGAACATGGCCGCGTCGTTGAGCTGGCCAACGGTGCTTCCGTGGGCACACTTCACGTCGTCGGCGTAGATTTCGAGCATGGGCTGGGTGAACATGCGCGCCTCGCGGGTGGCGCAGAGGTTCTGGTTGGTCATCTGCGAAACGGTCTGCTGAGCGCCGTGCTCCACCAGCACCCTACCGGCAAAGGCTCCTGTGGCCTGCTCGTCGAGCACATATTTGTAGAGTTCACGGCTGGTGCAGTGGGGCACGTGGTGGGTGATGAGCGTGTTGTTATCCACATGCTGCCGCTTGTCGGCAACCACACAGCCGCTGCAGTAGCATTCAGCCCCCTGGCCGCTGAGCGACAGGTCGAGACGGTTGCGCGTGATGCCGTTGTGCAGGGTGATGACGTTGTGGCAGACGCGGCTGTTGGCCTGCTGGTCTATATAGACGTTGCTCACCCGAATGTTCTTGTTGTGGGTCTCCTCCAGACAGTAGAGGTCCAGCTGGGCGTTGTCGCCCACATAAGCCTCGATGACCTGTGTGGCCAGGAAGTTCCGGTCGTCGGCCGTATGGTCGCAGAAGAGCATTTTGACCTCCGCCCCTTCTTCGAGCACAATGAGAACGCGGCGGTTCACCATCATGTCGGGCACTGTGCGCTGGGCGTTGCTGGGCGTAGCCTTCAGGATGTTGATGACCTGAATGGCACGGTCCACTTTGACGCCCCTGGGCACATACACCAGCAACCCGTCCTGCGCCAGCATGGTGTTGAGCGCGGTCACCGCGTCGCCGTCGGTCTTGGCCAGCTTGGCATAATAGCGGCCCACCAAGTCGCCATGGTCGCGCAACGACCCCACAATCACCCCTTCGGGCAGATGGCTCTTGGGCAAAGCCTTGCTGTAGAACGAGTCGTTCACCACGAAATAGAGCGAGGTGCTCAGGTTGGGCACGTCGCAGCGGAACGCTTCGTAGGGATCGACCGGTATTTCGAAACGGTTGAGGTTGACACCATAGTCGGGCTCGAAGAGTTTCTGAAGGTCGGTGTATTTGTAGCGTTCCACCTTTCGCGAGGGGAATCCCTGGGCCTTGAAGTCGCGGTAAGCCTGGTCGCGAACGGCATTCATGGCCTCGGGGGCATGGCCGAAAATCATCTGCCGCGCCTGCTCGTAGAGTTCTATGTATTGCTGTTCACTTGCCATTATTCTTCGCCGATTTCTTCTTTTATCCAGTCGTAGCCGTGCTCCTGTATCTGCTTGGCCAGTTCGGGGCCGCCCGTCTTCACGATGCGCCCTTTGTAGAGCACATGTACGTACTGCGGCCGAATCATTTCCAGCAGGCGGTCGTAGTGGGTGATGACGATGCACGACGTGTCGGGCCGCTGCAACTTGTTCACGCCCTCGGCCACAATGCGCATGGCATCCACGTCGAGGCCCGAGTCGGTTTCGTCGAGAATGCTCAGTTTGGGTTCGAGCATGGCCATTTGGAAAATCTCGTTGCGTTTCTTCTCGCCGCCGCTGAAACCTTCGTTCACCGAGCGGTTGGCCAGCTTTGAGTCCAACTCCACTATTTTGCGTTTCTCGCGCATCAGCTTCAGAAACTCGGCTGCGTTCATGGCTTCCTGCCCGTGATATTTGCGCTTCTCGTTGATGGCGGCGCGCATGAAGTTGGTCATCGAAACGCCCGGAATCTCCACCGGGTACTGAAACGAGAGGAACAACCCTTCGTGGGCACGGTCTTCGGGCTTCATTTCCAGCAGGTTCTTGCCGTTGAACCAAGCCTCGCCCTCGGTGACCTCGTAGAGCGGATTGCCCACGAGCACGGCGCTCAGCGTACTCTTGCCCGAGCCGTTGGGGCCCATGATGGCATGCGTCTCGCCGTCGTTCACCGTCAGGCTGATGCCCTTCAATATTTCTTTTTCGCCTATTCTGGCATGCAAATTGCGTACTTCAAGCATAATTCTCAATTGTCAAAATGTCAAATGTCAATTCTCAATTACCCCACGGTGCCCTCCAGCGAGACGCTCAAAAGTTTCTGCGCCTCGACGGCAAACTCCATGGGCAGTTTGTTGAGCACCTCCTTGGCATAGCCGTTCACAATCAGCCCCACGGCCTGCTCGGTGGGGATGCCGCGCTGGTTGCAGTAGAACAGCTGGTCTTCCGATATTTTCGACGTAGTGGCCTCGTGCTCGAAAATGGCCGACTCGTTGTGAACGTCCATGTAGGGGAACGTGTGGGCCCCGCAGTCGCTGCCCAACAGCAGCGAGTCGCAGCTGGAGTAGTTGCGGGCGTTGTCGGCCGTCGAGGCGGCGCGCACCAGTCCGCGGTAGGAGTTTTGCGAGTGGCCGGCCGAGATGCCTTTCGAAATGATGGTGCTGCGCGTGTTTTTCCCTATGTGAATCATCTTGGTGCCCGTGTCGGCCTCCTGATAGTTGTTGGTCACAGCCACCGAGTAGAACTCAGCCACCGAGTTGTCGCCCCGCAGAATGCACGAGGGATATTTCCACGTGATGGCCGAACCCGTTTCCACCTGCGTCCACGACAGCTTCGAGCCTTGGCCGCGCAGGTCGCCGCGCTTGGTCACCAGATTGAGCACACCGCCGCGCCCCTGCTCGTCGCCGGGATACCAGTTCTGCACCGTGGAGTATTTCACCTCGGCACGTTCGTTGACAACAATCTCAACGATGGCGGCATGCAGTTGGTTCTCGTCGCGCATGGGGGCGGTGCAGCCCTCCAGATAGCTCACGTACGAGTCGTCGTCGGCAATGATGAGCGTACGCTCAAACTGGCCCGTGTTGCGGGCGTTGATGCGGAAGTAGCTGCTCAGCTCCATGGGGCATCTCACCCCCTTGGGGATATAGACAAACGACCCGTCGCTGAAGACGGCCGAGTTGAGCGCGGCAAAGAAGTTGTCGCGGTAGGGAACCACGGTGCCCAAATACCGGCGCACCAAGTCGGGATGCTGCTTGATGGCATCGCCGATGCTGCAGAAGATGATGCCTTTCTCAGCCAGCTTCTCCTTGAACGTGGTTTTCACGCTCACCGAGTCCATGATGGCGTCCACGGCGGTGTTGCCGCTCAGCGCCAACCGCTCTTCCAGCGGAATGCCCAGTTTGTCGAAGGTCTTTTCCAGTTCGGGGTCTATCTTGCCGTCGCCTTGGGGCTTCTTGGCCAAGGGGTCGGCGTAGTAGCTGATGGACTGATAGTCAATGGGTGGCACATGAACGTGCCCCCACTTCGGTTCAGTCTGTTCGCGCCAATAACGGAAGGCGCGCAGGCGGAACTCCAGCATCCAGTCGGGCTCGCCCTTCTTCTGCGAAATCAGCCTGACCACATCCTCGTTGAGACCTTTTTCTATGATTTCCGTATGCACGTCGGTGGTGAATCCGAACTCATATTTCTGTTCGGCCACACGGCGCACAAATTCGTTGTTATTGCTCATTAATGTACTATTTGGATGCAAAGTTATTAAAAAAAACGGTGAAAAGCCTGCATTTTCACCGTTTTTTTAATTATATCCAACCTGCTGCTAACTTCTTTTCCAGATTCGGCGAGTGATTCTTCGCCAAAATGACGGAAAAAGAGAAATATGCGCTATCTTGCAGGGGACAGGTTTGAAACTATTGGGAACTAACAAAAGTTTACGAGAGTTAGGAGGCATTCGACCTCTTAACTCCCGTAAAAACAGAATATCCGAAACTCTAGGAATACAGACTACAGTTTCTGTTCCACCTCAATCTCGGTGAAGGTCTCGATGATGTCGCCCACCTGGATGTCGTTGAAGTTGACCAGCGAGATGCCGCACTCCAGGCCGGTTGCCACTTCCTTGGCATCGTCCTTGTAACGCTTCAGGGCGTCGATGGGGGCGGTGTGGACCACAATTCCGTCGCGCACCACGCGGGCCTTGTCCTTGTTGTGAACCTTTCCGTCGATGACCAAGCCACCGGCCACAGTGCCCACCTTCGAGATTTTGAACACCTGCTTCACCTCTATCTCGCCGGTGACGATTTCCTTCTTCACCTTGTCGAGCATGCCCTGCATGGTGGACTTCACCTCGTCAATGGCATCGTAGATGATGCTGTAGGTGTTGATTTCCACGCCTTCGCGTTCGGCCAGCTTTCGGGCGTCGGCCGAGGGACGCACCTGGAATCCCACGATGATGGCGTCGGATGCGGAGGCCAGCATGACATCGTTTTCCGAAATCTGTCCCACAGCCTTCGAGATGACGTTCACCTGCACCTTCTCGGTGGAGAGTTTGATGAACGAGTCGCTCAGGGCTTCTATCGATCCGTCGGTGTCGCCCTTGACGATGATGTTCAGCTCGTGGAACTCGCCCAAGGCGATGCGGTGCGACAGTTCGTCGAGTCCCAGCTTGGTGGTGGTGCGCAGCGACTGCTCGCGCTGCAGCTGCACCCGTTTGCTGGTGATTTCGCGCGCCTCCTGCTCGGTTTCCATGATGTGGAACGTGTCGCCGGCGGTCGGGGCGCCGTTCAGACCCAGAATGATGGCGGGCTCGGCGGGTCCGGCCTTCTCGATGCGCTGGTTGCGCTCGTTGAACATGGCCTTGATGCGGCCGTAGCTGGTTCCGGCCACCACGATGTCGCCCACTTTGAGTGTGCCGTTGGAGACGAGCACCGTGGAGACGTAGCCGCGGCCCTTGTCCAAGCTCGACTCGATGACCGAACCGGTGGCCTTGCGGTTGGGGTTGGCCTTGAGGTCGAGCATTTCGGCCTCGAGCAGCACTTTCTCCAGCAGTTCATCAACGCCGATGCCTTTCTTGGCCGAGATTTCCTGGCTCTGGTACTTGCCGCCCCACTCTTCCACGAGCAGGTTCATGTTGGCCAGGTCCTCGCGAATCTTGTCGGGGTTGGCGCCGGGTTTGTCAATTTTGTTGATGGCAAATACCATGGGCACGTTGGCCGCCTGGGCATGGGCGATGGCCTCCTTGGTGGTGGGCATCACCGAGTCGTCGGCGGCAATGATGATGATGGCAATATCCGTCACCTGGGCGCCGCGGGCTCGCATGGCGGTGAACGCCTCATGACCCGGCGTGTCGAGGAAGGTGATCTGTCGGCCGTCCTTCAGTTTGACGTTGTAGGCTCCGATGTGCTGTGTGATGCCTCCGGCCTCGCCGGCGATGACGTTGGTATTGCGAATGAAGTCGAGCAGTGAGGTCTTACCGTGATCGACATGCCCCATGACGGTCACGATGGGGGCGCGCGGAATGAGGTCGTTCTCGTCGTCGTCCTCCTCGGTGATGGCGTTTTGCACCTCGGCGCTCACATATTCGGTCTTGAATCCGAACTCCTCGGCCACGATGTTGATGGTTTCGGCGTCAAGTCGCTGGTTGATGCTCACCATGATGCCGATGGACATGCAGGTGCCGATGACCTGGTTGACGCCCACATTCATCATGGTGGCCAGTTCGCTGACGGTGACGAACTCGGTGAGTTTCAGCACCTTGCTCTCGGCCTTTGCCTCCAGGCGCTCTTCTTCCAGACGCTCCTGCACGGCCTCGCGCTTCTCCTTGCGGTACTTGGCTCCCTTCTTGTTCTGGTTTTTGTTGGTCAGTCGGGCCAGCGTTTCCTTCACCTGGCGTGCCACGTCCTCCTCGTTCACCTCCAGCGGTTTCTGGTTGCGCTTTCGGTTCTTCTTGCCGCCCTTGTCTTTGTTGGCGTCCTTGTCTTTCTTGCTGTTGTTGTTGCCACCACCAAAGTTGCCGCTCTTGCCGGCGGCCTCGATGTCAACACGCTCGTTGCCAATGCGCACACGCTTCTTTTTCTTCTCGCCGCCGCCATTGCCTCCCGGACGGTTCTGGGCAGCCTTCTCCTCGCGTTCCTTTCGGCGCTCTTCCTTGGTTTTCTTCTTGGGGCGAGTGCTCTGGTTGATGGAGTCGAGGTCAATCTTTCCCAGCACGTTCACCTTTGGCGCATTCAGTATTTTCTTCTCGCTCTTGGTGGTGAACACCTCCTTCACGGGCTGCTGTTGGGCCGCGGGCTGTTGTTGGGGCGCCGGCTGTTGGGGAGCGGGGCTGACAGTTTTGGCTACCGGTGCCGCAGGCTGGGGCTGCGAACTGGCGGCAGGCTGGCGGCCATTGTCGGCGGCGGGAGCTGCCGGCTGCTTCTCCTTTGCCGGCTGCTGCACCTTCTCGGACGGTTGCTGCGGAGCAACGGCGGGGGCAGCCTTCTCGGCCACGGGCTGTGCGGGCTTGGCGCTGGCCTCTTTCTGCACGGCGGGCTGAGGAGCCTCTGCGACGGCGGGGGCGGCGTTTTTCTCGGGAGCAGACTGTACGGCAGCTGTCTTCTCCTTGGCTTCGGCTGGGGCGGCAGGTGGTGTGGCAGGAGCGGCCGGCTTGCCAGCCGCCGGTTTCTTGCCGATGCTGTCCAGGTCGATCTTCCCCAGCGGCTTGAACAGCACACGGTTTTTCTCCGAGGGAGTCTCGGCCTTGGTCTGCTCGGCAGGCTTCAGCTTCTTCTCCTTGGGGTGCTTCTGGAAGAGTTTGTCGGCGCGTCCCTTCTCCTCCTTGTCGCTCTTGAACGCTTCGACGAGTGCATTGTACTGGTCGTCGCTGAGCTTGAAGTTGGGGTCTGCCTTCACCTCGCCCAGTTCTTTCTTCTTGTCAAGGAAATCAACTGCCGTCTGAAGTCCTATGTTCAATTCGCGTATGGCTTTATTTAATCTAATGCTCATTTAAGTCTGTTTTAATATCATTTTCATTCAAGTTTCGCTATCGCTCAACTTTTTGGAGTTCAAGAAGTTCAAGTAGCAGCATGGAGTTCAAGACAATAGCATTATTCCTGTAATCCATTTCGGAAAGTTGTCAGAGTGAAGACTATTGCCTTTTAACTCCTTGCGACTTCTTGTTTGCTTAGCATGCGAAAGTTGAGTCATTTTCATTTAGTTCTCGAACTCAGCTTTCAGCACGTCGAGCAGATGGTCAACAGTTTCTTCCTCGAGGTCGGCCTTCTCCACGAGCATCTCGCGCGGAGCGTTGAGCACAGCCTTGGCCGTGTCCAGTCCGATGGCCTTGATGGCGTCAATCACCCACTGGTCAATCTCGTCGGAAAACTCGTCCAGATAGATGTCCTCGTCGGCCTCGTTCTCATCCACTTCGCGGAACACGTCGATGGTGTATTCGGTCAGCATCGAAGCCAGCTTGATGTTCAGTCCGCCGCGGCCGATGGCCAGGCTCACTTCCTCGGGCTTGAGGAACACCTCGGCCTTGTGGTTCTCCTCGTCGATGTTGATGCTCGACACGCGGGCGGGGCTGAGGGCGCGCTGGATGAACAGCTTGATGTTGCTGGTGTAGTTGATTACGTCGATGTTCTCGTTGCAGAGCTCGCGCACGATGCCATGCACACGGCTTCCCTTCACACCCACGCAGGCGCCTACGGGGTCGATGCGCTCGTCGTAGCTCTCCACGGCAATCTTGGCGCGCTCGCCCGGCATGCGGGCCACACGGCGGATGGTGATCAGTCCGTCGGCAATCTCGGGCACCTCGGCCTCGAGCAGCCGCTCCAGGAACATGGGGCTGGTGCGCGAGAGGATGATCTTGGGGTTGTTGTTCTCGTTGTCAACGCGCAGAATGACGGCGCGCACCGTCTCGCCCTTGCGATACTGGTCGGCTGGAATCTGCTCCGACTTGGGCAGAATGAGCTCGTTGTTCTCGTCGTCAACGAGCAGCACCTCGCGCTTCCACACCTGATACACCTCGCCGCTGACCACCTGGCCCACACGGTCCTTGTACTTGTTGTAGAGCGAGTCGTGCTCCAGCTCCAGAATCTTCGAGGCCAGCGTCTGGCGCAGGTTCAGGATGGCGCGGCGGCCAAACTTCGAGAAGTTCACCTCTTCGCTCACTTCCTCGCCCTCCTCGTAGTCGGGGGCAATCTTCTGGGCGTCAGAAAGCGAAATCTCCTTGTTCTCGTCCTGCACCTCGCCGTCGGCCACCACCACGCGGTTGCGGTAAATCTCGAAGTCGCCTTTGTCGGGGTTCACGATGACGTCGAAATTCTCGTCGGAGCCAAACAGTTTGGCTATCACGTTGCGGAAACTCTCTTCCAAAACGCTCACGAGCGTGGTGCGGTCGATGTTCTTAGTCTCTTTAAACTCTTTGAAGGTGTCAACCATGCTGATGGTTTCATCTTCCTTTTTTCTTGCTGCCATAGCTTTACTTGAAACTTATTATGTATTTTGTATATTTTACCTTGTCCATCTGGAACACGTGGTCAACGTCCTCCAGCACAGGGCGCTTGGCCCCTTCTTTCTTCACTTTCTCGCGCACGGAAACCGTGAAGTCGTTCCCGTTGACGTCCTTCAGCGTTCCCTTGTACTTCTTGCCGTCGGCGTCGAGTACCTCCACCTCCTTGCCGCGGAAGTTCAGATACTGCTGAGCCACCTTGAAAGGCTGTCCCAGGCCGGCCGAACCCACTTCAAGCTCGTAGTCCTCCTCGTCGCGGCTCAGATGGTCCTCAATGTACCGGCTCAGTTCCACACAGTCTTCAATCCACACCCCGTCGGCGTGGTCGATTTCAACAACAATCTTGTCATCCTGGCTGATTTCTATTCCAACAAGGAAGTAGTCCTTGTCCTGCAGCCACTCGTCAACAAATTTCTTTACGACGTTTTTATCAATCATATAAGTACCTAATGTGTTATAAAAATGAAATGAGAGGCTTTCGAGAAGCCTCTCATTCCACTGAACGGCTGCAAAATTACAAAAATAATTGCACCCCCGCAACATTTTTCCCATTTTTCTGCATTTGGGCCGCGAAAAAAAGGAAGAAAGTGAAAGTTTAAGAAAGAAATTGGAATAATTACTATAACGATCCAGAGAATTGATTATATTTTCAACTGATGTTTTGGCTGTTTTTTACGACAACGAATTTAACCAATGAATCGAATCTCATCAATGCATCAAGGACGCGACAAATGTTGCCGAATGCAACGACTCGAATGATTCGTTGGCCGCCTGCGGCCATTCGCTTTGCGCCGCCGTGGTGCTATTTGTAATATTCGTTGTTGTAGAGACACCACATTGTGACATCTCTACTACTAAAATAATTAATGACTCAACTTTCGCATGTTAAGTAAACTAGAAGTTACAAGGAGTTTCAAGACATTAGTCTTTGCCCTGAGTCCTTCTGTTTTGGGGAAACACGGCACGAAGCTATTGTCTTGCAAATCCTTGAGCCCCAAGAACTCCTTGAACTCCACATAGTTGAGCGATTGCGAAACTTAAATTAATGATTATCCGCAATCGTACCACCAAATCCTTTGTAGCTTAAACCATCCCCATAGATGGAAGAATAACGCTCCGCGTCTCATTCCCGAGCAAGCTCGCCTACCCGTAGTCTTTGGCTTTCCCTTCGGCCGCCGATTTTCAATTCAAAAACCAATAAAAACCAAAACGGACAAGGAAAAACAGGTTTTTATTTGTAGAAACTCTTGGTTTTTGTTGGTTTTTCTTTGTTTTTATTGGTTTTT
>OCTX012046932.1_pt1 | contig 13132 bp, 10 predicted proteins | sample 1539691 | NCBI WGS metagenome assembly OCTX01 (sample SAMN02144231, study PRJEB22623) | gut metagenome | biome: sheep rumen | host: Ovis aries | place: New Zealand
GGGAGATTTTTACACAAGCCTTAAACCCCAGTACATCATTTTTCTGTGCCCAATGGACATTTTTAACGGCAGATTTCCCGTTTATCACTTTGAAAACAGGGCTAGAGAGGATGCAAATATTTGCTTGAACGATCTCACGTATAAGAATTTTTATATATTTACAAGGTATGAGGATTTTACGGATCCGGTCGTGAAGGCTTATATGAAGTACTTTGCAACTAGAAATGTGGACTCCAACGAAACCGAAACTATCAATAAACAAGTGTCTTTTTTCAAAACCGACACTCTCATAAGGAACAAGTACATGACTTTTGAATACGAACTTTATGAAAGTAAGGAAAAAGGAAAAGCAGAAGCTGAGGCTAAAGCTTTGGAAGAGAAAAAGGCCATGGCCAAGGGCTTCCGTGATGACGGCATTCCTTTGGATATCATATCTAAGCGGACGGGTTTTACTATCGAGGAAATCGAGGCTCTGTAAGCTTGCCTCCCGCGCTCCCTTACTCAAGGGAGTTTTTTTGTTGTCAGCTACAAGATGCTTTTTATAAAATACCACGTTTTCTTGCAAATGGTTGATTGATTTCTTGACAGTGATTTTGCTAAAGATGTATCTTTGATCGGGTATACTGACGAAATTTTTTACAGCATTGCCAATGATATCGTTGCAGAAACAACGGGTGTGCCGATAAGGAACATTCGCCGCTGGAAGCGTAGATACGCGTCCATGAAATAAGGGCGTTGAGCGCAACGGCGGTGATGTTGGCGAAGATGTTTTTATACTTTTTATCAAGTGATGATGTTTCCGTCTAATTTAATTGTCAATAGAATCCAACAAATACTTTAAAGACTTTTCTCTCAATGCGGAAACTCGTTGCTGTATTTCACCCCAGCTTTCTATTGCAAGGTTTCCATCCTCCGAAGCATTTCCATCAAAAAGCCTGTTCATCAATCCGAAAGAATTCAAGAGCGATTCTATTCTCGTATTCGTCGAAAGGGAAACTGATTGCTTAAATCGCATGAAAGTAAAGAAATTTCTGCTGTAGATTATCGAGAAAACGGTTCCATGGAATGAATCCGTGCATACATAATCGGCGTATTTGACTAGCGAGACAAAATCCGCAGGAGTAATATCGTAAGGCGTAATATCCGCATAGGATTCATCACTTGCAATGAATTGATCCAAATGCAGCAGTGCTACGATTTTGCATCCTGTTTTTTTAGCAAGCCTTTTTACAAAATTACGTTGATCGGGATTGTCTCCCATGAAATAACAGAATATGTATTTTTCGGAAACAAGGCGTTGCGAAGCAACTTCATCCCAACCATTGGCATTTAGCAATAAGGCAGGATCACATACTTGCGGGACATCACGGCCAACAATTTTCTTTATGATTGATTTGCCCGAACTTTCACGAGCAGACAAATGATTTATGCGGGAAAGGAATCTTGCATACGCCTGCTCATGCTTAGCGGGGATTTCTCCAATGCCAAAACTCGTTGCATAAGCAACCTTGTTTACACCGTCTGGGACAAAATTCAATGTGTAGTAATCCGCCATAACATTAGACGGAAGCCACAACTGATCACTCCCCACAACAACAGAATCGTATTCCTTACAGGAGCGTTCCAAGTCTCCCCAACTTTCGAATTTACGGGATACCTTAAAGTTAGCCGAGCAAAAGCGGTCAAAAGCAGCATCGCGTTTTTGCAAGTTTGCTCCAAGCTTTTTATTTAGCTTTTGCTTTATCTTTTTTTCGATTATTTTGCCTTTCTCTTTTACAATGCTTAAATCAAAAATATTGCTAAGGAAATATCTCCACTTTCGCTTAGTGATGTCACCTTTTAAATTATCAAAATCAATAGCTTCACTGTCTATACCGGACTTTGACAAAATTCGCTGAGTAGCGAAAGCCTGAAGCATTCCGCCATAGTCGTGATAATCATAATTGATTGCAAGAGCAACTCGTTTATTTGACATAAGCCATCAATTCCTTCTCAATATCTTTTTCACAAATCTTTTTGCAGAACTATAAACACCCAATTTAAAAGCCAGCATTCTCAAAAAAGAGTTCATACGAACCTTTAATGTCGTTGGATACCATTTTTGCATAAGAGCGGCGATATCCATTTTTGCATAATCTCTAAAGAAATCATCACGTTTAGGTTCTTTGGGTACTGACTTAACCAAAGCAACTTCGTCTGCAATAAATTTTTCAATATCTAAAAATTGTTCAAATTTTATTAAGGGTTTTATATCCTCAAAAATTTTTCTACCAAGCTCGGAATGTATCAAAATTCTATTTGTTCCATTATCATCAAAATTTTTCGAAAAAGATTTTACATCATAACAATCCCAAATGGTAAAGTCACTAACCCGATATCGCTTCTTAAAACGGCATTGATAACAAGAAGGGCGAACATTGATGTCGGAAAAGAAAGACCTCATAAAAGGTTCTCTTTCTACACCGCTATGATAATTCAGTTTTTCATCTTTATTGTAAATAGAAAATGATGTGTAATTATAGCACAAACGTTTTTCTCTAAACAAGATCCTAGAGAAAGCCCCACCAATATCCTTTTGTTTCCAATCCATGTAATCCCTGAACACTCCAGGACTAGGGATGCCATAGCAAACAACATCAACGAGGACTAGTTTTTCTCTCTTGTTTTTTTTTAAATATTGAAGCAAGCCTTCAATTTGACAAGGAGTTCCACTAAATAAAACCCACTGGTCCTCCTTTAACAGTTCCTTAATTTCTTTAAAACAATTCCCTAAATCACTTTGTACATACTTAGAATTTCTAAAAAAAGAAAGACGTTCTTTATCCTTAACTTTGCAATGACGAACATACCATCCATTTTTTTCAGAATTATTGGAATTCTCGCGATATTTCAATTGGGCTCCATAAATGAAACCACCATGATCAAGAACCCAGTTAGAAATGGCGGTAAAAGCACCACCTGATGTACTCTCTTTGCGTATTTGTTCGTTTTTTAACTGCAAAAGGTAAGCAAATTGTTCGTCGTTTATTCGCTCCGATTCTACGTTGATTACAGGGCAAACTTTCTCACATATTCCACAATTAACACATACAGACTGATCTACAAAAGGATAGCGAAACCCTTCTTCGTCCATTTTCATGACAATGCAGTTCTTAGGACACGCCTGCGCACAAGCAGAACATCCGCAACAGTCTTGTTTATTTTGTATAGTGAGCATTGTAAATTTATCCCTATCGATGTTCTAATTGTTTTCTTCTCAACCAACCAATAAAATTGATAACACCATACCAACGTCGATCTATCAAAAATAAAATCACACGCCTTTGATAATCCAAATTAGAACGCGACGCATTTTTCATAGCCTCATGAACCAATCTATTCCGTAAAAAATCTTCAAATTCGTCAACTTTCAGAGCAAAAGAATGGGTATTATTGGGATTAAAGCAGCCAGTTACAGCGATTGTACAGATTATATACAACATTCTGTCTAAAACGCCTTTATGGAGACCGGAATTTTTTGATTTATTTTTTACATAATCATCAATCCAATCCATACAACGAAGGACATACTCATTATTTTTCGGATTATAGGAGTGACATATCGACTGACCATTATACACATAATGTAACAACGGTTTATTCAAATAATAAGCACTTGACAGGTGCTCGAACAATTGAATATTGAACACATAACCTTCAGCCCCTTGTCTAAGTTCATCAACATGTCTTATGTTATATTTTCTTAAATAATCCAAGCGAATCAATTTCATGAAAGCCATAGCTATTTTGCCATTAAAATCAAGAACCCTCGCTTGTAATTTTCTACACTCATTTCCAGTGAATAGTCTTGATTCACAATCATCAAATGATCTTATTTCTCTTTGGGAATTTGGATAATCAGTAAACATATTGAACATTACAAGTTCAACATCATTTTCTATCAATGCTTTATAGGCATATTCGCAACAATTAGGTTCAAGATAATCATCGCCATCAAGAAACATCAACGCAGCACCAGAAGCAGAATCTTGTCCTGAATTTCGAGCCGCTGCAAGCCCACAATTTGTTTTATGAATGACTTTGATACGATCATCTTTTTTTGCGTATTCATCACATATATCGCCACAATTATCAGGCGAACCATCATCGACGAGAATGATTTCAATGTTTTTGTAAGTTTGATTTAATAAACTTTGCACGCATTTGTCAAGATATTTTTCGACATTGTAAACAGGAACAATAATTGAAACCAAGGGATTCATATCAACATCCTTTTTATATTGTTGTCACATTTTTTGCATTTATCAGCAATCTGCCGAATATGGGAAGTAACATATTTTACATACACATCCATAATTACACCATACTAAGTCAACAAAAAGCATTAGAGCCCCCCAAATTATAAGCCAAGAATGATTGATTTATACGGAAAAGTATCACTCAAATTAGCAACAACTACAACAAGAAACCAATACATTACCAAAAATAAAATATAACCTCGTCTCACATTAGATGGTATAACATAATTTCGAAAAATATACGGAACCATAATGCAAGAACAAATGAGATAATAAGTATTCATTCGTGTTGCAAAAACAGATATCAAACCAGCAAAGCAAAGAATCACACTAGAGATCATAATATATTCAAAGAAACAATATGTAGCATCATTATGTTTTTTCTTAGACGAATAAAGTACAATTAAATTCATCATACATAACGCAAAAATAGAATACGGAAAACTAGCGCCATATCTATCCGAACTTCCATACCTCAAACGATATCGATCATCCATCCCGATTTTTTCAAAAAAAGATAAAACATAAGAAAGAGACGTTAGCCCCCCCGTTAATAAAGAAATAAATAAAAGCCTAACCTTTCCGTAAGATAGAATATGGAAATAATCAGTTGAAAATTTTTTTATAAGAATAACAAGAAAAAACAAAAAAGCAGTTTGATGAAAACCACAGGCAACAATTGCAAAAAAAACACTCCATTTGTATTTTTCTTCCATCAACATCGAAAATCCAACCATACAAAACGCCATTGCCATATATTGCCTTAAAGCGTTATAACTTCCATTATAAAAGGCAAAGAAAAAAATGAAAAAAGCTAAATTTAAAGAAATTATCTTTCTTTCTTTAAAAAACGCATAATAAAACAAGCCATACATCAGCACTCCTGTCAAAAAAAGAAAAAGATTAAAATCATGAGTTAGTAAAGAAACACAATAATTCCACCGCGTATACAGAAGTTCAAGCTTATCTAAACGAAAGCTATTACTTATAAACTCATTCCAGTTTGAAAATTTACATATTCCCGAAAAGAAATCATAAACATAACCACTGGTATCTGTTCCTATAGCTTTATCACGCAGACCAAATAGTACAGCAGATAAAAGAACTACTAGAACGAATAAAACATTTTGGAGAAACTTTGATACACGACAAATACTGCATACCAAAAATAAGGATACAGCAAACATTAACAAGTATATCATACAAAAGCCTCATAATTAGAAACAACATTTTAACCTTTTCCCTGCTACACAATCTCGTAGAACGTTTCAATACCCCTTCGAATTGGCTTTTCTGGGATTTTTTGAGGATATCCCAAAGCAATAACCATCACAACGTTTTCAGATTTCTTTATGTGCAAGAGATTTTTGCACTCGGCGACATCCATTTCAGATGCGTGGAAGAAATTGCACATCGTTCCATAAATGCCATACAATCTAGTGGCTAAAATCAAATTCTCAGCCGCCAAGGATGCATCAACATACTGCAATTTTTTGTCTATCAAATCATAAAAGGAAGACTCAGCACATACAAAAACCACACAAGGAACGTTCGTAAAGTTGGTCATTCCAGCCACATGGGGCATTATCTTATGGATTATTTCAGCATCCTGAGTTATATGGAATCGGACAGTTTGCCTACAGCATCCATTGGGGGCGTCAACGGCTAATGAAACAATCTCTTTAAGAACATTCTCTTCAATTTGATTAGATTCGAAATTTCGGCAAGAGATTCTTGACTTGATGAAATCTGAAATAAAGGAACGCTCATCCAAAGAGTAATCCCTAGCATTGACATCTACCAACTTTGGAACACCTGTTCCTTGAGCATTCTTGAACCTTTCAATTATTTCTAAAGTCCACTTAAATGCCGGATCATCTTGATATTTATTCATTAGATTAAAACAAAGCGCTTTTGCCTTTTCAAAGACTTGCGTGCTATGCCCCTTTTCAAACGAAGGATTATTCATCGCCTTATCTAACATATGGCAATACATCCGCAATGTTGCAAAATCCTTCTCGGAACTGCATTCTCTGCGAATTTTCAAATGGCGGCAATTGTATTTATAGTCTTTCAAAGTTTCTTTCAGAGTAGAGCGGAACATAGAAAGAATGGACCGTATTTTCATAGAATTCTCCCGATAAGAGTTCTCACCTTCTTAATCACAAAATCTCGCTCAAAGCGATTCAGGCCCACCCAAAAAGAGAAGGTCGCTGCAAGGAGAACGGAAATAATTATGACAAGTAACGGAGGCAAATCAAAACTCTTTGCCCAAATGGAAAGAAAAACAATGGGAATTGCAACGCTCGCGCATCTCAGTAAATCGCCAATCAAATAGTTTCCAACCTTAAAGCCTAACATAGATCTAACAATAAACAAGCGAATAATAAATGTGACTACGCAAAAAGAAAAATGAACAGCAAAAACAGAAGCTGGCGACGCCCCTGCATTCAAAACAATATACGAAACAGGAACAATTAAAAGCATTGTACCACCAATAACTGACTGATAGAATTTGATCTTTCCAGTCGCAGCAACAGAATGCATGAACGGATTCGCCATAGAATCAATAATGACTATACAAAGCATAATCCTAACAAATGTGCCAGCCCATTCAGGAGCGTTCTTAAGCCAGACAGACAGCAAAAAATCTATCTCCATGAACATAGGGAACGCCAATATGAACAGCAAAAGGAATGTATATCTTGAGCTACAAAAAACCAGTTTTTGCATTTGTTCCTTTTCCCCCACCGCATATGTTTTTGTTATCTGCGGGGTAACAGCCGTCAAAAAATTACTCGCAAATTGTGTAACCACACTTTGAACTTGGACAGCCACACCTCTTGCAGCATTCAATGCTGTTCCAAAGAAAAGATTTAACAGGACATTAACGCCCTGGGTATAGAGAGCCTGAGAAAGCCCACCCCACAAATTCCAGGAAGTAAATGACAGCATTTCCTTAAACAGTTTTCTTTCAAAAATGAATCCAAAACCGACCTCAGCAAAGCTTTTAGAGCAATACAATACGTAAATAAGCGATATAAGCATCTGAGAACAGAGTAAAAGAGCTGCATAAACAAGCAAACGATCGAAGTTTGAAGTACTAATCAAGAAAGCAATCAACAATTTAAGACTAACTTCCAATATGGATATATAGGCAAAAGCAGACATTTTCTCATGCGCTATTATTTCTGCATTGAACGGAACACGCATTATCAAGACCACGGTTGAAACTACTGAGCACTGGAAAACCCAGAAAGCGGTAGATAGCCGATCAGCAGAAATAACCAATTTGTTATTCAGAAACCACAATCCAATGGTTTCCGCAACAACGAGAACAACGAATGCAATAATAAAATGTGTTATAAAACAGGTTGAAAACACTGTTCTAGGTTCAGAACCGTCCCTTGACGCCAAACTAAACGTGATAAAGCGTTGCGTAGTGGAACTCATCGCTACATTTAAAAAACCAAATAACGCAACAACTCCACCAACGACGTTATAAATTCCGTAGTCATCCATCCCTAAAGCAGCAAGAATGACTCGACTTGTATATAATGATATTGCTATAACAAATATCATTCTTATATACAATAGAATTGCATTCTTTGCAATTCGCTTATTATTGCGAATGTCTTCAGCCATAAAATTCACTCAATCCCTTTTAAAATCTTGCACATAGATTGATTATAAGCATTCAAATAATCCTCGGCAAAATCGGAACAATTCTTTTTTGGAAAACTTAATAATCTACGAACAACTTCAGATGGCTTCGGAATTTTAGAATTCTCATCAAAATACGAATACATATACTCTTCCAACCCAGCCCTATTCAAAATATGACAAGTCTTACTGGATGAGGGAATATATTTCTTTCGTAGTCCCCAAAACGTCTTTTTGAATGTTCCGTACTCATCAAAACAAAAGAAAGGAACAGAGTTATGCAAAGACACTACAATCGGGTGCATTCTCTCACCAACATAACCTCTAGAATACTTTATTAAGGCATACCAGTCAGAAGGAGAAAGAGGCAAATCTATCCGATGTTCTAACCCATAATCCTTTAATTTTTCAGGCATCGGAAACGCAACAGGAACCAAACCATTTGCCTGCAATTCTCTTGCCATAGATTTTACATAAGTTTCTGGTAGGCGTTTTGTCCAAAAACTAAGCAAAACATAATTATCAGGAAGAGAATACTTTTCTACAAGGTCTTCCTTAGAAGGCAAATTTAAATAACAATTTTGATTGAACGCAAAGACCGGATCAGGCGAAACATCTACATTTTCGCGACCAACAATGGTCTTGACCATTTGCATTGTCCACTCATCGCGAACAGAAATTTGCGAATAATTTTCCAAACCAGCTTTCATTAGAGTCCGTTCTGATTCATCCATACTTAAATAATCACAATTTTGAGATGAAATAGAAAAAGCTACAGCCTTGATTTTTTTGGGTATTCTTGATAGAAAACCTCCAAAGAAAGCATTTCCATCAATATTATCGACCGTCAGAGGTCTTATTTTGACAAATCTCAGTTTTCTCTTAGAAAAAAAAACTCTTTTAGACTTAGGAATGTACTTAAACAGGGCATCACTACCAGCAAAAATGGCATCTATATTCAATCTTTCTATTTCAGAAACTAAATCTGACTCGGACCTGCATAAACAGGACAAGGGCATATTCAGCTTAGCAAACTTAAAATGTTCTGCAACTTGCTCAGCAGGAATACGCTTGTTATACATATCCTCTAAATCTTGTGGATACCAGTGCAATACGATCGGCTCATGTCCCGTCCGTTTTAGAAACCCAATTGTCGATATAGTCTGAAGTTGAGCACCAAAATTAGGAACACAATGATATGTAAGAATGCCTATTTTCATATTCAATCCATATTAAACAAAATAACTGTAATCATCCTTTGCATTATACCCATATTCCCAATCTTTTTTTTCTCTTTGTCCAATTACTCGAGCAGGAATACCGGCAACAACTGTATAAGGAGGAACATTCTTTGTCACAACAGCACCAGAAGCAACAACAGCCCCCTCTCCTATGGTAATTCCTGGTAAAATAATTGAGCGGCTACAAATCCATGCATAGTCATTTATAACAACAGGAGCCCCCTTTCCGCAAAAATGAATGTCGCTATAATCGTGATTTAAAGTCCATATAATAGCCTCATAAGCAATAGTTACATTTTTACCAATGGTTAATCCCATTCGTCCATCAAGTAAAATCTTTGGACCAATAGAACATCCTTCACCGATAGAAATCCCTTTCGGAGAACGAATGTGAAATCCCTGATAAAAGCGAACATTCCTGCGCATTTTAAGACCGAGAATTCTAAGTCCCCAAAGTCTTATAAGTTTGCTTGGTAAATGAGCAAGAATGTCATTGCAAATAATCCAAAGTACTCCACTTTTAAAACCATGATAGTGGCTTCTGAAAAAAAACATCATCTTATGCATTATTATCAATCCTTTTTAGATATAGACATCAATCGAATGTAAACAGCTCATATTAAAAAACTTTTTGATTTACTTATCTAGTTTATCCTGTATGAACTGTAAATATTTTTTGGGGCGTATTTGGTTTCTCATAGGATTTTCACTATATTCGCAATTTTTTACAAAAGAAAAATCTATTTTATCAAAATTCTCAATTACAGTTATATAATTTGCATCATAAAAAACGCTATTTTTAATACTTCTATTATTCGTAATCAAAAGCTTTCCATAGTTAATCGCTTCCCAAAGGCGGAACGTCGCCCCCACAGCACCTTCCTGCATTATCTCCAAAATACATTTAGATTTAACAACATGTTCTAGATTCTCTACATACGACATATTTTTATCTAGATAATGAATTCCTGGCATTAACAAACGATCATCCTTTTTCACTCCCTTGAGATAAAAATCGCATTTCAATCCTGCTTTTGAGCACGCCATATAAGCACTCAAAATTTTTTTCAAACGATTCTTCGCAGCACCAACAAAATACACGTCTGAACTTTCAATGTTTGGATTAGATTGAACACAATAGTCGGAAAAAAAAGTTGGATAGTATTCTAAACCATATTTTTCAGCATCACCCTTATCATAGGTTGTAATCAAATCAAAATAGCTTCTTATTTTTTCTGGTCGACCTCCAACTTGTTTAGTGGAAACAAGATCATTATAAAACCCAACTGTTTTGGCGAGGGGGTATCTTTTACGCAAAAAAATTAAGAAATCATAGCCAAATCTAGCATGTATCAATTCCACATCAACAACAAAGCATAACGGTTTTGAAGCATTCTCAAATTCAATATTTTCAAACTTTTTCTGCCACCTTTTAAGAAACGGCATTTTAAAATACTTATCAACTTTTGAAGATTTAAAAAAAGAGTACAACAATTTATCAAATCTTGAAGGATTATCTTGACACAGCTCATAAAAGACCTTCACATCAGATCTCTTTTCAAGATCAGATGTAGCGACGCGATTATAATCAGCACCACTCTGAATAACGACAAAATTATATTTCAAAGGAGATTCATCTATTGTATTTGTCAATATTTTCATAGCACTCTATATACCTATCCGCAATTTCAGGCCAAGATTTTTCACCAGACATATATTTTCTTTCAATTTTTTTCGACATCTCATTTAACACATCATAAGATGTAGTCATTTTAACAATAGCTTTTGCTAACGCGTCCGCATTATTAGGAGGCACTAGAAAACCTGATTCTCCATCAACAACAGATTCTGCCAACCCACCAACATTCGTAGCCAGCACTGGTTTTGCCATTGCAAATGACGAAGAAACAACTCCACTTTGGGTCGCATCCTTATACGGGCAAACCGAAAACAAAGCATTCTTTATTAATTGTGCTAAATCCTTTAGTTCAACAAAACTGTTGATAAATTGAATGTAAGAAAGCTTTTCATAGAAGGACACATCAAAATTATAGGAACCTCTTCCTGCAATAACGCAATTTAAGTCAGGAATGGTTTGATGAACAATAGTCATCGCTTCACACAGAACATCAACACCCTTGTATGGAGAAATATGTCCAAAGAACAAAATATATCTCTGTTTTTTTTTCGCCTCTACAAAACCATTAGAAATGAAATTCAGGCATTCATAAGCCCCTAATTGATTTAAAGAAACTTTTCCGTTGGAAATTTTATAGTGCTTTTCAAAATCCTTCTTTTGACTTTTATTTAACAGAATTAACTTTCTAGCCATTTTAAAGATCAAAGATCTTTTTATTTCAGAAGACTTAGAAAATTCCCCTGAATGAGGGAATGGATCATGAACGGTAAGAACCATTTTTTTCCTAAACAAATACAGCAAAGATTGAGCTATACCCAATTCACAAGATGTGTGTATTACATCAGGAGAAAAATTCTTTATTTTTTTTACAAGTTTAACATATGTAATCCAATTATTCTTATCATAAAATTTATTCGACCGAATAATTAAGTACGTTCTTGACAAATCTAAATAGTCGGAATAAACTCTAAATTCAGGAACTTCAGCAGCCTTTACGATACCATGTGACGGAATTACACTTTTAATGTTAAACAAACCACCTCGCAGATGGTTGGTTACAATTTCTATTAAATATACAACATCAATATTTTTCCTTTGAAATTGTTTTATCAAGGGAAAATCACAATCAGTCATATATATTGAACTATAGTATACGACTTTCATATTCTAAATTTGAATCAGTTTATGTCTATTTATCAAGCTTTTTCCACCGCATCCAAATAAAACTGTAGCATTCTATCGGCTTCGACCTTGGAATCAAAACCGGCATCGGCAACTTCCTTGGCATGGCTGCGGCGAATTGGCATATTCTTAGCCGTTTCTTCAATAATCTTTTCAGCCCATGCTGCCGCACCCGCAGAAAGGGGTGTGTAAATACCCAATTCACAAGCCGACGCTTCCGGTGTAACTGCGGTCGAAAAGAATATCGGGAGCCCTGCACTTTGGCTTTCGAGCCCGACTACGGGCAGGCCCTCATACAGGCTCGGCAAAAGGAATGCGTCAAATGCATTGTAGAACTGCTGAATATCCTCGCGACGGCCTAGCCAAGCGACAGAATCCTTGATGCCGTAACGATTAATTCTTTGCAACATTTGCTTTTCCATGTCGCCCGCACCAATAATTACAAACTGGGCGTTGTCCTGTTTTTTGCGAATTTCCGCCATGATATCAATCAAGAAAAGCGGATTCTTCTGCATCTCAAATCGGCCAATAAATCCATATACAGTTTTATCTTGCCAGCCAAATTTGACTCTTGTTTTATTTCGCAGTTCTGGATTATAGGCATTAGCTTCGGTGTTTATCGCAGTTTTGAATATCGCTATTTTATTTCGTTTCAGCGCCCTATTGCCAAATTGCCAAGCTCCGCAATCTTTACCACAGGCCATGTAATAATTGCAAAAAAGATGACTGAACTTTTTTAGAATCAACTTGATGTAGGTTTTACGTTCACCTTTTGCTGCCATAGAAAGGCTTTCGCTGATGCGGACGTTTACTCCAGCAACCTTTGCTGCAAACATCGGGAAAAGATTCATTGTACTGTTATAGGCATGTACAACATCATATTTTTCTCGCTTGAAAATCTTGTATAGGGCGCATGTATGAGCAAACAAATTTTCAAAGGCAGGAACGATAAACACCCTGCCACCCAATGACTCGATTTCCTCTTTGGGAATCGCATTAGAATTGTCGTTGCAGATGATGTCCATTTGCACTTGAGTTTTGTCAATATGGCGAAAATACTCCATAATGAGGTTCTTCTTTCCGCCCGACAAAATGGGGCCACCTACAAC
>OCTX012255518.1_pt1 | contig 13127 bp, 16 predicted proteins | sample 1539691 | NCBI WGS metagenome assembly OCTX01 (sample SAMN02144231, study PRJEB22623) | gut metagenome | biome: sheep rumen | host: Ovis aries | place: New Zealand
GCATTTGTGATAGGCATGATGCCCGGAATAACAGGAACAGTAACGCCTATTTCACGAATCTTATACATGAAATTAAAAAACAGATTATTATCAAATACCATCTGGGTAGTAAGGAAATCAGCACCTGCATCAACCTTGTCCTTTATATGAAGAAGGTCATCCTTCTGATTAATACTTTCCGGATGAACTTCCGGATAACAAGCTACTCCTATACAGAAGTCACCACTTTCCTTAAGTTCTCTAACCAGCTCCGTAGCATGCTTATAATCCCATGTAGAAGAATCACTTGCTTCAAGCTCCGGCGTTAGGTCGCCTCTTAGTGCCATTACATTATTTATGCCCATCTCCTTCATTTCCTGAATCTTCTGACGAACAGTTTCCCTGCTTGAAGACACACAAGTTAAATGGGCAAGCGTAGGAACATTATACTTATCTTTAATATTCTTAGCTATCTCCATGGTATATCGGCTGGTACCACCACCTGCGCCATATGTAACACTCATAAATGCAGGATGACACGCCGCTATCTCTTCTGTTGCAGAAACAACACTCTCAAACGTACTCTCTTTCTTAGGCGGGAACACCTCAAAAGAAAGGGACATATTTCTTTTATTCAATATATCTATTATTTTCATGATAAAACTCCATATCAGTCTTTCTTTTTTCCAAGAAATATAAGTAAAAGTATAATGACAAAAATTAAAGTGGCTGCTGCAATCAGTATAATATTATTATTTATAACAGGTTCTTTATAAGTTAAAGTAACTGAAGATATATCCTGAAGCCTTAGATTGTTACTATTTCTATGTAAGTTTTCTTCCAGCTTTTTCTTTAATCCGGCATTTAATTCTTCAGTTTTCTTTTTATCTGATTCAGCTTTATCCTTATTTTTTACATTAGCGTCGGTAGCTGTGCTTTTATCAGAATCTTCAGCCGTACTATCTTCCTCATTTGAATCTGTCCCGGAATCAGAACTCACATCACTTTCATCCTCTGAATCATCATCTGTTTCGCCCTTGTAAGCCTTTACATCAGGGTCATCATCAAGCTTACCATCCAGGTAATCCTGATACGCCTGTTCAGCACCGGCTCTGGTAGGCGGATATCCATGTGCAGAAAGCCATGCCTTTGCAGCGTCTATTTCCTCCTGAGAATATTCATCCTCATCAGCCTGAACCGTAGATACATAGCCATTATAATTTGCTGTATCCGATAGAATTACGGTAAATACAACCAGAACTGTCAAATATACAATTAATTTTGTAGCCTTAAATAAAATACATTTATTATATACAGTATACTTAATCATTTTAATTAATATTAGTCCTTAGAAACAAAGAATTTTCTTTCTCTGAAGTAAAATATAAGTCCAAGTATTGTCCATACTATAAGCAGTAGGTAGCTTTCCTTACCAAAGTGAACTCCATTTAGACCTGGAATCGGAATCAGCTGAAGTATCATAAATGTAACAGAGAATATAACTCCTATAGTCGCCATAGCCTTAAGAAATCCACTGGCATCTCCATCTTTTCTTGCAGTAACAAGTGTACTCGCACATGTAAAGAAATATCCAATGGATGCACCTATAGCACACATATCAACAAACCATCCGAGAGCTTCACGTCCAAGTATAGGTCCTGACAGAGATACAATGACGCAGAATATCATAGCATTCTTTGGAGTTCCATACTTACTATCTACTACACCAAACCATTTAGGCAGGTATCCATCACGACTCATTGAATACATAAGACGTGAGGATGCAAGATAGAATCCCATAATACCTGATAAAACAGCGCAAGACACTCCAACTCCTATAAGTATCTTTCCGAAGCTTCCCAGCAGTTCTTCAGCAGCTATCAGAAGTACCCAGTCACCAGCCATAACTCTATCAGGCCAGTTCTCAAGAGCTGCAGCTGCAACTGTATTATTACTTGAATATACGAAGCATCCAAATATAATAGCTATAATCATTATCCAGGATACTTTCTTAAAGCTGAAATTAAACTCTTCTGCAGCCTGCGGTATAGCATCAAATCCGACATAAGCCCAAGGAGCTATGGCGAAAGTGGCAAGTATGGCAGACAAAATACCCTTTGTACCGATATGAGCATAAGTATTTATTTCAGCAGTAGTTGCTCCGGCAGCCATGGCAGCATTTTTATCGAATCCCCATATAGGCTGCATATTTATACCCTTTGACTTAGCACTAACTAGTCCTGCAATAGCAAGAGTGAATACACATATTACAAGAAGTGATGAAAGAATAGTCTGAACAAATCCAGCCTTTTCAACACCTATTATATTTAACCAGCCAAACAGGATAAGAATAAACATCGCCAGCATCATCTCACCTAACCATACATCAAATCCGGCAATCTGATAATGAAAACCAAACTTAAGTATATCTGCATCTCCATCTATTCCATCCACTATCAGACCTATAGCTGTACTGTTCATAGGAACATTTGATAAATATGCAACAACTAGAAACCATCCACACAGGAATGCAGCATTCTTACCGAAGCACATCTTAGTAAAGGTAAATTCTCCACCGGCTTTTGGATACTTGGGAACCATATATGCATAAGAAAATGCTATTATAATCATAACTATAGCACCAAGAACCATTGCAATAGCAGTTCCTGCAACACCGGAATTCGGAAGAAATTTCTTACCGGGATTTATAAAACTTCCCCATCCTATAACACAGCCGAAGGCAATCGCCCATACATGCATAGGTGATAAAGAACGTTGCAGAGTAGCTTCTGATTTATTATCATTGTTATTCATAGTTATATCACTTTCAACTGTCTATTTTTATTTTCCTTTACTTGCAAGGAATTCTTTATATATAGATATAAGCTTTTCTATATCTTCTTTATATATCTCACCAATATTTCCTATACGGAAAGTCTCGGCTTCTGTAACCTTACCAGGATAGATGGCATAGCCTCTTTCCTTGATGAATTCATACATTTCCTTAAATGTATAATTACAGTTTTCAGGATAGAAAAATGTAGTGATAATAGCTCCCTGATGCTCTTTATCTATATATGTCTTATATCCAAGCTTCTCCATTTCAGAGATAAGAAGTTCATTATTATCCTTATAGCGTTTACTTCTGGCAGGTATGCCACCTTCTTCTTTCATCTCTTCAAGCGCCTTTGCGAATGCAAGAACAACATGAGTAGGTGATGTGAAACGCCATTTACCATCGAACATTCCCTTCCACTGATCATAGAGATCAAGAGACAGGCTGACAGCCTTTCCTTCACATTTCTTAAGCTCATCCAAACGACAGATGATAAAGCTGAATCCAGGAACACCCTGGATACATTTGTTGGCAGAGGAAATGATAAAATCTATTTCCCAGTCAGCTACAGGAATTTCAACTCCACCGAAGCTCGACATAGCATCTACTATAAACACTTTCCCTGCCGCCTTAACAACCTTCGCTACTGACTCTATATCATTTAATATACCGGAAGTGGTTTCACTGTGTACCATTGATACGTGAGTTATATCTTTATCTGATGCAAGAATTTCTTCCACAACCTTTGCATCCGGTACTTCATTATAATGAAAATGCTGTATTACGTAATTTATTCCAGCATGCTTACATATATCTTCCTGACGCTCACCATAAGCACCATTTGAAAGTATAAGCACCTTACCATCCTTACCTACAGAACTTGTGATAGCAGATTCTACTCCGAATGTTCCACTTCCCTGCATAAGAACTGCAGTATACTCTTCAGGACTTACATGAGCAAGCTCCAGAAGCTCTTCTCTTATCTTCTGAGTGATTTGTTTATAATCATTGTCCCATGTGCAATGATCCACCATCATCTCTTCCTTGACAGTCTTACTTGTAGTAAGTGGGCCAGGTGTTAGCAGCTTGTAATTAATCATACCTTCTTGTCTCCTTAAATATATTTTTGATACTAAAAAACATATATGTCAAAAGTATTAATTAGGCAGATGGATATGCCAGATGCGTTTTAACTTTTTGACACATATGTCATTTTAATTGTTTTTATGATATTTTACAACACTATAATTTTAATCTTCTTTTTTATCTGAACCCATACCCAGCTTCTCCGGGATTATGTTCTTTGGAAGTGTGACTATTTTTTCGTTCTGAAGCATATTTATCATCTCTTCACTCATTTCGAATTTCTCCATAAGTTCTTTATTCGTTACCTCTGGTCTGAACTGTCTTCTATGCAGGGAACCAAACTTATTCTTATTATAATTCTTCCATATAATAAAAATAACAAAACATATAAGAAGCAAAATGAGCAGGAAGAAGTAATATCTGTTTACTTCCACTATCATATCTCTATTAAAAACCCATCTCTCAGGAAGATACCAGTCTTTCTTAATGGCAAGAGTTCCATACAACACATATCCTACGTAAGACAGCATGATAAACCATCCAAGCAGAGTAAAGAACCACTCAATAACCTTCTTCCATTTCTTCTGCTTACCAACTATCAGATGATCATTTATATCGTAATATACTTCCTGAGGAAGTGAATCATTATTCTCTTTTTTCCAAAACATATGATCTTCCTTATTCTGTAGTTGTACCTATACCTCTATCAGGACTACTCCAACGCGCAAGCTTTTGATTTCTTTTAAATAGAACTGGAAGCGCTTTTATAACAATCAGCGCATTTACATACCAGTAAACAAATGGATACCATACTGCAACTATACTGTGTTTGAACAGATGCTTGTCATACTTCTTATCAAGAAGCATAGCAACCATGAACTGAACCAGACAAACCGATGAAAGGAATAAGCATTTCCATATATAAGGCAGTTGTATATAAGTGTGATTTACGATTAGATTATAGACAATGATGATTAGCATAAGCATCCAGCAGAGTGACCACAAAATGGAACACAGCTGTTCAAAATAAACAGGGAACAGTCTTCTCTCGCTCCAATGCTTAAAAATGTTGAAATGTCGTCTCAGTATTTCCATACCACCGCTGGCCCATCTGGCTCTCTGCTTTGCGAGTCCCTTTACCGATTCAGGCACCAGCATCATACACAGAGCTCTTGGCTCATATCTGACATCCCAGAATGACTTCTCAAGCTTCCAGGTGACACCGATATCTTCTGTAATCATATCTCTGTCCCATAATTCAGCATCCATAAGAGCACGCTTTCTGAAGGCTACAACAACACCGGAAACAGTCATAACTTTTCCCCATACTCTCTGGGTTCTTTTAATAAGACTGATAATAGATGCATACTCACAGAGCTGTATCTTCGCAAGAAGTGAGCTTCTATTACGAACTCTTGGATTACCAGTAACAGCTCCAACTCTCTCTCCATTATGAGGATTAGTAAAATGAGGAACCATATAGTTAAGTGCATCAGGCATTATATATGAGTCAGAATCAACGCCAAGCAGGATTTCACCTTTTGACGCAATCAGCCCCAGATAAAGTGCATTTGCCTTACCGCAATTTTCTTTAAGATCTATGAATCTAACCTTCGGATACTTGTCTATAATACTTCTTACTACTTCTGAAGTATTATCACTGGAGCCATCATTTATAACTATTATCTCGTAATCAGGATATTTGATTTCCGACAGACGCCTTATAGTATTCTCTACCGTATCCGCTTCGTTATAACACGGAACAAGTATAGAAACCTTCGGAGTCTTGTAAAGAGGAAGAGCTTCTCTCTTCTCATTAAAGAAATAAAAAATAAGACCTCCGGCTATCCAGACCACTGACATTATAGCCGGATACCAGAAAACAAACAGTTCAATCATTTTAAATGTTATATGCATGACAGCCACCATATAAATAAAATAAAACAAAAATAAATAGTGTGTAATAATGGACATTCTTAATATGTCCTTTTATAAATTAACATAAACTATTAATAAATGATTGCTGAATTTCTGCATATTTTATTTGATTTCATAGTTGAAAATAAATAAGAATTTTAAAGAAATCATAATTTGAAACTAGAAACTTGTAAAATACCAAATATTCCTGATATCATTTTAACTGAAAACATAGAATTCTTCAGTCATTAATAGCTTTGGGTATTATCACATAAAGAAAAATAATTGCAAATAGTTCTGGTTAACATAACATTTTTCCATTTATTCACGCAACTAATCCGAAGAATAATCTTCAACCTTAAAAGTCAGTTGCTTTCTCCTCATATATTTCTCCCATATAACGTGTCATTTAGAAACATTATTGCTTTCCTTTAAAATAGATTTTGTTCAATTACTTTTTTCTGTCTTTGTTGTAACAGAAAATTCCCAACCAGCAAATAGAATTCACGTACTTCTTCATCTTCCGATTCCATAATCAGTTGAAGAGTATCATCCAACTGAAGACATTTTATTTCATTAAAGATTTCGGTATATCTTTTGACATCACACAAAATAATTCACCTCAGATTCTATAATCACATAGTGCAGTTATAAGCGAAATTATTTTTCATAATTGTTCAGACCTTGCAATTGCTGAAACCCGAACAAAAGGGTAGATTGCTGATAACGGTAATCTGCTTTTTTGTTCGTTCTTGCACCGTTTGTTTACGAAAGAATATAATCGACAGAAGGTGTACAATTCCTCATATCTAAATCTCCAAATATCAAATCAATGTTACTCAAATAGGTAATATCCACTTATATCACAATACACCCCAACTTGCTGTAACATTTTGTGATAGCTAGTTTTGAAACCAACACAGAAAATAATATTTCGGAGGGCAGAAAGCGTGAACTATATCTTGTATCTGCTATCTATACTCATCTATATCTTGTATTTTTTTACATATCTGTATTATTCTTAAGATAATCTGAAAATGTCGGATAGCCTAATTGCCTGCGTTTCCGTATCATGTCCTGCCACAGTTTATTTCCTTCATCTTCTGTAATCAAATTCTTCTCGAATGCTTCCTGCAGGATATCTCCCGTTGTCATATGCACAAGTCCATATTCGGAAACATATGCTGTAACATCCCTAAGATTATTACTGGCGAGAATGCCCTTCTTCTCTTTTGCAAGAGCAATTGCAGCAGCTTCACCTTTGCCAATAATCACATGGCCTGAATCCGGATCCGTCGTCAATTTTCTGTAGATTTCGTATTCTGCAGTATTCATCTGAATATCTTCAACTTTCGCGGAATTAGTAGCAATCATTGAATCAACTCTTTCTTTCAGATGGCTGATCCTCGGATTTGAGAGTTCATCATATACAGCCGCCGGAATTATAATTCGTCCAGAATAAAGTTGTGCAAGAAGGCTTTGGTTGTTGATCCAGAGAAATGCAGAGATACAATCCGTATCAAAAAATAGTGGTTCAGTCAATAACATCACCGTCCTCTCGCTCATCTCCATACACCAAATCCGAACGGAAAGCATCAAGCAGTAGTTCTTCGTATTTTCCATACGATACAAGTTCTTTTGATAAAACCTGCTCAGCCTGATCTATATAATTCCCGTATGTCATATAACGTTTTTCTTCCGGAGAAGGTCTATATAGATCTGAGCTATAGCCTAGAGCCTCTGCCTGACGTCTCACCGGAATAGTTAAATAAGTAGAGCCCTTTTCGTTATCCAAATACGTTGTATGCATAAGTCGAAAAACCGTTGCCTGATGACTGACTCCAAAGTATTGTTCGATACGAATTACGTCACTCAACTCTAATTGCCTATCCCCCCTCTTCTTCGAGTAATATTCAGCTTTTTCCTGAAGTGCGGCATCTGGCATTAGGAAATATGAGGCAAACATGTCTGCAGAACGTTCTATTTCTTTTCCTGAATCAATTTTCTTTGCACATACGGAAACCATCGTATCGTCATAAAACAAATGATAAAATTCATGTGCAAGAGAGAAACGCTGCCTCCCCAATGTCATCGCTGAATTAATTGCTATAACATTGTTTTCTTCCTGTCCCTTAATGCACATCCCACTCAAGTTATCGCCCATTGGATAATACACAATAGTCAGGTTTTCAATACTCAACGCCAATGCAAAAATATCAACTGGAGAAGTGCTGTCTTCGCCAAGATGCTTTCTCAATCTAGCGGCTTTTGTCATTAAGTCGGCATGATCGATCATAACTCAACCTCCTTTAGTAAAGTACGCATCAACTCTAAATTCAGAGCAATCTTATTGATAGCTGATATTGTTTCCATTTCAGTTATGTCAAATTCACTTCCTCTGAATGCAAAAGATAGATTTGATTTAACAACATCAACAGTTTCCATTTGTTTAACGGTAACGCCAAATAAGGAAGCAAGTTTTTCAAGCATAACTGTTGACAAACTACGTTCACCCTTTTCCACCTTAGATATCAAACTTTGATCAACACCAAGGAACTTTGCAAGATTACTCTGCGTAAAACCAGCATTTTCCCGTAACGAGCGAATATTCTCACCAATTATAGTATTCATCATGTCTGCCCTCCTTTCAGTTATAAGTATACTCCTTGTTTGTCATATTTTCAACTCATTATTTTCATAAAAATATGACACATTATTTTCGATTCCTTTGCATATCATCTATCATTCGTTCCGGTGCGGATCTGCCGTACCTCGCATCAACAACTGCCTGTTTCTCTTTCAGGCGTTCCATATTGTTTTGCTGCATTAAATAATTCTGTGCGAATGCGTTCTTTAAAACTGATATTTGTCATTGAATCCCCTTTGCTAACAAAAAGGGATGACTTTAAAGTCACCCATTGATTTTTAGCAGTTTACTCTGTAATGGGAATGAGTTTTAGGTCTTCATCCCGACCACTGAATTCTTTAATGTTAAAAAGAACGAATCATAACTGTTTATAAACATAACTATGTTCATCAACATATAATCAATAATCACCATATATTCTATATCTTGATACTTCTCTTATTTTATCAACCATAGCAAAAGCTTTTTCATGAGTCGGATGAGTTTGATACTTTGTACAGTCAATTGTAATACCATTTCTGTATTTTTTATTCTTTTTCTTACTAGTAAGAGGTATAACAACTAAAGTATTATCCGATTTTTTTATATCAGTAATAATAATAGAATAATGCTTTCCTGATAACTCTCCTCCTATTCCTCTTTTAAAATCATCTAAATATACTCCATGAATATCATACATAACAACCCCCTTAAAAAATTAGGTACACCGAACAAACGGTGTACCTACATTTCGTCCTTAACTAATAAGGCTTTTTTCTCCTATTGAAACCATATCCTTAACTAATAAGGCTTTAGGTATAATTATAGTACCACAATTATCTGTTATATTCAACAATAAAATATCACAAAAACTCACGATGAATTTATATTTATTCTTAGGCTGTATCATGAGAATCATCATAGTTTCAATCACGAGCCCACTCAGCGCATGATGCTTCAACATCATATAAAGATTCCTTTGGCTACTATCCACATATTCTTCAAACTAATAACGGCCCTGAATTATGTTATGCAAGTAGTAAAGTGAAAAACACAAAACGAATTCACCTATTCGATATGCCATCCTTACGTCTGACATATAAAAGGTTGCTCATTATCTAATAATTTGTACACCTCTGATGGCATCATATTCCATTTATCGGCACAGGCATGAATTATATAAATCACAAATTCAAATATATTCTTATCCATCATATAAGCCAGCCCCATATTTTAAAATATTATAACACGAATAAATATTGATTTTCTATTTTATTAATCACCTGAATGTGCAAATTGGACCTGTCCCCATTCACACATAATAATCAATCGTACTTATAACTGCTGAATAGTAAGTACCACCAAATAAATTCAGGTGATTAATCAAATGATACAGATTGTATAAGTTTCTCCTGTCTTTGTATCCCGGATCTATAGGATTAACCGTAGAATATGCATTATAGAATCCTGCTGGGAATCTACCGAAAAGTTCTGTCATCGCAAGATCAGCCTCTGCATGTCCAACATATACAGCCGGATCTATAAGCCAGGCCTTTCCATCGTTTCCAACTATATAGTTTCCTGACCAAAGGTCTCCATGAAGAAGTGATGGATGATCTGGTTCTATAAGAAGCTCCGGAAGCTTATCCAGAAGCTTATATATCTTCTTTATAACACTTGTATCAAAATATATTTCAGCCATCTTAAACTGCGGACGCAGTCTATAGTCTCTGAAGAAATCTATCCATGAATCTCTGGGAGAATTAATCTGAACCGTAGCACCAATGTAATTATCCGTGTCAAAACCATACCTGCCACCACTTACAAAACCACTTGTATCTGACATATGCATAGCGGCAAGACTCTGTCCAAACATATCCCAGAAGTACTGAACTCTGTCAGCACCACTTAAATACTTCATAGCAAGGAAAGACTTGCCGGTAGTTTTGTCCTCTCCTCTGAAAAGTAGTTTCGGAACCTGAATGGTATCAGTTTCTGCTATAGCATTTATACCTATCTCCTCAGCTGCAAAAAATCCACTCTTTTCTATAGAATTCATCTTTACAAAAATCTTCTCGTCATTACTTAGCTTAAGACACTTAGCTACATTAATATCGCCACCGCTGACATAAGATTCATCTTTAATTGTAACCGATTCACCAAAGCAGGCTTTGATTCCTTCTTCGATGCTTTTATACGATATCAATTTTTTCCGCAACATTTTTTAAACTTCTTTCCAGAGCCGCAGGGACATGGATCATTTGGATATATCTTACGAACAGATGATAAATGCTTTATCAGACTCTTCTTTTCTACTAATAGTTCATCTGTCTTTTCTCTCATTTTTCGATTTAATTCTTCGAGTTCCTGAGTCATCTTTTGTCTCTTCTCGTATAATTTCTCAAGAAGCATTATTTCCGAAACTTTAGCAGCTTGTTCGGCTTCTAATACCTCTGTAAAAATATCCTTTAATACTTCAGAACTTTCGCCGCATTCTTTCGCTGCATTATATTTTTCCAGATTACTTTTATACGCTTCTATAAGATTTTTCTGAATATCATTTAATTCACTTAGTGCTTCCGGATCATTTTTTACAAGTTCATATGATCTTTCAAAACTCGTATCTATTTCAGGAAAAGTTAATTCTTCTTGTAAATCGTTTTGTTTCATAAGTGATAACCTCTAAATAAATTATTAAGAAACTGCATGATATTATATGCAAAATAATCAACCTAGCATTTCCTACTTAAGTCTGTTTACTTCATCTTCTAACACCTTTATGATTCGGGTTAAATAATATTTATATATTTATTCTTAATTTTTTTAGCTACATACTCCAACTCAGGATATACAAAAGACTCATTAATTCCAACAGCTGATAGTTCATATAAAATTCTATTTTTATTATTTTTCCTGATAATTATGCTACAGAAATCTTTTTTTATTAAATCAGGTTCTATCCCTTCTATTTTATTATCGAAATAAAACCTATCACTAAAATGTTTAGGCCATTCATCAATCATACTCTCACTTGATAAGTAATTATATATATTAATCCCATAGTGATTCATTAAATCATAACAAGTAACTTTCACAGCCATCCCTTCGGGGGTGGCTTTAATTTAGAGGTACACGAGTGGTTTACCACTTACTTTGAAAAAGAAAATATCTCATTAATCTTATCAATAGCTTTTTGACATTGGTCATCTTGGAAAAGCCAACCACCATAAACAAAATATGGTTGTTGCGGATCAATCCAGTTTGTCCCTGTGTTACAACTTTCATCAAGAAACAATTTCATTTTTAGTCTTTATCCTCTACATCGTCCAATGATAATATACGCTATGCTACATACCCACTATCACTTGTCACTGCTTTTATCAGTCTTAAAAAATTCTTCTAATTGATAAATCTCAGGTTTATCAAATTTCAGTTCAATATCCGATACTTTAACAATATCTGAGCGAATAGATTTTACTTTCATATCATCAAATAAAACTATGTTGATCCCACCATTTTTAAGAGAACTCCTAAATCTCAAGCCGTCAAACCCCATTTGCTTTATTTGTTCACCTAAATACTGTGTTGGAAGATACTTATAGTAGTCTCCAGCATTTGGCTCCGAAAACCGTTGTTGGATTTCATTAAATAATGAAAAATCAACATTAGGATCATCTCCGTCCTGAGTTTTTTTCTCTCCAGCCAGATCATAGATTTTAATTTCATCTATTGTCTTAAAAGTTGCAACACTCACATACTGTCCTATTGTAGGTCTTACCTCGTATAAAGCCGTATGAGGATCTTCTGCCAAATACAAATATCGGATTTTTTCTGGATTTAGTCTTCCCTGAGATGCTTTTTCTGCTGGTGGAATTGAAGATTCACGTGAATTATATCCTTTATATCTTTTTCTTTGCCATTTATTATACGCATCGATTATCTCTTTTTCCCGCGTACTATTTTTTTCAATCGACATTATAAGAGCTGCAAGTTGCATATTATAATAATCATTGACATTTCCAATACTATTTTGATTCCTTCTCACATCTTTATCTTTATAGATTTCAGCCAAAAATTCTCGAAGCGGATCCTTATGGTATAACCTCGCACGATGCAGCACTTGACCTTTCTTGATTGTCGCTGTACATTTTGAACCAAAATCTTTGACCACCTCTACCACTTTATGTGATGAAGAAAACCTATTCTTATAGATCAAATCATGTGCAAAATCATCCCATTCTTTTACTGGTAAATCAGTTAATAACGACCAAAGTATCAACCACCATTCATCTTGAGACAATTCTTCTGTTGTTTGCATAAGATTATCGTCCTGCATTTTATTATTCACTCCTGTAACTGTCAGTATCCGTCACCTGCGTTCCTATATTTATATTGACAATTGAAATCTATAGCAATGATCGAATTCAAACAAATTAATCTGATTCTTGTAGCAGTAAGGCATTTATACCTATGCCTATATCTATATTTCTGATCTCTAATTGTAAAAATGTTTTATAATCTAATTTATCATAAATATTCAAAAAAACTCTTCATCCTAAGCTTTTTACTTTCACGGTGACAGGCACCAATGTTCATTGATTCCTTCATCATCGCTGATTGTCTGCGCTTTGGTAGAATCAACAATGAGGTTTATGTTTCTGATTATCGCTATAAAGCTCTTCA
>OCTX012278341.1_pt1 | contig 13126 bp, 8 predicted proteins | sample 1539691 | NCBI WGS metagenome assembly OCTX01 (sample SAMN02144231, study PRJEB22623) | gut metagenome | biome: sheep rumen | host: Ovis aries | place: New Zealand
AGCAGGGCGCTCTGTGTCTTGCTGCTCGTTCTGTTGATCTCATCGGCGAGGAACAGATGGCTCATCACCGGCCCCGGCCTGTACTCGAACTCATTTGTCGCACGGTTGAACGTGGTAAATCCGATGACATCGGACGGCATGACATCCGGTGTGAACTGCATCCGACGGTAATCCATGGACAGAGCTTTGGAAAATGCCATGGCCAGCGTTGTCTTGCCGACTCCCGGCACGTCCTCGAGAAGTATATGGCCTCCCGCGATCATTGCAAGAAGCACAGCTCTTGTGATTTCCTCTTTGCCAATAAATGCCTTTTCCACTTCGGCAAGCACTTTTCCCGCAACAGTTCTCATTTGTATCTCCTGATCTGTGATGATATTTTGCAGCAATTCGAGCAGGATGCGGCGAAATTTTAAAGCCCAAGGCAGACATCAGAGGGCCGTTCCGCAACTCCTGCCGCTGATTATCAGACTATACCACATGGTATTCGAATATGCAACTAATCGAAGGCGGGGCACCTGTCCGTAACCGGACAGATCCCCCGCCTCAACTGACACACTATTAAATCGCGATCACGCACATAAGAGACAGTTTGACACCATCCCTTCCCGTGCCCGGCAGCATCACCAGATAACGAAATCGTCCATGACAGACGGTTTCAGCGACCATATCTTCATATCGCAGTCAGCATTGATGCTGAATCCGTTCTCCCATGGGTTCGGGAACACACGTGACGTGAACACTGCGTCCCCGTCATTGACAAATATTTCCATTGAACTCTTATCAATAAATATCCGAAGCTGCCTGAGACCGTTCTCCAGCGGCCGCGTACGGCTCTCACCCTGCTCTATGTTGAACCGCTTATCAAGACCCGAGCGGTCGATCGTGATCTTTTTGGCCGTGTCATCGTAGACGATTGATATGCCTCCGCTGCCGTCCGCCTTTGTAAAGAGCCGGAACGACGCGTCTCCCGGTCTGACATTGATCAAAAGTTCACAGACTCTCGGCATTCTGCCGTCTGAAATATCGATCTCCTGATCTCTGAGCTCCTTGAGTTCCTCGATCGGCTGCTGAATCAGTCTGCGGTCGCGGATGCGGAGCTCTCTCGGCAGAGTCAGGCAGCCGGACCATTCCTCCTCATCTGTCGGATAGGATGCGTCCGGAAGCCCCATCCACGCTGTACATATAGCTTTATTCGGATCCGGGAGATGGTTCGCGCATCCGGCTGCATAGGAGTCAAAGCCAAAGTCAAGGACGTGGAACTGGCCGTCATGATTAAATGTCAGGGTATCCCAGTCCATCACGCCGAGCAGATAACCGCTGTGGTGAACTGTTCCCCCGCGTCCCGGCAGCAGGAGGTGCTGCGGACACAGAAGCAGTACATCCTGGTCGCCTATGTGCTCGATTGCAGGGCACTCCCACATATCACCGAAGTTTTCATAGCCGGGTACCTTGAGCTCGCCGATGAAATCCCAGTTTTCGGACAGAGTGTCTGACTGATAGATGATGATACAGCCATGCTTGTCCTTTGTCTGGGCTCCGAGCAGGATATAGTATGTATTTCTCTCTTTATGATAGTATAGTTTTGGATCGCGCTGATGCTCCGTGTAGTTCGGATGAGGGCCGAAAAGCGGCCACGGCAGTTTCGCGTTTCTGCCATCGTCATACAGCTTTACCATGCACGTGTTCGAAGTGCGTTTCCAGTCCTCATCGCGATGGTTCCCGGTGTAGAAAAGGTGGATCGCGTCTCTTCCGGGCCATGCGGAACCGGAGTAGATGCCCTTGTTATCCATATCGCAATCCGGCTTTATGCACACGCCGACATTGTACCAGTTGACAAGATCCCTTGAACAGGTGTGATACCAGTATTTCAGTCCATGAACTGCCCCCCACGGACACCACTGATAAAAAAGATTGTACACACCATCATGCCAAACGAATCCGTTCGGGTCATTTAAGAGACCGGTCGGCGGCTGAATATGATACGTCTGCCTGTAATCAGATTTAACAATTCTCTCATGTAATGCCCGTATTTCTTCTGGGTCTTTCAGAACGCGGTACCTTTCTTCTTTCGTCCATTGTCTCATCAAGAAACACCTCCTCCGATGTTTTTTCTGAATATATAGATTATTTTACCACCTGCGTTCTATTGATTCAATCTTCAACACAGGATTCTCGTAATTTCAGTCATAAGAGAAATGTGCAAAACAATCTTCCCTGTTGCGCGGCTGCGATCCGCCGGAGGCTCCGTGCGGCATTATGAAAAAACTGCTTCGGAATATGCGCCGCAGCACATAGATCCCGAAGCAGTTTTTACTTTCTAACACTATATCATTCTGCGACCGATTCATCCTGCGGCTCTGCCGCGGCTGCCAGCCCCGAATCGGTTCCGGCAGCACCGGTGCTACCGGCTGCCGAGGCTGAAGGCGGATCGATGATCTCAAGGCTGACCTGGGCACTGCCCGCGGTCACTTCTTCCGCCGAGACAGTGATCTCACCGGATTTGATCCTTGCGACCACTGAGTCAATGTCTCCCTGGGTCAGAGCTGTGAGATCCGAATAGTCAATTGCAAGCTCCACGCTGTCGTCCGCAATACCGTAGCTGACAGTCTCTCCTCCGCGGAATGTCTTATCACCCTCAAAATCGCGGATGATTGCCCTGCTTATTCCCGCGTAGGACGGTATGACGGAAAATAGACAGGTCGCATTGTCTGCGCGAAGATCCGCGCCTCCCGATATGAACGGCATGTTCTTCACGGACGCAGCCCTTCCGACCGCTGTGCCGATGTTCTCACCTACCGTAAAGATGATTTCCGCGCCGTCCCCGTACAGATTAAGGGCATCGGACATGCGAAGCGGTGTCAATTCATCTGAACCTGAATACACACCGGTGATCTTGACAGCATCGTTGCCGAGGCTCATCTCCGAGGCAGCTGTCATGCAGCCCTGGACAAAACCGCCGGCATAGCGAATATTCAGATCATTTTTCTCCCCGGCTATAAAGGCCAGCTTTCGTGAACCGTTCTTTACGGCAGCGTAGCCTGCCAGAAAGCCCATGTCCTCATACGCGGCAAACGCGCACAGGGTGTTGTCCCTTATCTCATCACTCTCGCCTTCGGCTTTTTTCGGAATACCGTCAATAAGCGCGAACTTGACTTTTCTGTGATTCTTCTGCGCGTTCCATACAGGGATCTCCATATCTTCCCCGTATGCGACGGCCAGCTTTATCTTGTCATCAGATACCTGCTTAAAAACATCCTCAAGCGCTTCTTCCGTATTATCCGCCGCGACATAGACTCTGGAAATGTATCCCGCATCTGCTGCCGCCTGCTCCACTGCCGTCTGTACCATAGCCTCGCTGCTCCCGGCCGCGGGATCATGGATCAGTGTGACCGCATATCTCGGTGTATCCGCGCTGTCACCGCAGGCTGCAAGCGACGCGCACATAACACCGGCCAGAAGAAATGTTAAGAATCTTTTTCGCAATTTAATGCACTTCCTTTCGAAATTCAATTGTTTTTACTGACCGAAGAGGAATTTCATTACCTGCTCAGCTGACATTTTCTGCAGTCCGTCCGGATCCTTGAGAATGCCGCTTCCGTTTACTACCCAACGCGCGATTGTGACATTAGATGTATAGCCACTGCCGACAGTTCTGATATCATACGGCCAGTTCGGCGCAAGAAGCTTCATATACTTCTTGGCAAGAGTTGTAGCCTGTCCGCCCGTTCCGCTGATCTGAACGCCCTTTGGCGATGAGTGCACAAGAAGAATTGTCTTATCACTGCATGTACCGAGACTGATCCAGACGTGTCCGTTCATACTTACAACGTCGCCGGGACGGAATGTCGTTGTCTTGGTCGCCCAGCCCTTCTTGATATAAGTCGGCGCAACGGTCGTGGACTGATAGACCACGTAGGCCTGATCGTCCTTCGTATACATTGTATTATAAAGAGTCCATGCTGCAAAGCCCGAACAATCAAGACCCGCGAAATATTTGAATCGATACTTTGTATAATCGTAGCTTGATGTCGCGTAATTATTGTAGAAAGTCTGCCATGTCTTCTGGTAGCCTATCTTACTCGAATCATTCGTGGCTGCGGTATCACCGCCCCAGCCGCCGCCCCAGATGTAGAGCGTGCGTCCCGCCGGGACGAATGCGTTGTGCAGGTAGGTCGTCAGCGTCTTCTTGCCGTTGATCGTTGTCTTGAAATCTGAATTTCCCGAAGAGACCCTGCTGCCCCGGGCACCGTTCGCGTCGACATAATAGCCGTCGACAACTGTTGATTTCACGAGATATCCGTTGCCGTCAAAATAATAATATTTGCCGCTGACCAGCACCCATTTATTCCTGGACGCCGAGCCGTTCACATAATAGGAACTTTTTCCGGCTGTCGTTGTTCTCCAGCCATCGGCAGGAGATGTCGGTACAAGAATGAACTTCTGTCTCTTCGTATTATTCTTAGTCTCCACGCAGACATTGGAGTAATTTGTAAAGCTTCCGTTCTGCACAGAGAGGACTGTGCCGCCGGAGGAAACAATATAATAACTTCCGTCCGGGTCGCCTGTCGGAACAAACTTCCACTTCTGTGTTGACCTGGAGCTCTTGCCGTACTGGACCACATTGGTCCCGCTGGCGGTCTTAGCCCCGTAGGTGTCAAGGACCTTGCCCGACTTGATATTGGCAAGATAATATGTTCCGTCAGAGTTGGCGATCAGATTGAACTTCTGGCAGTTCTCGTTGACAAGCACCGAATAGATGACTCCGTTGCCGTTGTTATTCATAGTGCCGGTCTTGATATGCACTGCGTATGAGTAAGCGCCTGCGGTTCTGAGCGAGAATGTCCTGGATGTCGGAGCCGCCGGAGACGCTGCCTTAAAATTCCACTTCTGGGCATTGGATGAGCCCGGGTTGACAGCCCCAAGATTCGTTCCGCTCACCGCTCTCGCGCCGCTCACCGCAATATTTTTGCCGTTACCGCGGTTGCAGATCGTATAATGTCCGCCGGAATGCTTGATGACCCACTTCTGCTCACTGACATTCGACGGTGAAGACTGGACGATCTGTGATCCGGACAGCGCGACATTCTTTCTGGAATTCTCATTCGTGATCGTATAGACAAAGTTGGCTTTGTCCACACATGTGACGACGAATCTCTGCGCATTCTTTGTCGCTGCGGACGCGATCTCGACATGTGCGTCCTTATAGACCGAAGAGCCCTCGATCTGCATATTAAGACTGCTGCTGAGCACTGAATTTATGGCATAGACACCGTTATCAAGGCGATAAGCCGCCGCTTCCGAGCTCTTGCTGATGTTCCAGTACTGCGCCTCTCTGCCTGTGAAACTTACATTCTGAACGTTTACGCCCACAGTAAGTGTGCCGTTCTGTGTTGCCAGCACGATATGCGAGGCCTTGCTGTTGGAGATCACATACCTGCCTGTGGTCTTATCCTTTTTGATATACCACTTCTGTGACGATGAGCCTGAATACTCATACTGGTAGATGTTCGTACCGTTGGCAATCGTTGTGCTGGCGGCTGTGAGAGCCTTGCCGGAATGCGGGTTTACAATAGAATAAAGTCCGCTTCCGAGAGATTTCACATAAAAGATCTGACCTTTTCCGCCTGAGTGGGACCCGAGACGGATATTCGTCTTATTGGCTGTGCCTGCGCCGGCGACTTCGACGACATTTGCCGGTGCGGCATTTAATGCAAATGTATAATAGCCCGTACCGATCTTCGAATCAACGAGCCTTGACTCGGCCAAGACCATTCCGGTGACCGGAACAAGTCTCCACTGCTGCCTGTGATAGGACGCAATAGATTTGTTGACCTGGATATTTGTCCCGGCACTCAGCACTCCTCCGGCGACCTCCATCACCTTACCCGCTGAGCTGCCGATCCGCAGCTGATAATAGCCTGACTTGGATCCCTTCACTGCATACCAGCGCTGATACTCCGATGTGGACGCTTTGGCCTGCTGAACGTTCGTGCCGGAGACAGCTGCCCGAAGTCCGGAATTATAGTTCTGGAAATAGTAACCGCCATGGCCGTCCGACTTGACATAGAAAGCCTGGGAATAATATCCCTTTTTCAGGCAGAGGGTGATATTGCCGCCCGCCTGTGTCGTACCGCCTGAGACGCCGAGAACATATGCAGAATTCAGGGCTGATTCAATATAGTACAGACCCTCTGAGAGAGATGCACCGATCAGTTCCTCTTCCGCGACTGTGCTCTCAGTGTTCTCCGCGCCTGCCGTCTCATCCTCAGACTCTGTATTTTCAATTTCAGATGAAAGACTGCTCTCCGTGTCATCCGGGAAGCTCTCCCCTTCCGCGGAGTCGTCGGAGACGCTCTCATTTACATCCTCCGGAAGAACGAGCGCTGCATCGTCTGTGACTTCCTCCCCCTCATACTCATAAAAGTCATCAGCAATACTCTCAGCGACGTCAACTCCATCGAACGCATCCGTTTCTTCATATACCACAGCATCGGAATCATCCGCACTGCCGATATATTCTTCTTCACTCTCGCTGCCCGCAGCCCCTGCTTCCGCAGCGCTGACCGGCGATATGACCGTCACCGCCATCAGCACCATGGCCAGAAGCAAGCCCAGCAATCTGCTTAGTCTGTTCTTTCCCATCGTCGCTCCCTTCCATAAGTATACCTTATTAATTAATATGTATAATCGAATTTTTACCTATGAGTACTCACATTATACAACACGAAAAGATGGTTATCAAGCAACGTGGTTAAGATTACTACACAGTCCCTTAACAAAATTCTTTTTATTTTTTAACATATTTTAATAATTATTAACAAGTTGTTTCGAAATGCGTTCGAATGCCAAAGGAGCGGTTTGATGCAGGCATTACGGCTCTGCCGGATTTGTACCGCAAAAAAACGGCGCGGACAGATGTCCGCGCCTGGCCTTTCATAAATTTTGTTACTTACTTGCGGCTGCCCCTGCTGCTTCCGAGAAGTCTCAGGATGTACAGGAACAGGTTGACAAAGTCAAGATACAGCTGCAGTGCCGAGAAGATTGAAGCCTTCTCGAGGATCACGGAATCTCCCATCTGGCTGTAGTACTCATAGTTCTGCCTGATCTTGGCAGTATCATACGCAGTGTAGCCGAGAAAGATCGCGATGCCCAGATAGCAGATCATTACATTGAAAGCGCCGAGATTCAGGAACATTCCCAGAACGCCCACGATGATCAGCATGATGAGACCTCCGAAGAGCAGCGGACGGATCGAATCAAGCTCCATCTTGAAGATCAGGCTTGCCGCAGCCATGCCTCCGAAGAGTATGCCGGTCGCCGCGAACGCGTAGATCAGAATCGTGAGATCAAAGATCAGGAAATACATCGAGAATGTAAGACCGGTCAGCGCGGCATAGACCAGGAACAGCGCTCTCGCCGTACCCACGCTCATTTTATGAATACGCGCGCTCAGGAAAACGACAACGCCGAGTTCAGCGATCGTTATAAGTATGAGGGCGAACCTGCCTCCTGCCATGAATATGTTGATAACGGCACCGGACAGATACGCGCCGAGGGCTACCCCAAATGTGACCAGAAGTCCCAGGGCCATCCATCCGTATGTTCTGGCGATATAAGAGCTCAGGCTCAGAGCCGGAGCTGCGTATCCGCCGTATCCTCGCTGCATCGTATCCATATCATAATTATAATATTCTGTATTTCTGTCATTCGGATATTCATTATAGTTATCCATAACACTCCTCCTTGCCGGGCGCGTGTGCGCCCTCTTGTGTTATAGATATAATAACACAATTGCACAGCCCGTCAATTTAACAAAGTATTAAATCTGTGATAATTCAGTGAACGCTTGTGACAGTTCAGACGGGCTGCAGCGGAGTTTCAGGATCCGGCGCAAACATCATCTTCATCGAAAAACGCATATCCTTCCCTGCGAGCTAGCAACGCGCTTCGCATGTTGCGATCTCTCAGTCGGATATACAATGTTTTTCTCACGAAGATGGATGCTTTGCTGCCGGTAGCACAACTTAAAAACAGCCCGTCTGAACTGTCACGAACACTTACTTTACAGGAAATGCGCCCTGAGCTCCTCGGCCGTCCTCGGTGAGAGGTAAGCCGGCGCGATATCGAACACAGTCTTCGCTCCTGTCACTCCCTCGCTGTTGAGGCGTACAATCGCTCTTGCAAATGCCGCAAGCACCGAGCCCGTGAACTCCGGATTGGAATCCAGGGTCAGGCTGTATTCGATGACGTGCTTCATCCCGTCTTTTCCGGTCTCGCCCGAGCAGATCACACTGCCGCCGTGGGGAAGCCCGCTGTGATTCTTCTTCATCTCCTCGGCGGAAATGAAATACACCGTCGTGTTATAGTCGGCAAAATAGTTCGGCATTGTCACGATCTCTTTCTCGATCCTTGCAAGATCCGCGCCCTCCTCGGCAACGACGAAGCACTCACGCGTATGCTTTTCGCGCGTCGTCAGTGTCGGATTGGCTCCGGAACGGACTTTCATAAGAGCTTCGGGCACCGGGATCGTATACTGGCGCGCGTCGACAACGCCCTCGATCCTTCTGATCGCGTCAGAATGACCCTGGCTGACGCCCTTGCCCCAGAACGTGTATGTCTGGCTTCCGGGCAGCACTGCGTCGGCATAGATTCTGCTCAGGGAGAACATGCCCGGATCCCAGCCGCATGAAATGATGGCCGTCTTGCCGGCTGCCCTGGCTTTTTCATCAACATTTGCAAAATGCACCGGAATATTGGCATGTGTGTCGAAAGAATCGACGACATTATACCATGCGGCATATTTTGGAGTCATCTCCGGAAGATCCGTCGCGCTGCCGCCGCAGATCACAAGTACATCGATGTCCTCAGCGCCGTCTAGAAGACAGTCCGAGCTCTTTACCGGGACCCCCGCCGTGCGGATCGCAAGCGAAGCCGGGTCTCTGCGCGTGTAAACTGCGCACAGCTCCATGTCCTCATTTTTATTGACCGCAGCCTCAACGCCGCGTCCGAGATTTCCATAGCCAAGAATACCAACTTTCATAACAGATGCCTCCTTACATAATCATTTAGTGTTATATCCATTCCTCAGCAAGTTCGTAAATCAGTTTTTCGGACTTCTCCCAGCCAAGACAGGGATCCGTGATGGACTTTCCGTAGCAGTGTTCATGCTCATCCTGCCGTCCGTCCTCAAGATAGCTCTCAATCATGAAGCCTTTGACCAGCTTTCTGATATCGGGAGAAACTTTCCGGCTGTAGCAGACATCCTTCGCGATTCGCCTCTGCTCAAGGTATCTCTTCCCTGAATTGGAGTGGTTCGTGTCTACGATGACTGCCGGGTTGACCAGATTTGACTCCGCATACATATCCGATACGAGCATGAGATCTTCGTAATGATAATTCGGATGATTGTGACCGAACTTATCGACATACCCGCGCATGATCGCGTGGGCGAGCGGGTTGCCCGGACTCGTGACTTCCCAGCCCCTGTAGAGGAACGTGTGTCTGTTCTGGGCTGCCTTGATCGAATTCATCATGACCGTGAGATCTCCGGAGGTCGGATTTTTCATTCCCGCGGGAACGCCGATGCCGGCTGCGACAAGCCGGTGCTGCTGATCCTCCGATGATCTCGCTCCGACCGCCACATAGGACAGCAGATCGGAGAGATATCTGTGGTTCTCAGGATACAGCATCTCATCCGCGCAGGTAAAGCCGGTCTCCGAGGCCGCCCGCCTGTGCAGTCTTCTAATCGCCAGGATTCCCTCCAGCATGTCGGGGGCTTTTTCCGGGTCCGGCTGATGCAGCATGCCCTTGTAGCCGGTACCGACCGTGCGCGGCTTGTTCGTATATATTCTGGGGATTATGACGATCTTGTCGGCCACTTTTTCCTGAACTTCGCGCAGCCTGGAAATGTACTCGATGACCGGATCCTCATGGTCCGCGGAGCAGGGACCGATGATCAGGAGACATCTGTCGTCTCTTCCCTCGAAAACGTTCCTGATGATCTCGTCTCTCTCTGCCTTGAGCTTCTCTATATCCTCCCCGATCGGATACTGCTGCTTCACCTCAAGCGGCGTCGGCAGCTTTCTGTAGAATATCATATCCATCTTTTCCATATGGCTCTATGTTTCCTCCTGTCCGGCGGCGTTTTAAGGCGAGCCGGATGTCTTCTATTATATTCCCACTCTGATAATGGGAATATAATAGCACCTCGTCCCGAAATTCACAAGTGCTTTGTTGCTTTAAATCGCTAAATTTTTTCACCTCAGCAGATATACCTCTGCGTACCTGTTGAATCTCTCCGAATACTCGTCCTCAACATTATCGACGAATATATCCAGCCAGTCGGAATTATACATGGCGCTTCCGCCGTAGTCCTCAAGTATATAGACGTATCCGTCCACCATGAGCCTGTCGCCGAACACAAGACCCAGCCTCTCGCAGGTCTGCTGGGACACAGCGACCGTACGTCCTGCGACGAGCGGGGCGCCGCTGGCCGTCTGGCCCACATATGGTCCCTGATCCTCGGGCGTATCCATATAGGCCGTAAGTCTCCAGAGTCCCAGATCCGTGACTGTCGAATACTCCCCGACATCCGTCTGGACCTGTTGTCCGGGAACCGGTGACACAGGTTCTTCCCCAACATGAACTCTCCGCACGGCTGTCTGGCTGACTCCGTCGGTTCCCGTCAGGTGATATGAGATAAGGTACTCTCCTTCTTTCGTCGTATCCAGAGCGCTCATATCCGGCTCGATCTTTGCAATCTCATCATCGCATACCACATTCTCCATCGGATCGAATTCCCCGCCGACCGGAACGTACACAGCCCCCTCCATGCCGTAGAGGAACTGTTCAAGATCATGCCGCACCGTCGCGTGGATGGTCACATTTTCATCTCTCCCATCCGCGCCGACGATCGTATATGTCAGATCATATGTGCCCGGGATTCCGAAATCGCACGCACTCACATCCGCTGTCACATCAAGCACATTGTCATCCCACAAAATGCCTGCCATGACGTCCGGACGCATGCCCTCGATGACCGCGAAGTCCCGGATACCGGTCACATGGTCAGCCAGTCTCTCCGGCTCCGGGGTAGGCTTTGGCGTGGACTCAGGTTCCGATCGGGCCGGGATACTCTCGGAATCCAAAGGAGCGGACTCCGGGAGATCACTGTCAGGCGCTGAACTCTCAGCAATGCCGGGTGCCGGGCTCTCCGTCCGACTTTCCGTCCGGTCGTCCCTGCTCCTTGCTCCGAGCATCATACCGATCCATACGGCAAACGCCATAAAAAGGATCGCAGCCCCCGCGATCATACCGATCGTAATATATTTCTTCTTCATATAAGCATTTACTCCTCGGGAAAATCGAAAGAGGCTGCCGCGGCAGCCTCTCGCTCACGGGGCATGAAGCTCCGTCATATTACAGTTCGCAGTTCTTCACTGTTCTCGGATACGGCAGTACGTCTCTTATGTTGGACATACCTGTGAGATACATGACGCATCTCTCAAAGCCGAGACCGAAACCGGAATGGCGGGTCGTTCCGTACTTGCGGATATCAAGGTAGAAGCTGTACTGGTCGATATCCATTCCGAGTTCGTTCATGCGGGCAAGCAGCTTATCGTAGTCTTCCTCACGCTGTGATCCGCCGATGATCTCACCGATTCCCGGGACCAGGCAGTCCATGGCAGCGACAGTCTTTCCGTCCGGATTCAGCTTCATGTAGAAGGCCTTGATGTCCTTCGGATAATCCGTGACAAAGACCGGTCCCTTGAAGACCTCTTCAGTCAGATAGCGCTCATGCTCCGTCTGGAGATCAACGCCCCATTTGACCGGATAGTCGAATTTTTTGCCGGACTTCTGAAGAATCTCGATCGCTTCTGTATAGGTAACGTGACCGAATTTCGCATTTGCAACACCGCGCAGGCGCTCAAGAAGGCCCTTATCAATGAACTGATTGAAGAAAGCCATCTCTTCCGGTGCGTTCTCAAGCACATAATTGATGATGTACTTGATCATGTCCTCAGCGACTTCCATGTCATCCTCGAGATCCGCAAATGCCATCTCCGGCTCGATCATCCAGAATTCCGCGGCATGTCGGGCTGTGTTGGAGTTCTCGGCGCGGAACGTCGGTCCGAATGTATAAACATTGCGGAACGTCTGGGCGAACGGCTCGACGTTCAGCTGTCCTGAGACTGTCATGTTCGTCATCTTGCCAAAGAAATCCTTCGAGTAATCAATCTTTCCATCCTCAGTCAGCGGCAGCTTGTCGAGGGGCAGCGTCGTTACCTGGAACATCTCGCCGGCTCCCTCTGCGTCAGAGGATGTGATGATTGGGGTGTGGACATACACAAAGTCTCTCTCCTGGAAGAACTTGTGGATCGCGTAGGCGATCAGGGAGCGAACGCGGAACACGGCCGTGAAGGTGTTCGCGCGTGTGCGAAGATGCGGCATAGTGCGCAGGAACTCAAGAGTATGGCGCTTCTTCTGAATCGGATAGTCCGGTGTGGACGGACCTTCCACGAATACGCTGTCCGCCTGGATCTCGAACGGCTGCTTCGCGTTCGGGGTCGCGACGAGTGTTCCGCCTACGATGACGGCTGAGCCGACGTTCAGCTTGCCGATCTCCTGGAAATTGGGGAGCTTATCACCGAAAACGACCTGCAGAGTGTTGAAGTAGGAGCCGTCATTCAGGACCATGAATCCGAAATTCTTAGAACCGCGAATGCTGCGGACCCAGCCTCCGACCTTGATCTGCTGATCAATATACTTATCTGTCTCTTTAAATAATTCTCTTACTGTAACCAGTTTTTCCATAACATTACTCCATCCAGAAATTTTATGCTTTACTGATTTTATCCCAAGAGTCATGGAAATGCAACTATACAAATAGTCTAATCTCCGGCAGATCGAAGCCGCGGATCTCAGCCGCGGATCTCAGCCACGGATCTCAGCCACGGATCTCAGCCACGGATCTCAGCCACGGATCTCAGCCACGCAGCAATTCAAACAGGCTGCAGCTTTTGTTCCCGGGTCCGGTCGCAAACATCATCTTCATCGAAAAACGCAGATCCTTTCTGTGAGCTTAAAAACGCTAAAGCCTTTTTGATCTCACAGGGAAGGATCTGCA
>OCTX014530494.1_pt1 | contig 13124 bp, 14 predicted proteins | sample 1539691 | NCBI WGS metagenome assembly OCTX01 (sample SAMN02144231, study PRJEB22623) | gut metagenome | biome: sheep rumen | host: Ovis aries | place: New Zealand
ATCGAATTTGCGTTTGAATTTCTTAATCGCGCGCTCGATGTTCTCACCTTCTTTAACAGGAACGATAATCATTGCTTACACCTCCTTTCTCGCGTGAACTACGGCTCTTCGGTCCACAAACATTCCATTGGTTTGTGTCCCGAGTGGACCATTCGGCTCCAACTCTACCTTCATTCACGAGTACCCAGGGCCGGGATCGAACCGGCACGGTTTCCCATTGGTGTTTGAGACCAACGCGTCTACCAATTCCGCCACCTGGGCTTCGCGCATTGAGCGCGAACCTCTCCCCTTAACGGGAAAAAAGCGTGCAAAAGTACTGCTTTTTTTTGAAATGACCAAATTTTAGTGCATTTTTTTTGCTTAAATGCGTTTTTTTTTGTACTTTTGCAGTCCAAATCAATGTCAGATGGACGATTTCTTTAGCAGAAGCGAAGCAATACTGGGTATAGAAGCGATAGAGGAATTACGCACAAAGCGTGTGATTCTCTTCGGTGTCGGCGGTGTAGGTAGTTGGTGCGCAGAAGCATTGATACGCACCGGGCTGGTGCATCTGACGATAGTAGATGGCGATACGGTGCAGCCGTCGAATATCAACAGACAGTTACCTGCTACGCGCGAGACTTTAGGGCGACCAAAAGTAGAAGTACTGCGCGAGCGACTGCTGAGCATCAATCCCGAGGCGGAGATCAAAGCGATAAACGCCATGTATGAGCCTACCCCCTCCCTAAAAGGAGGGGAGGATTTAGGAGAGGCTCTTTCGGAATATGACTATATTATAGACGCCATCGATTCTGTAGCCGCAAAGACAGACCTTATAATTCGCGCGACGCGCGTACGCGGGCTTAAGGTATTCTCCTCCATGGGCGCCGCTTTGCGCTTCGATCCGACCCAAGTGACTACGGGTGAGTTGATGAGTATTAAAGGCGACGCACTTGCGAAAGCGGTTCGCGCACGGATGAAGAAAATCGGGCTTAAGCCGTACAAGAAGGTCAAATGCGTTTATTCGACAGAACAGGCGGTAAGAATACAGAATACAGACCGCTACGCTGACAGAATACAGACCGAATTACCGATTAAGGGAAGTTTGATGCAAGTGACAGCGGTGTTCGGATGCACGTTAGCCAGTATGGTGATTGAAGATATACGAAAAGGAGCCTGTTGAAGGCTCCTTTTCGTATTAATGCACAAGCGATGGATTAAAGACCAAGGCTTGCTTTGATAGCCGGAACGCGTGCTTCCGCTTCGGCGGTGCAACGCTCGTAGTCGGCACCGGTGAAGGGTTTGCCGGATTTAACCGGAATCTCGAAATAGAACTTGATCTTCGGCTCAGTACCGGAAGGACGAACGGAAACCTTGAGGCCGCCTTCGGTGAAATACTGAAGTACGTTCGAAGTAGCATGCAGCGGCATGTCGAAATCCGACTCAACCCACTTGCCGTCCTTGAGTTCGCATTGTTTGAGAGTCTTGAAGTCTTTGATCTTCACCACCTTTTCTCCTGCGATCTCTTTCGGTGCATTAGCGCGGTAGTCCTTCATCATCTGCTGGATCTCCTCTGCGCCGGTCTTGCCCGGACGAACAACATTGATAGTGGTCTCACGCTGGAAACCGTAGTCCTCGTATATCTTGAGGAGGTAGTCATAGAGGGTCATTCCGTTGTCCTTGGCGTACGCAGCGATCTCACAGATAAGGCAGATAGCCGAAGGCGAACATTTGTCGCGTACTGCGTCGTACGGCAGGAAACCGAAGGATTCTTCGCCGCCACCGATATATTTGCGTTTGCCTTCCCACATACGGATACGGTTGGCAATCCATTTGAAGCCGGTGTATTCGTCGGTGAGGGTGACACCCTGTGCGTCCGCGATCTTGCGGATGAGTTCGGAGGTGACGATGGTCTTGACGATATACATATCATCGCGGAACTTGCCCAGACGCTTCATATTGTTGATGATATAATAGTGGAACATGATGTTGGTCTGGTTACCATTGATGATAACCCACTCTCCTTTGTCATTGCGGCAAACGATAGCGATACGGTCCGCGTCCGGGTCGGAAGCGATGACGAGGTCGGCGCCCAGCTTGGTACCCAGTTTCATACCGAGGGTCATAGCCTCAGCGTTCTCCGGGTTCGGGGAAACGACAGTCGGGAAATTGCCGTCGATGACCATCTGCTCGGGCACCACGTGGATGTTCTGGAATCCCCAGGAACGGAGACACATCGGCACGATCTGGCGTCCGGCTCCGTGCATCGGCGTATAAACGATATTGAGGTCTTTCTGGCGAAGGATGGTCTCCTGGTCAATCATGACCGATTTAACCGCCATCATATAGTCGTAGTCCATCTCGCCGCCGATGATCTCGATGAGGTCTTTGTTGGCCTCCCATTTAACGTCTGCGAGAGTCACTTTGTTCACTTCGTCAATGATACCCTGATCATGCGGCTGGAGCACCTGCGAGCCATCCTCCCAGTATGCTTTGTAGCCATTGTACTCTTTGGGGTTGTGGGATGCGGTGACATTGACACCTCCCTGGCATTTGAGATGACGGATAGCGAAGGATACCTCCGGGGTAGGACGAAGCGACTCAAAGAGATACACCTTGATGCCGTTGGCCGAGAAGATATTAGCCACTGTTTCCGCGAAAAGGCGTCCGTTATTACGGCAGTCATGCCCTACTACCACCGCCACGCGCCCATTCTGGACGTTCTGGAAGCCGTTCTCGCGCTGTACCTTCAGCATATAGTTGGCATAGCCCTGGGTAGCCATCGCAACGATATACTTATTCATACGGTTTGTGCCCGGTCCCATGATACCGCGTAAGCCGCCGGTACCAAACTCAAGAGTGCGATAGAACGCATCGATGAGGTCGGTTTTATCCTCCGCCTCCATCATAGCTTTCACTTGTGCGCGGGTCTCCGCGTCAAAAGGTTCCTTGGTCCATACCTCAGCAACCTCCATTACTTTTTTCAATTCTTCGTTCATGGTAATTATATTTAATGAATAATGATTAGTTAACAATGAATATTTTATTCTTTAACTTTGTAGATAGCGTCGAGATTGCGCATGAAACCGTCGAAGTCAAGGCCATACCCGATGACAAACTCTTCGGATATCTCATGTCCGACATAGTCCGGTTTGGCATCCTCGTACTCGAGTTTGGCGGGTTTGAAGAGCATCGTAGCGACCTTGACGGAAGCAGCACCATGCGCCCGCATATGTGCTTTGAGCTGATGGATTGTGAGGCCCGTATCCACGATATCCTCAATGATGATAACGTCTCGCTGGTCCACCACCTGCTGGAGGGGCACGATGAATTCCAATTGGCCGGTAGTAGCCATGCCGAAATAGGAACTGACGCGGATAAAAGTCTGTTCGCATCGCAGGTCTTTGAGCCCGCGAATAAGGTCCGCCGCAAAGACGAAGGCGCCATTGAGGACCACGACAAAGAGGGGTTCCTTGTCTTTATAATCGGCACTAATCTTGTCCGCCACTTGCTGTACATCCGCAGCGATTTGTTTCGGTGTTAACCATTCTTCAAAATGGTAGCCTTGTTCATCAATGCTTCGCATGTTATTAATGAGTAATGATTAATGAATATTTATTCTTATCTCTTTCGCTCGAGCGCTTATTCGCAAGGCGAATTCTCCTCATAGTGTTGGAAGAGGAAGTCGTTATACGGATAGCGCTTGACATGAATCGCCTTAATGCGATCATACATCAAAGCGCGGAGAGAGTCGATATTGTCTTTATTTTTCGCCGAGATAAAGATGCAGTCCTCGCCCAGCCGCGCCATCCAGGTATTGCGGAGGTCGCCAAGCGAGAGATTCTCTCTCCTTACAGGCGTGAGATCATCTTCCTCTTTGGGGGTATATGTAAAATTATCAATTTTATTGAACACCACTATACGCGGGATATCTTTCTCACAAATATCATTGATTGTCTTTTCCACCACTTCGTATTGCTCTTCGAAGTTCGTATGGGAGATATCCACCACGTGAATCAAGAGATCCGCCTCACGCACTTCGTCGAGGGTTGATTTGAAGGACTCGACGAGATGATGGGGCAGCTTGCGGATGAACCCTACCGTATCGGAAAGGAGGAACGGCAGGTTCTCAATAGTCACTTTCCGCACCGTGGTATCAAGGGTAGCAAACAGTTTGTTCTCCGCGAACACATCGGATTTGGAGAGCAAGTTCATGAGAGTAGATTTGCCCACATTGGTATATCCGACGAGCGCCACACGAACCATCTTGCCGCGATGCTGTCGCTGGGTAGCCATCTGTTTATCAATCGTCTTCAGTTGCTCCCGGAGCAATGCGATGCGCTGTCCGATAACGCGTTTATCGGCCTCTATCTGAGTCTCACCCATACCACGATTAGTGCCTCCTCCGCCTCGCTGTCGATCAAGGTGGGACCACATACGTGTCAGCCGTGGCAGCATGTACTGGAGATGCGCCATTTCGACCTGGGTCTTGGCATAGGAAGTCTGCGCGCGCTGGAGGAAAATCTCGAGGATAAGAATCGTACGGTCGATAACACGCACGTTCGCCGGATGTTTCTCGCGATGATTAATCGCTTTCTCGAGATTGCGGATTTGGCGCGGCGAGAGTTCATCGTCGAATATAACTACATCCACCACCGGTTTTTCCTCGTCCTGTGCGTTCTCCCTCTCAACGATAAACTGACGTATTTCCTCGAGTTTACCTTCTCCGACGTAGGTAGAAGTATTAGGTTGGTCGAGGCGCTGGGTAAAGCGCTTGACCGGCACGATGCCATGCGTATCGGCCAGAAAAGCCAATTCGTCCAGGTATTCTTTAGTCCGATCCTCCGGCTGGGAGGGAGTGATTAGTCCCACTAGGACAGCATGCTCTATATACGGTTTGATCTCGATCATAGTTTACGGCTGCAAAGATAGTAAAAAAAAATGACATACGCAAGCGTATGCCATTCTTTTCTTAAAAATTCCGCAAAATTACTTACGGATACCGAGTTCTTTAATGATAGCACGATAGCGCTCGATGTCTTTTGCCTTCAGATAATCCAGCATGCGGCGACGTTTACCAACGAGGGCGGTCAGTGCACGCTCCGTACCGAAATCCTTGCGATTATTCTTCAGGTGCTCGGTAAGATGGTTGATACGGAAGGTAAATAAAGCGATTTGGCTCTCAGCAGAACCGGTGTTTTTAGCGTCATTGCCGTATTTAGCGAACAACTCAGCTTTTTTCTCAGATGTTAAATACATAAATTTTAGTTTTCTGCCTTCAGCTATCAGCTGTCAGCTCTGTTTTACAATCACCACCAAAGCCGAATCTTGCATTACAACTTCGTGGCATTAATCTACTTTCTCCCAAAAGCGGGTGCAAAGGTACTGCTTTTTTTCGATATACGCAAATATTTTTGCATTTTTTAACGTTTCTCTGCTCCTATTGTAGTAAAATCACCATGTCCGGGATATACTTTGACGTCAGAAGGAAGCGTAAAGAGTTGCCCGAGGGAAGAGATCAGTTCGCCCATGTTCCCACCCGGCAGGTCTGTTCTGCCATATCCCATCCGGAAGAGTGTATCTCCGGAGATAAGCGTTTTTTCGTCCGGCCAGTAGAAGCAAACAGAGCCCGGAGTATGGCCGGGGGTGTGGAGGATTGAAAGTTGAGAGTTGAAAGTTGAAAGTTGAGAGTTGAAAGTTGAAAGTTGAGAGTTGAAAGTTGAAAGTTGAGAGTTTAGTGGTTCTATAGGGAAGGGCTGGGGTGTAGCACGGATGCCGAATAGGTCATATTGGGACTGCATATCTTTTGCCATCGGGATATCGGCCTCGTGCATCAAGACAGGCGTATGCCATTGCTCCGTAGCCCATGCAGCGCCCCATAGATGGTCAAGATGGCCGTGGGTAGCCACTATTATTAATGATGGAATGACGGAATGCTTCGCTCCGCTCAATGACGAGTTGATATAGTTATACAACACTTGCTGCTCATATTGGTTAGAGCAAGCGGGGTCGATAAGGATTATTCCTGCATCGGTGGATACTACATAGGTATTCGTTCCGAAAGGGCCGAATTCAAAGCATTTTATCTCCAGCATTCCTGACAGATTTGAGGTTGTTCTTGTATAGCGGCACGACGGAAAGCGATGGATTTTTCGTTCGTAAACAGTTTCTGCAGCGGAGTGTCCATAATATTACCGTAAGTATAAGCATGATTTTTATCATAGCAGCATGGTAATACTTCTCCGGTAGCAGAGATCACTACCCCACTCCATACACGCAGACATCCGTGGCGCAAGGATTTGCGATAAAAGAGGCCGTCTTGGCCTTGGATATAGCGGCTATAACGAGAGTCGGAGGGCATGAGCGGATGACCATCCCTATAGTTGTACAACTGAGCCGTTTTGAACATCAGTCTGTCTGCTCCGAGCGCTTTGTATTGCTTTCTGAATTCCTGCCACTCATGTTCATTCGTGCGAAGCCGCAGCACTTGGAGCTCAATAGTCAGACTGCTTCGCTGACAGAATACAGACCGCTTTGCTGACGGAGTAGAGATTGATTTAGCCTGGCGCAGCCACCGGAGAGCTTTTTTCACTTTTTCCACACTACCGCCTATCCGGTACGCTCCATAGCTCTCCTGTGTCAGGCCGTCCATAGAGACAATGATACGATTCAGACCGGAGCGAACGAGATCTTCCGCCCATTGAGGAGTGAGCGCTTGCGCATTTGTGGATACAATCGTATAGAGACCTGCTTCCCGAGCGGAGCGAATCATCTGCGGCAGGGTCTTATTCAGCAGAGGTTCGCCCTGAAAATAGAATTGGACGGTATGCGCATAGGGTTTAATCTGATCCAACACATGATACCAGACATCGAGAGACATAAATGGAGAAGCCCCCGCCCCCAACACCTCCCCGGAAGGAATGGAGTTAGATATGCCTACCGGGCACTCAGGGCAATGGAGTTGGCATAGTGAAGAGGGTTCGACAGAGACGAATGTAGGCATATGCGTAATACGCACCAAGCCGAAGAGGCTCAGTGCGTAATTACCATAACATCGCAGGGCATTAATGCATCGCGATTTTATTAACCCTGCGCTCATGACGTCCGCCTTCAAAATCGGTTTGGAAGAAGGTGCGCACTATATCCAGTGCTTTGGGCGCGGAGATGAAGTTTGCCGGCAGGCCGAGTACGTTCGCGTTATTATGCGCACGCGCCAACTCCGCCAGTTTGGTTTCCCAGCAGAGCGCAGCACGGATGCCTTGATGTTTATTAGCCGTCATGGTAATGCCATTGCCGGTAGAGCAGATGACGATACCAAACTCATATTCGCCCTTTTCTACGGCCTCAGCCAAGGGATGCGCGAAATCAGGGTAGTCACAACTTTCGGCAGAGAAGCAACCGAAATCCTTCACTTTTGCCCCATTGTCCTCAAGGAACAATTGTACTTGCTGTTTAAGTTCAAATCCCGCATGGTCCGAAGCCAGCGCGATAGTCATTTCAGAAAAACTTTTCATAATATCAGAGTTTTTAAATACCTATTTAGAAGATAGCGGCAAGATTTCCGAACATCAGTTTGCAGGAAATAGCCAATACGATTATTCCGAAGAACTTACGGATAATATACAGTGCCGTTGTGCCGAGGTATTTGGTAAGCCAGTTGGTACCGATCAGCACCAGATACAGCACGGTCATACAGAGGAGCAGGGAAATACACAGACTCGCGATACTGTACTCCGCCGTGATAGCCAGCAGCGCTGTGAAAGCGCCCGGTCCGGCATACATCGGGAACGCCAGAGGTACTATCGAACTGCCGCTACCGATCTCGCCCTCCAGTTTGTCATTCTGGAAAATCGTGATATCCAAAATCATTTCCAGCGCCATCAGGAAGATCACAAAACCACCGGCTATCGCGAAATACTCGATCTGCACACCGAAGAGTTTCAGAATCCATTCGCCCAGAAAAAGGAAGGACAACAGAATAATCAGACTGGCGATACACACCTTGTCCGCATGGATCTTAATCCCCTTCTTCTCCATCGCTATGGTGATAGGGATATTGCCGAACGGATCAATGATTGCAATCAGAAAAACAAACGAGGACAAGACCTGCCAGATATCTATTGTACCGAAAAAATTCCTTAATGCTTCCATATAAATTTGACAAATTAGGTTGCAAAATTACTAAAAAATTTGCATATGTGCAAAAAAAATTGTACTTTTGCAGCGATTTTCAAGAAAAACGAGTAAATACTATAAACCGAATTGTATGATTAACAGTCAAGACATTAAGAACGGCGTATGCATTCGCATGGACGGCCGTCTGTATTTTGTAATTGAGTTTTTGCACGTAAAGCCTGGAAAAGGCAATACCATCATGCGTGTAAAATTTAAAGATGTAGTAGATGGTCGCGTGCTGGAGCGCCGCTTTAATATCGGAGAGAAGCTGGAGGATGTACGTGTAGAGCGCCGTCCGTACCAGTTCCTGTACAAAGAGGGCGATGACTATATCTTCATGAATAACGAGACCTTCGAGCAAGTGCCTATCGCTCATGATTTGATTACGGGTGTAGATTTTCTGAAAGAGGGTTTCACTGTAGATGTAGTATCGGACGCTACGACCGAGACCATTCTGTTTGCGGAGCTGCCGACCAAGGTAGAGTTAGCCGTTACCTACACGGAGCCAGGTCTAAAGGGCGACACCGCTACGAACACGCTGAAACCGGCTACTCTGGAGACCGGAGCAGAGATTCGCGTACCGCTATTTATCAACGAGGGTGAGATCGTTCGCGTTGATACCCGTGACGGTTCGTACTGCGAGCGCGTTCGCTAAGCAAGACACAAGAGGAGACGAAAAATACCGGCTACAAACGAGCCGGTATTTTTTTATTTAATTTTCTTCAGGAACCGGCAGATATAATCCTGCCAATTAGGCCAGGTATGTCCACCTGCGCTCTCATAATAGGTATATTCAAGATGATTCTCTTCCAGCCATCGGCGATATATCTGGAGCTGGTCATAGAGAAAATCTTCCCTGCCCATTCCTATCCAATAGAGGGGTTCATCGGCCATGAGAGCACGTACTTCTTCCTGCCAATTGGAATACACTTCCCCTTCTTCCGGCGAAACGATAAGGGCTGAGAACAGGCCTATATATCCGAAGCGTCCATGCAGATAATGGGAGATATGCATGGTATGGAAGCCCCCCATAGACAAGCCTGCTATAGCACGATGGTTCGGTTCCCGGCTAACGTTATAATGGTCTTCTACCGCCGTCATAAACTCCTCAAAACGTCTAATCCAGTAGCCGGACATCTCGTATCCCCGCTCTTGATCGTAAGTCAGTTTGCGCCAATGCGCGCTTCCTTCGGACGTATCAAAGGGTTCTCCGGAAGGAGTGATATCGGGCGCAGCCATCAGCGCCTTGCGCTCCGGGAGAGGGATACTGCCTAAGAAATTATCCGGCATCACGACCACCATCTCTACGATTTCCCCTCTCTGCAGTAGCGAATCCATCTTCTGGAGCAACAGTCCCTGCTTGGTCCAGTCATCCTCCGAACCGAACATCCCATGCTGGAGATAGAGGACGGGGAACACTTCGGAGTACTGCTTCACCCGCTCGGCATAGCGGTAGGGCAGATACACACAACAGGGTACATCCAGGATAGTATCCCTAACGACGGTACCTACTTGCACCTCATTTCTCTTGGGGCTGCAGCCGGCCAACAGGATCGCGGCCAGCGCGAATAAATAGAGTTTTCTCATATGACGGTATTCTATAATTTCTTGCGGTACAAAGGTACTGCTTTTTTTGCATGTATGCAAAAGTTTATGCGTTTTTTTATTCCAAAACTTGCATAATTGGCAAAAAAGCAGTACCTTTGCATGCAAAATCGGCAAAAAATCAAATTAAAGAAATGAAAAAACTTATTTTTACGCTAGCAGCGTTAGCAGTTATGACAACAGCTTGCACCACCAAACAACAGACCACGGGTATTGACCTGGCGAATTTAGACACCACGGCGGTACCTCAGAATGATTTCTATCAGTTCGCCTGCGGCGGATGGATGGCCAATAACCCATTGACGCCGGAGTACAGCCGTTTCGGTTCGTTTGACAAATTAGGGCTGAATAATCTCGAGCAGGTCAACGGGCTGATACAAGAAATCGCGGAAAAGAGAAAGGGACAAAGTACAAAGAACCGAGGATCTATCGAGCAGAAGATCGGCGACCTGTACAATATGGCGATGGATACCGCGCGTCGCGACCAGGAAGGTATAGCACCGGTAGAGAAGACATTGGCCGAGATCAACGCCATCAGCAGCCGGGAGGAATTAAGCCGCGTGCTGGGAGCCGCTATGGATTTCCAGCTTTGGGCTATGTACGTAGATGCAGATGCTATGAATAGTTCGATGAATATTTTGAACGAATACCAAGCCGGTTTTTCGCTGGGCGAGAAAGAATACTATCTTGATGAGGACGAGCATACACGCTCCATTCGCGAAGCATATGTCCAATACGTAGAGAAGATGTTCGGTCTTTTCGGATTTGAAAACGCAGCAGAGAAAGCGCAGACGATTCTTCGTATGGAGACGCGGCTGGCGAAAGCGGCCTATAGCAATGTAGAGCTTCGCGATCCGCAACGGAACTACAACAAGATGAGTGTAGCCCAATTACAAGAACTGGTGCCGCAAGTAGAATGGAAGGCTTATTTCGAGGCGCTGGGTGTAACATTAGACAGTCTCTCTATCGGTCAGATACCTCATCTGCAGGAAGCAGGCAAGATGTTAGCAGACGAGCCGTTAGAGGATTTGAAGACTCTCTTTGCATGGCAGGTGATAGAAGGTGCCGCTTCCTATCTGACCACAGAGATCTATATGACTTCGTTTGATTTCTACGGCAAAGTACTCTCGGGTCGCGAGGAGCCGAGTCCTCTATGGAAACGCGCCGTAGGTATTGTCAACGGAACGCTGGGAGAGGCCGTAGGACAGATGTATGTCAAGAAATATTTCCCGGAAGAGAATAAGGAACGCATGCTCGCGCTCGTGCGCAACCTACAGAAAGCCTTAGGTATCCGCATTGAGAACCTGGCATGGATGAGCGATGAGACCAAAGCCAAAGCTATCGAGAAGTTGAACGCCATCACCATCAAAATCGGTTATCCGGACGAATGGCGCGACTACAGCAAACTGGATATCAACGCCGAAGACACCTACTATGCGAACTTAGAGCGCGCTGCAAAATTCGAGCAGGAATACAGCCTCAGTTTCCTGGGCAAGCCGGTGGACAAGAAGAAATGGTATATGACCCCTCAGACCGTGAATGCTTATTATAATCCATCGAGCAACGAGATCTGTTTCCCGGCCGGCATACTGCAGTATCCATTCTTTGACATGGCGGCAGACGACGCCTTCAACTACGGCGCTATCGGTGTAGTAATCGGCCATGAGATGACGCATGGATTTGATGACCAAGGATGTCAGTTTGACAAGGACGGCAATATGATCAACTGGTGGACAGCAGAAGACAAAGCTGCTTTTGATGCCCGCACGAAAGTAATGGAAGAAGCGTTCAACAAGATAGAAGTAGCTCCGGGCGTACATGCCAACGGTGCGTTTACGCTGGGCGAGAATATTGCGGACCACGGAGGATTACAGGTGGCTTACCTGGCCTTCACGCTCAACGAAGCATCGAAAGCCGAGAAAGAGCGTCTGCAGACCCGCGACGGATTCACTCCTGCGCAACGATTCTTCCTGGCATACGCTAACGTATGGGCAGGCAATATCCGTCCGGAAGAGATCCTGAACCGCACGAAGAGCGATCCTCACTCGTTAGGCCGCTGGCGTGTAAACGGTGCGCTACCTCAGATCAACGCATGGTACGAGGCATGGGATGTGACGGAAGAGAGTCCGATGTACATCAAGCCGGAGGAGAGAGTAAGTATCTGGTAGGATGTCAGTTATCAGATATCAGAAAAAAAAGAAAAATGGAGACCGTTTGGCCTCCATTTTTTTGGAATTATTGTTTATTCTTCTCTATCGCTTCTGCAATGGAGTTGGCGATGAATGCCATCTCCTCAGCCGGGAGGGATAGTTTGGGATTCGTGAAAAGCATATCCTTCTCCGAGTTCATCGGTACGAGATGCACATGCACATGATTGACTTCCATACCCAGGACAGCCACACCGACCCGCTTGCAGCCCGTAGCGGCTTTGATGCCTCGCGCCACTTTCGCCGCAAAAGTCATCAGGCTCTGCAGCTGCTCGTCAGAGAGGTCAAAAATATAATCCGCCTCCGGCTCCGCCAATTTAGGGATAACCAGGGTATGACCTTTTACCAAGGGGTTGATATCCAGAAACGCATAGTTTTTGTCATCCTCGGCCACTTTGTAACTCGGGATTTCGCCTTTGATAATTTTCGTAAAGATAGTCATTGTTTTAGGGGTTAGAGGGTTAGGGGTTAGAGGGAGATTTCGAGGATCTCGAATTCGATAATCCCCACCGGTACCTGGATTTGCGCTACTTCTCCTACTTTTTTCCCCAGCAGACCTTTCGCTATCGGGGTAGAGATAGATATTTTGCCCTCAGCAATGTTGGCTTCGCCTTCAGTCACGAGTTGGAAGGTTTTCTCCATCCCCGTATTTTTCTGACGGACGCGCACTTTGGTAAAGAGCTTCACCTCGTCGGTATTGAGCGAAGAAGTATCGAGCACGCGCGCTTCCATGAGACGCGATTTAAGAATCGCGATCTTCGTCTCGAGTGCACCTTGCGCTTCTTTCGCTGCGTCATACTCCGCATTTTCACTCAAATCACCCTTCTCACGCGCTTCTGCAATAGCGGCAATGATACGCGGGCGCTCCACCGTCTCCAAGAACTGGAGTTCCTCTTTCAGTTTCTTAAGACCTTCTTCGGTCATGTACGTTACTGCCATAATATATCGTATTAATATTTTCGATTTAAAATCTCGCCGGCAATGATAGCCTTACGAATTTCCTCCATATCCGTCAAATCGGGTATATTGGTATTTTTAGTATCCTCCGCCATATAAAAAATAAGGCGTACGCCTTCTTTTTGTTTAAAAGTAATAGGAAACTTCACAGCCTCCTATTACCATTAAACCTAAACCTTAACTATGAAAATTTTGTTTTCG
>OCTX011897008.1_pt1 | contig 13119 bp, 7 predicted proteins | sample 1539691 | NCBI WGS metagenome assembly OCTX01 (sample SAMN02144231, study PRJEB22623) | gut metagenome | biome: sheep rumen | host: Ovis aries | place: New Zealand
CGTTGATTCTACAAGCGTATTAAAGCTGCCGCACCCCGGGCATTTGCCCATCCAGCCGGCAGTCTCATAACCGCATTCCTTGCAGAAAAATGTCACGTTCTTCTTTGCCATACAGAAAGTATATCACGGCGAACTGCGGCTTTGAGTACGATTATTGTCTCTTTGAAAAGTTGGTAAAAAAAGGCGGGTTTGGAACGGCCTCAGATAATGTTTTCAAGCCTTTTAACTGCTTCGATGGTATTTTCCTTTGAACCGAATGCAGTCAGTCTGAAATATCTGTCTCCGCCTTTGCCGAAGCCTTCTCCCGGAGTACCTACGATCTGCACCTCGTTAAGGAGCTTGTCGAAGAACTCCCATGAGCTGCATCCCTTGGGACACTCGAGCCAGACATACGGAGAATTGTTTCCGCCGGTATAGAAGATGCCCTTCTTATCGAGCAGCTCAGTAATAAGCTTGGCGTTCTGCTTATAGTAAGCGATGTTCTGTGCGCATGCCTTTACACCTTCGTCAGAAAGAGCTGCCTCTGCTGCTCTTTGTACCGGATAGGATACGCCGTTGAACTTAGTAGCCTGGCGTCTCTTCCACAGGGCGTGGAGACTTACCTCGCCTGCTTTAAGAGTGGTAGGGATGACAGTCCAGCCGCAACGTACTCCGGTAAAGCCGGCAAACTTCGAGAAAGAACAGATCTCTATGGCACAGTCGAAAGCACCGGGGATCTCGTAGATGGTATGAGGAATACCTTCTTCTGCTATGAAGGCATCATAAGCTGAGTCATAAATGATAAGGCTTCCCGTCTTAAGGGCGAAGTCTACCCAGGCAGTAAGGCCTTCCGTGCTGTATACAGCACCTGTCGGGTTGTTAGGAGAGCAAAGATAGATAACGGAACCTTTGTGATCTCCTGAAGGAAGCTCAGAGGGAAGAGGAAGGAATCCGTTCTCCTTGGTGCCGTTTATGTATGTGATGTTGTTGCCGTTCATCGTGTTGGAGTCAACATAAACGGGGTATACGGGATCGGGGATGATTACGGGGTTGTTCCCCAGGATATCAACGATGTTACCGAGGTCGCTCTTAGCCCCGTCTGAGACAAATATGGAGCCGGGTTCTACGGATACTCCCATGCTTCCGTAGCGTATGGAGATTGCATCTTTCAGGAAGTCATATCCGTACTCGGGAGGATATCCGCGAAAAGTCTCTTTGCATCCCATCTCCTGGCTTGCCTTGGTCATAGCATCAACTACGACTTGGGGAAGGGGCAAGGTTACGTCTCCTATACCCATTCTTATGATGGAAGCTTCAGGGTGTGTCTTCTGGTAGGCTCTTACTCTTGAGCCTATCTCGGAGAACAGATATGTCTCTTTGATATTCGCGAAGTTAGTATTTGTCTTGATATCCATACGCTCTTCCTTTCAAATAAAAAACGCGCCCACCCGCGGAGCTTAAAAGTCCGCTGCCGATGAACGCCATTGTCCAAAAGAAAATCTAACACGGTATTCTTACAATGTCAAACCTCACGGGGCAGTGACTTGTAGTATAATATCAAGGTGTCTTTATTTATGAAGGGATAGAACGAATAGTGGAGACTAAGTGGAGCCGACATTACGGTGCAGATGTTTTTACGCCGGATATTAACGAGAACCAGAGTGCTTACGAAGCTTTTCGCGAGTCTGCTTTAAAGCATTCCGACAGGATCGCACTTGAGTTCGGTAAGAGAAAGTTTACCTACAAAGAGCTGCTCGCCGAGATCGACAGGTATGCTTCCATTCTGGCGGCTAACGGCGTATACCCCGGAGGAAGGGTGATGATCTCCTGCAGAAGGATGCCGCATCAGATCATCGCTTTCTATGCGATCAATAAGATCGGTGCCTCTGTTTGTTTTGTCATGCGTAACGCAAGTCCCGAGATCTACCAGAGGGTTGGAGTCGCAGTAAAGGCTTCCCACATCATATTCACGGTGGAGATATACGAACGTTATAAAGAGATGTTCAGACATACACCGATTCATCAGATAATCCTTGCCAAGAGTACGGATTATGCTCTGTCCTCGGATCTTCTTAATCCCAATATGTGGGATCTTAAGATGCACGAGAAGTATGATGTCGAACAGGATAAGGGTGCTCCGGGACCGCAGATAGTATTGTGGAAGGATCTTTGGAAAGATGATCTGCCTGAGGTCTCAAGACCCATCGCTCCCGATGAGCCGGCAGTTTATTTTACAAGCGGAACAGCGGCAGGCTCTGTAAATATCGTTAAGATCAGTTCGCGCTCTTTGAATGCGCAGGCTAAGCAGTGTGCTTTCCTTCTGGGAAGAAACAACAGCAGAGTGTTCTCGTTCATCAGAATGGACTTCTCATACGGTATGTGTTTCGCGTTGCACACGACACTTCTTAACGGACACACTTATCTTATCAATACACAGAAGGAGCTCGAGTTCTCCGCACATGATATCAACATCTATAAGCCTGATATCATCATCGGTTATCCGCAGATGCTTACATCGCTTATTGACAGCGGGGCCATTAACGGCAAGGCTCTGAAGACGGTAAAGGAGATTTATTCTTGCGGCAACATAATGTCCGGAATGGACTATTACCGTTTGAGAGAGTTCTTTGACAAGCGTCACCTTGAGCCCAAGATAGTAAGACTCTACGGCATCACGGAGACATGCTCTGTTTGTATGTATCTGCCACAGGCAGAGGTGAGACCTTATGCTCTTGGTATTCCTCTTCCGGGAATTAATATGAAGATTGTCGATCCCGACACGAACAGCGAGGTGTCACACGGCCAGTCGGGTGTTATCGCGATCAACACACCGGCTTCCATGCTTGGTTATGCAGAGGCAGACGATGATACAGCCACGGTCATGAGAAAGCTGCACGATAACAAAACGTGGATACTTACAGGTGACATCGGCGTAGAAGGTGACGATGGTATCTTCTACTATCAGGGAACGAGAAGAAGAGTATTCGACAGAGGCGGAATGCATATCTATCCTCAGCTTATCGAGGATACGATAAGAAACATCATCGGTGTCGAAGACTGCTGTGCAGTTCCGCTTGAGGACGGGGATGACATAAAGGTCAAGGTGGCAATAAAGCCCGAGCACGACTACCTGTTTAATAACGATAAGCTTAATGAGCTTAAGGATAATATCGAGAGGACATGTGAGATGGAGATGGTAGCTCCCATGTGTCCTGATGAGTATGAATTTATGGCCTATCTGCCGACAGGAAAATACGGCAGGGTAGATTATGAAGCGATAATTAAGATGTTCAAGGAGGAGAACGATGAACAAGAAGATCTTAAAGACGATCTGTCTGATGTTGATCCTCGCGATGGCGTTTAACATCGCAGGCTGTTCAGCGGTCGAAGAATTCTTTGATCTCGGTAAGAGTCACAGAAGAGAACGTAACAGGGATGATGACGATGATGATCCGGAAGAAACGGAGGAGACAGAGGAAACCGAGCCTGATGAGACAGAGCCCGATGAGCCTCAGCCTACAGTCGCTGCTGTAAGTGACGAGCTTACTTATCCCGATCATATAGCATCATATGCAGAGATCCATCCTTCACACGCTGCCGGTACTGTTTCCGGTGAAGACGCGGTAGAGATCCTTAATGATCTCGAGTCGCAGGTTCTTGTTGACGGTATAGGTTCAAGCTATGTTAATGCTGAAATCTACTTCGATGATTATGAGAGCTTCGGCATTCATTTTGATGAGGATGACATCGGATGGGGTCCGGTTATGACTGATCATGATCAGGACGTTGCTGATGTTGAAGATGCTCTTGAGCAGCTCTATTCCATCGATCGTGAAAGTCTGGATATCGATGACAGGATCTTCTACGACAAGTTCCTTTATGATATGGAGCTCACAGCTTATGCTCTGCAGTATACAGCTTTCGATTATTATGAGAGTGCTCTGAAGCCTCTTACAGGTCCTCAGTCAGAGGTTCTGTTCATCCTTGAGGTCCTTGACTTCGAGACTGTCGAGGATGCCGAGAATTATATCCTCGTACTGCGTGATACAGACAGATTCTATGATGAACTGTGCGAGTTTGAGGAAGAGCGTGCGGATTACGGATTCGTTAATTCCGATGACGTTTATGAGGAAGTTGCCGAGTCATTCGATAATCTTGTGGCTCAATCTGATGACTGCTTCCTCTATGAATCATTCCGCGACAGACTCGATAATATCGACGGCCTTACAGATCAGCAAAGAGAAGCTCTGATTGAAGAACATGATCAGGTTATGCAGGATATCGTATTCCCTGAGTTCGAAGAGTGTGCCGAGCGCATGAGAGCTTTGGAGTGTGGTGCTCCTTCTGTCGGTGTGAGTTCTTATCCCGGCGGAGATGCATACTACGCTTATATCTTTGCTACACAGACAAACTCCGGAAGAACAATCGAAGCTTCTATCCAGCAGCTTGAGGATTATACGGATTCAATCATGAATACGATGACGAGTGTTGCATCAAGCCCTGATACATCGTGGGTAGATGAATACTTAGACCATGATTATTCCATTGGTGATACACAGGATAACCTCGATTATCTCTACGATATCGTTCAGGATGATTTCCCGGCTATTCCGGATCATGCCTACAGGCTTATGTCTGTACCTGAAGTGTTTGAGGATGACTTCTCTCCTGCGGCATTCCTCGGCTATCACCTCGATACTTTTGATTCGAACATAATCATTACGAACGAGGGTTCCATCTCTGATACATTCGGTATCACATGTGCTCATGAAGGATATCCCGGACACATGTATGAGTCCCTGTATCACAGAAGCAGCACGTCACATCCCTATATGTATATCTGCGACTCGATAGGTTACGCAGAGGGTTGGGCTTCATATGTTGAGAACTATTCTTTCAAGTATTTCAGCATTACACCCGCAAGTGAGGTTGTCCGTGTTGAGAATCAGCTCAATAGTGTATTGTTCGCAAGATTTGACCTTGGTATCAATTACGAAGGCTGGACTGCTCAGGATTGTGCTGACTGGTATGGCGATCTTGTCGGTATGAGCGTATCAGCTGACATGATCATGGATGCTTATAATCTTCTTCTGTCAGATCCGGGTTACGGCATCAAGTACGGTCTTGGAATGATCAATACAGGTATGGTAATGGCACAGCTTCATAATGATTTCCCGGATGCAACGGACATGGAAATCCATACAGCATATCTTAATGCCATGTCAGGAACATTCGAGCAGATCCTTGAGTATGCTGAGTATTTCCTCGATGAAGAGTATCTTACAACTCCGGTCCCCAACTGGGGTGATGTATATACAGGTTCTGGCAATGTCTCTTCCGGTTCTGCTCAGGATGATGACGATGATGAGCCTGATGAGACAGAGGAAACATCAGGAGGAAGCTTGCTCGGAAACTAAGCTTCAGATCATATTCGATATGAGACACGAACACCGTCCGGAAATCTTCCGGACGGTGTTTATTTGGGCAAATCTCATTATTTTTAAAATAAGATAAAAAACATTTGTCATACAGAACATTATGTTATAATAATTCTGAATTATTCATCGGAGGTTGAATATGGCGGTTTTAACTAATCTGGCGAGCACTCTTACAGCCAGATATTTCCCTTCCAAGACTTTAACAGACGCTTTCTACCTTGACGGAAGACTCTTCGGAAAGAGAGAAGCACGTCAGGCTGATATAACAATAGAGAAGAACGAGAGAGGTTATTTCCTTTCTGTATTTGCACACCCGAAGCTTGCTAACTACGAACCCGGTATGATGCCGCCTTATGAGCCGGAGCTTCGCGGTACATGTAACGAAGTCAAGTTCGGACACAAAGAGATCGATGAGATGATCGAAGGATTCCTTACGACTGCTGTTGATGTAACAGGCAAGTCAAGGATCGCTGAAGCGGATGACCGCACACCTTATTTCTCAGGTATCATCATCAGAGACTCTGAGGCCTTTGCTGTTACGATCGGCACAGGTCTCGCATTCCTCTATAGAGACGATACACTCTATCCTTTGACAGACGCTGGCATCCCCATGGAGCCTATCGATGCCAAGGGCAACAGAGTTGCAGATTTTCTTTATTACTGCTCATCCAAGACTGCTAACGCTTTGTGGTCCAACTTCTTCACTCTTGCTCAGGACGATTGCATCATCCTGTGTAACAAGGAAGTTTACGATGCACTCGGTCAGCGCGAGATCTTAAGAATCCTCGATGAGGCTGACGACCAGTGCGATGCTGCAGGCGTCATCATTACTCAGGCTTCTGCAAGAATGCCTGATGTACCTATGCAGTTTGCCATCTCCTTCGTAGAGGATGTTGTATCCGATGAGAAGAAGGGCCTGTTCGGATTCAGAAAGAAGGCTAAGGAAGAAGATACTTCTGACATGAGCATTCAGTCGACACTTGACGGCGGACTTGTAGGTGCTGCTGCCAATGCGGCTGCTCAGGCAGGTTTTGCAGGAAGCATGACGATTGATCCTTATCAGCCTCAGGGAGAGAGCTCATTCGTTATGTTTGGTGATAATGGTGCTGCCAACATAGCTCCTCCTGCTACTAACCAGCAGGCTACAGGAGACCAGGGCATTGTTGTAGATGCAGCTAAGAAGGAGAGTGACGGCCAGTTCGTTCAGTTCCTCGATCCTTCTGTTGATAAGGACGTATCCGAGGTTAGTGCCGAGGATGTAATGAAGACTTTGTTTGCAGACTCCGTTAAGAGTACTGCTGCGGCTGCTACTGCTGCTCCTGTAGTCGGTGAGACTGCAGCGGCTGCTGTTGCTGCTGAAGGTGTATCCGAGGCTGCAAGCTCAGCAGAGTCTATCTTCGTAAGTGAAGCAGTTAATCCTTTCGCTTCGGTAAGCACTCCTTCCGAGCCTATGCAGACTGTTTCCAAGACTGAGTTCACGATCAATGATGATTCAGATGCAGATAAGACGAAGCCTGTCGAGAGACTCGACGCAGCATTTATGGCAAAGCTTGCTCAGGAAACTGAAGCAGCAGCTGCTGCCAAGGAAGCTTCTGAGCCTTCCGCTACTTCACCTTTCGTAGCTGCTTCTTATGCACCTAAGGCTGAGCCTGTTGTTGAGACATCGGCTCCTGCTCCGGTTCCGGAGCAGCCTGCTGAAGGAACGTTCGTATTCTCACAGAGCACGGAGAGCCCTGTTGCTCCCGGTGCTGTTGCTGATACAAGCACGGACTTCAATCCTTACAGCGTAGGTGACAGCGAGGAGATGCAGAATGCCGAGCCTCCTGTCTTTGGTTCCGAGGGTGTACTTACTGCTCCTTCCGACGAAGAGCTTGCAAGCGCTTCTGAGGGTATTCCTGTTCCTGAATTCGATATTAAGAGTGATAAGCCGCAGATCGAAGAATCCGATAAGTTAGGAGTTGAGTTCCCGGTTATGACAGACAATGACAAGACTACTGAGCAGAACAATGAGAACATTCAACCTGAATCCGGCAACGATTTCAGCCTTCCTTTCGAGAATGGAGCACAGACTGTAAACGATATTCCCGAGCCTGTTCCTGAACAGATCCCCGAGATGCCGGTCTATGGAGCAAATGACTATCAGGCTCCTACAGCTGCAACTAATGCGGATGTACCTGTAGATAATCCTGATCAGGGCGTTTACTCTTACGGTCAGATGGTAAGCAACGAGAATATGGCTGAAGAGCCTATTCCTGAAGCTCCTGCTGCCGATCCCGGATTGGACTTCGGTTATGCAATGCCTCAGGCTGAGCCCGCACCGGCTCCCGTAGAGGCACAGGACGATCAGTCCGGTTATGAATCATTGAGCCCGACGTCCTATGGACCTTACGATGAGCAGCCGTATGTTGACGGCAAGTACGGATATACACCCGGACAGTACCAGGAGGGTTACGACAATCCTGCAGGTGCACCCGGTGAGGTTCCACCAAGCTCAGATGATGATTGGATCAACTCCATTCTCGGAATCGATGACAGTGCCTTTGATATGGCCGGTACTGCAGCTACCGCCGAGGCAGGCATGGAAGCAGGAGGTGCAGCGATGGCAGGTAACGGAGCTTATGGTTATAATCCTCAGCCCGCGAATCAGGGTGTTCCCCAGGCTCAGAGAAGACCTGGCGGCTCAACTACGAGCAGACCCAGAACGCAGTCTTCCGGTTCCGGTAACGGCGGCGGTAAGAGGAAGGTTCCCAAGCTCAATAGAAACGGTTATATGTTCCTGGCATTTGTTATCGTATGTATCGTCTGCCTTATCATCCTCATCAGCGCGATCGTAAGATCCTGCGGTAAGAAGGATGCAGAAGTTTCCGAGACAGATGTAAACGTAACAGCAACAGAGACAACTATCGCAGTCGAGACAGAGCCTGCAGTAACAACTTCCCAGGATCCTTCGTATCCTATCGGAAGATTCCAGTTCTCTGACTACATCGGCTACAGAACATGGTGGGATCTGTTCAATACAGTTTACGGAATTGACGATATCGCCAATACATCTGACCCGAGAATCCAGATCATCCTCGATTACAACGGTCTCGATGCTTCTTACACACCTAGCAACGGTGATGCATTGCTCCTGCCTCCTATGGGCGTTCTTGACGGAACTATTCCTGTAACGTTCCAGGTAGGAGGTGGATCTGCTGCTCCTGCTGATTCAGCAGTAAGCGGTGAGGTTCAGACAGTTGACGGCGCTGCTGATCCTGCAGCTGCAGAGACTCAGGCAGCTAACCCTGACGAGTTCGTTCAGATGGATCAGGATCCTACATAATCAACGTAAATTGAAAATTACTTGACCAAAAGAGCCGGCTGATAAAGAAAAGCCGGCTCTTATTTTATTTTTTGTAATATTTAACAACCTCTTTATGCTCACTTTTGCCTTTTGCCCGTGCTATAATCACATGGTTGCTTTTTATATATAGGAAGGACTCTTTTGATATGCACAAGAAATTATTTATACCGGGACCCGTTGAAGTTAATCCTGATGTACTCGAGAAGATGGCTACACCTCTTATCGGACACCGCACAAAGGACGCTACTGCTTTGCAGCAGGGTATCTCTGAGAAGATGCAGAAGGTTATGGCTACAAAGAACACTATCGTTCTTTCCACATCCTCAGGAAGCGGACTTATGGAAGGTGCAGTAAGATGCTTCACAGCTAAGCGCGCTGCAGTATTCTCCATCGGAGCTTTCGGTAAGAGATGGTACAAGATGTGTACAGCTAACGGCATTCCTGCTGATATCTTTGAGAGCGAGCTCGGCCAGATCACAACTCCCGAGATGATCGAAGAGGCTCTTTCCACAGGAAAGTACGACCTTATCACAATCACACAGAACGAGACTTCCACAGGTATCCACAATCCTATGGCTAGACTCGCTGAAGTATATAAGAAGTATCCCGACGTTATCGTCTGCGTTGATACAGTTTCATCCATGGCAGGTGACTTCGTACCTGTAGATGAGCTCGGAATCGACGTATGCATCACTTCTACACAGAAGTGCCTCGGCGTTCCTCCGGGAATGGCAATCGCTGCAGTATCCGACCGTGCTATCGAGAAGGCTAAGACTATCGAGAACAGAGGTCTGTACTTCGACTATGTAGAGCTTGTTAAGTTCGTTAAGGAGAAGCCTTATCAGTATCCTTCAACACCTTCACTCTCTCATATGTTCGCGCTCGATTACCAGCTCGACAGAATCCTCGAGGAAGGTCTTGAGAACAGATACGAGAGACACAAGAGACTTGCAGCTAAGGTTCAGGAGTGGGCTAAGACACACGGCGGTCTTTATTCCGATCCTGAGAACCTCTCTGTAACGGTTACTTGCATCAATAACACAACAGGTCATCCTTTCTCCGATATCAACAAGGCTATGGGAGAGAAGGGCTGGCTCATCAGCAATGGTTACGGCGATCTTAAGGATAAGACATTCAGAGTCGCTCACATGGCTGATACAACAGACGAGGAGATGGACGCACTTCTCAAGGACCTCGACGAAGTCCTCGCATCTCTTTAATCAACGAGAACAAAGTATAAGGAGCATAAAGTTATGAAGGTTTTGATCACCGAGAGCATTGCAGAGCAGTCTGTTCAGTACTTAAAGGACCAGGGTTATGAGGTAGAAGAGTACCTCGGCCATTCACAGGAAGAGATCAACGAGCACATCAAGGGCTTCCACGCTCTTATCGTTAGATCCGCTACTAAGGTTGGCCCCGAGCTTCTTGCTAACGCTGATTGCCTTAAGGCAGTCGGACGTGCAGGAACAGGTATCGACAACATCGACGTTCCCGCTTGTACAGAGCACGGCGTTATCGCTCTTAACACACCTACAGCTAACAACATGGCAGCAGGTGAGCTCGCAGTAGGTCATGCTTTCGTTGTGTTTAGAAATATTTGTGCTGCTAACGAGGGCGTACACAACGGTGACTTCAGAAGAGGTCAGTGGACAGGTTACGAGCTCGAGGGCAAGACAGCAGGTGTTATCGGTCTCGGAAGAATCGGTTCCATCGTAGCAAGAAAGCTCAAGGGTATCGGAATGAACGTTATCGCTTACGATCCTTTCGTTCCTTCTGAGAAGTTCGAGAAGCTCGGCGTAGGCCGTTGCCAGACACTCGATGAGCTCCTTCCTCAGGCAGATCTCATCACATTCCATACACCTAAGACAAAAGACACATACAACATGGTTGCTAAGGAGCAGCTGTACAAGTGTAAGAGAGGCGTTCGTATCGTTAACGCTGCAAGAGGCGGTCTTGTTAACGAGCAGGATCTCGCTGACGCACTTGCAGAAGGTCAGGTTGCAGCTGCTGCAATCGACGTATTCGATAAGGAGCCTTCTTACAACAAGAAGCCCGGCGAGCAGGAGTTCGACAATGTTCTTCTCCACGCTCCTAACTGCTACATCACACCTCACCTCGGAGCTTCCACAGTTGAGGCTACAGAAAAGGTTGGTTCCCAGGTTGTTGAGCTTATCGACGGCGCATTGAAGGGCGAGCTCGTTGCAGCTTTGAACCTTCCTTCATTCTCCGGAAGCATCGATGAGATCAAGCCTCACTGCTCACTTGCTGAGAAGATCGGCCGCATGTATTTCCAGGCTGAGGCTACACCCATCAAGAAGGTGGACGTAAGATACAGAGGCGAGCTTGCAGCTAATTCCGGCACAGGCATTATCACACTCTCACTCATCGTAGGACTTCTTAAGGGTATGGGTGTCGAGAATGTATCTTATGTTAACGCTCAGGATGCCCTTGCTGAGAGCGGCATCGAGGTAGTTGAGACAAAGGATCCTACAATCGAGAAGTACAATAACCTGATCAACGTTAAGTTCTATACAGAGGACGGACGTGAGCTTAAGATCAACGGTACAGTATTCGAGTCCGGTATGGAGGTTATCGTTTCCTTCTTCGGTTACGAGATGAACTGCCCTCTTTCCAATACAGTACTTGCAATCAAGAACAACGATGTTCCGGGCGTAATCGGAAGAATCGCTACTATCCTCGGCAAGCACAACATCAACATCTGCTCCATGTACTGGGGAAGAAAGGCTCACGACGGTTCCGACAACCAGTTCGCTCAGGCTTTCGTTGCTGTTGAGCAGCCCGTTACACAGAAGATCATCGATGAGCTTGAGAGCGCAGATGACGTTCTTAAGGTTTCATTGCTTGAGCTTGACTGATTAAGTTGAAGTATCACTTCAGAAACAAAAAAGGTTGGATGAACGACCCCAATGGACTTGTGTTCTATCGGGGTCGTTTTCACGCTTTTTTCCAGCATTATCCGCACGCTCCAAGGTGGGGGCAGATGCACTGGGGACACTGCGTTTCCGATGATCTGATCACTTGGGAAGAGCTTCCTATCGCGCTTTACCCCGACATGCCTTACGATAACGGCACCAACGGCGGATGCTTCTCCGGCTCAGCCATCGAGAAGGACGGACGTCTGTATCTGTTCTATACTTCCGTCTCGGAAGAAGGCGATCAGACACAGTCTCTGGCATACACAGACGACGGCCTTAATTTCACAAAATACGAAGGCAACCCCATAATCCCTGACTGTCCTCTGGGTTCTAACAAGGAATTTCGTGACCCCAAGGTCTTCGCTTATGAAGGCGAGTACAGGATGGTGGTCGGTGCCGGTGTGCACAACACGGGTTCGATCCTTCTTTACCGTTCATCGGATCTCATTCACTGGGAGTACTTAGGCGAACTTCTTACGGACGGCCGCTTCGGCAACGTGATTGAGTGCCCGAACCTGTTCCCGCTTGAGAACAAGTGGGTACTGATGTTCTCTTCAATAAAGGCAATGCCGCACCGCGTTATTTTCGCTGTGGGCGACTTTGACGGCGTAAACTTTACTCCCGACATTCCTGACGGGCAGCCCGATTCCTGGCCGTACTTCACGATAGAGACGGGTCCCGACTTTTATGCACCGCAGATACTCGAGGCTCCGGACGGACGCATGATCAACATCGCGTGGATGTACAACTGGAACCGCCGCGAGGACAAGGGGCAGCTTCAGGTAGGAGCGTTTACCTTCCCACGCGAAATGGGTTTTGACAAGGCGGGCAGGCTTACGATGCTGCCTTTGACGGAGGGCATGCACCTTCTTAAGAAGGAGTCTTCTTTTGTTACTTACGAACACGGGCATCTTCGCGTGAAGTTTAATGACCGCACGGTGCTTGAGAGACCTTTCGCGCACGAGCCGTCAGTGCTTACTTTAGAGGATGTCGGCAGCGTAGAGCTGTTTATAAACGGCGGTGTCGAGAATATAACCGTGTATATATGCTAGAATAGGTGCGGAGATAAAATATGATCAGTGCAGTTTTGTTAGCGTATAGAGAGGAAGAGAGCCTTAAGCTCTTGTTTCCGAAGTTGATTCCGGTCCTCGATTCTATTAATGAAGAGTACGAGATAATCGTAGTCGATACAGATAAACCTACGGATAATACCGCGGCCGTATGTCAGCAGTATGGCGCCCGCTATGTGAATCAGGAAGCCCCCGGATTTGGAGGCGCGTACCGCAAGGGAATCTCGGTCATCAAGGGCGACAAGATGCTCGTTCTGGACTCAGACGGCTCACACGATCCCAAGTATATTCCCGATATATATAACAAGTTTATTGAGGGCTACGATGTAGTCATCGGCTCGCGCTACACAAAA
>OCTX011795648.1_pt1 | contig 13118 bp, 15 predicted proteins | sample 1539691 | NCBI WGS metagenome assembly OCTX01 (sample SAMN02144231, study PRJEB22623) | gut metagenome | biome: sheep rumen | host: Ovis aries | place: New Zealand
CAGCCGGCGATAGTCCTTGACGGTCAGTCCGTAGAGCTTGGCAAAGTCCTCCTTCTTGCGGTAGATGCCACCCCGCGACCGGTATTTATAAATATTTCGTGCTAAAATATAGTTGGTTTCATTTTTTTTTGTATCTTTGCTGCAAAATTAAGAAAAATATGGCAAGGTGCATAATTCTGATTCGCATTTCTACGAAACAGCAAGACTATTCTGCTCAGAAGAAAGAATTGATAGACTATGCTATCAGCAATGGATATAAGAAACAGTCTCAACGTATTTTAATTGAGAATATAGAATCTGCAATTAAACTTGACGAAGAACACCGACAAGGAATTGCAGATATGAAAAGATATATTGAAGAAGATAGTAGTATCAATTGCGTGTTCTGCTGGGAAATTTCAAGGATGGGCAGACGCTATGACGTGATAGAAAGTGTAAGAGATTTCTTGATAGAGCATAAGGTAAATCTCAAATTGTATCACGAAGGGGTGCAACTTCTTGACAAAGATGGCTCAGTAAACACAGGCGGAAAACTTGTTGTAGATGTATCAATGGCAATTGCGAAATATGAAATGGAAACAAAAATTGCCAGATTAAATCGTGAGAAAGAAAGGAAAACTAATGAAGGAAAAGCACCAACTGGTAAAATACTATATGGCTATAGGTTTGACAAAGATGGGTATGTTGAAGTAGATGAAGATAAAAATGCTCCTAGGGTTCGTGAAATTTTTGAATGGGCAAAAGATGGAAAATCTACTCTGTGGATATGGGATGAGTGCTACAAAAGGGGATATTTTACATATAGGTCACGAAATAGAGGAAAGAATTATATATGTTCTATTCTTAGCCAGCCAGCATATTGTGGTCGTGAAGGGTATAGAACTAAAACAAAATACAAGGCTATCATCACTGAAAAGTTGTTTGATGAGGTAGCAAAAGCTAAGAAAGAAAGAATGTATGAAGCCAAAACTACTTCAAAATTTGTTGCATACGGTAAAAGCCTTGTCAAGTATTTAACACATGATGGTAAAGAGTGTGCTATGTGCATCGGTCATTCACGTAATTCTTACAGAACAAATCCAGGTGTTCTACCAACCTCTGTAAATATAAACATGAACGTGATAGATTATGTTATATGGAAGGAAACAGTTATGTTATATACTCAGTATCTTGTTAAACAAGGTCAAAGGAACTTCAAGAAATTACAAGATGAATTGAATGTTGCTAAGTTAAAAGTAGAAGCATCCAAGAAAATCATTAAATCCTTAAAAAACCAAAAAGAAAGAAAAGGTGATAGATATGACCTTGGTGAATTAACATTAGAAAAATACAAAGAAGACATAAAGGTGATTAACAAACAGATAAAAAAGGAGGAAGGTAATATCACCAACTATGAAGAATCATTGACAAGAATAAAAAAACAAATTGATGGTATTGGTGAAGATAGGTGGGCAAGAATTGATTACAAGTCTATAGAATCAATAACCGATGATATTGAGAGGAAGAAAATCATCGATACGATTATTCTTGGTGTGTTAGTGACATCAAATGGTGTCACAGAAAGAGGTGATAAAAAATATAAAATAGAAATAAAGCAAAAGGTTAATTTTCTGTATAATACATACTTCGAGTATTGGCAACGTGGAGGTGTGTTCCATCTAATTAAATGTAATGTTAGTCCAGTAGGCGAACAAATAGTTACATCAAAAGATATTTCAAACGAAATAGTAAGAAGGTTTCCGTCAGATTGGAGTATTAGGCATCATAAGGAATAGCACATCAATAGTGAATAATGGTGTCACCAGCCCATTCATCGTTGACGGTTATGGTCAAGCGTAGTGAAGCTGCCTTGATATTACTCAATATTAGGGGATATTTTTGGTGTTCTTTCGCTTCTGGATAAATTCTGGTATAGCCCTCTACCTTTGAACTGAATGAGCGCACACTATCCAGTGTTTGTGCTGGTAACTGCACAGATTCAATATAATATGCCTCCATCTGAGGGTTCACGTCATACTCATCTTTCTCACATGATGGTAACATGAATCCTATCACTATACAGATTAATATAAATAAGAGTTTCTTCATACTAGAATCAATTTACATATAATAAATCATCTTTTCAATCTTATCACCAATTACTTCTATTACTGTATAAGCATTAGGGTCATGCATGGTATGACGCATTTCCTTAATCATGCCATTTAATTTCAGTAGTTCATTCACTGCGTTCATATATTTTTCTGTGACCAAATTGATGGAACGTGCATCTTCTTCGTCAAATTGCATTAAAATCATAATAACAAGACATTGAAATAATATATTAGGTTGCAAATATAGTGATTATTTCTGATTTTCTAACTACAAAACAGAAAAAACACAATAATATTGAAAAAAAATTAAGCTGTGCAATAAAACTGCAACCGTCTATCACAGATGATTGCAGTCGGCTTCCAAATTCCTATGTACAATCATCACTTATTGAATCTATTACAAAGTTATTATTAGTTTATTTTCCATCAAATCTTTTCACTCTCTAAAAAATCATAAAAGTCAGATACTACCTTTTTCAACTCTGTGGGTAGGCTCTCATAACATATTTCAGCCTCAACTTGTGGAATCGGCATTTTGGCTGCTGCAATGGCACCTGCAATGGCACATTGGGTATCTGCATCACCTCCCAATGATATTGCCAACTTGATTACATCTTCGTAAGTCTCACCTTCTAGGAAACATATTATTGCTTCTGGCACAACCTTACTACATAGCGTTTCTAACTTATATGTTGGTCTTATATCATTTGTTTTTCTGTTTAGGTCGTATCCAAATGTATTCGATATGTATTCCTTAATATCATCTTTTGTGCTGCCATGAAGGTACATATATACGGCTGCTGCTGTTGCTTGAGCACCATATATACCTTCTTTAGTGTTATGACTTACTTCTGCTGTTATCTTCGCCAGTTCTAAACATTCCTCTAAACTCTTAGCGTAATATGCTACTGGTGATACCCTCATAGCACTTGCATCATCTTCTGAATTGGTGGGCTTGTTATCCGCTGATTCCAACCATTCCTTGAACCAGTCACCATTCCACTTGGATTTATAGGTTTTACCATACCTTTTTATCAACTTTATTAAGGTTTCTTTCTTATGGTCTGGGTCTGTCATAAGCCACTGAGCAACTGCCAATGTCTGTACCGTATCATCTGTGTACTGCATATTGGCAGTGTGTTTCAGTCTCTTATCTAATGGAATGTTCTTATTTGGTTTTCGCTCATAGACTGAGCCTAGTATATCACCACAGATTGCGCCCATGATACCCATATTTGGTACTACAGATTCACTTAGCAACTCCAGTTGTTCATCTTCTGATAACGCCACCTCCTTTGGTTCTGATTGCAGTATCTTGATTATTTCTCTAGGGTCATATACATTCAAATCCTTAAATAACATATCCATTTCCTCCCTTTCCTCTGCCACTGCACCATAATACGCATTATAAGCCATTATGCCGCATTTTCTTGCAGCCTTGGTATCTACAATCTCATTACCGATAGAAATACAGTCAGTGGCTTCTAATTCGTTGTCATAAAGGGCTTTTTTGAATAGGATGGGGTTGTTATTCGACTTGTTCCTAATCTGCCATTGTCGTATTGAATAACGGCTGGTGATACCCTTAAACACACCTTTCCAACCAAACAACTTTATAGCCTCATTAACCTTATCATTGTTGCTTCCAGTAACAATGTAGGCATCAATACCGTTTTCTTGAATGTACTGTAAGACTTCATCAATGCCATCATAAGGTTTGCAGTCCTTTATATGGGAATTGTATTCCTTCAATGCTTCTGCCCATTCTGGGGTTAGCCTCTCCTTACCTTTTAGAAGATGGTGATATTGGTCAAGTGGCTTGGTATCTACCAACGTGCCGTCAAAATCAAAGATAACAGCCTTATATTTGCCCTTCGTAATCTTTGGAGGTTGGGTTTGCTTGACCTCCTTAATTACTTTTTTTTTTCGTTTTACTGGTAACGGTGCTGTAGGCTCATTATCGAATGTCAGCAACTTCCCAAACAGATAGATTTGCTTGCTTCTGAGTAGGTCATAATCAATGGGTGGTGTCGTACCAGTATCTATGCAATATTTGCATATATTTAGGCACTTTCCTAGGCAATTTATACCCTTCCACACACCCACGTTATTTATCTTATTCCTCTCAATGGATTTCAGTTTTTTCAACTCCCTTGCTGCCATCGTAGGATTTGCTAGTTCTACTTCCCTTTCGATTAAGTCGTGACCATCTTCAAGGTCTTTGTTCTTAGCACCCCAATAGTCACTAGAATCATCTTCTTTCCTTCCATTGGTCTGGTTGGTCGTGTTCTCGATGATAAACACATCTTTAGGTGTCAGCCTCAATAGGTCTGCAAATTCAGCATTGGTTAGGCATTTGTGCCACACCACATATAGCATCCATTGGTGTTTGAAACTATCCCAGTCTTTTCTACTCTTACCTTGCTTCGTGTATTTTGCCCTAACGGTGTATTTTGCATCCATTGGGCTTTTTTCATACTGCACTTCACGTTGAATCCTTATGGATTCCTCAGTGTTCTGGCTGAACAATCCAACAATATAGGCACTCTCAGAATGATAGAAATGCTCTCCACATAAATCTAACTCATGGTCTGTGCTGAAATTGCCAATATTGATGCTTATACCTTCTCTTACATCGTCTGTATGAAGAAAACTCCACGTCCTAACCTTTGATGTGTCGTATTCCTCTGGTCTGCGTAGGTCTATTTTCGTTATGTCTATCTCTGCAGGTGTCTGTGACTTCTTATTTTGCTTATCCTTTGCCCTCAGTTCCTTTACTAGTCTAGGTACGCTCATATCATACTTGATACCCTCATAAACCTTTTCTAGTTGTTTAAAAGTCTTGATGCTTGAGATAGTGCCACCATATTCGATATAACCGTTTATAGGCTGTTTTGCCTTGGATTCCCCCTCTGCCTCATAGATGTATTGCTCATGCACCCCCAGAGCCTCAGCAATCTTTTCTACCGTGTCTGTGGTGGGGTTATGCTTGGCTGTTAATATCCTTCTAACAGTCATTTCGCTAATGTGGCATTGGGCTGCAAGGTCTTTCAGCGTTACACCCTTGGTATCCATCAGGTCTTTAATACGGTCTATCTGATATTGCTTCATAAATTATAGGCTTTAACAAATATGTTGATGGAACAACAAATATGTTTGGAGAAAAGCAATAATGTATTCTTTGAATACAAAAAGAGGTCGTTAGTCCGCTCTCCAGTCTATTGTGAATCCCATTCTATCCTTATGCCATGCGTTGAACGCTTTGATAGTATGTTCTCTTACAACGTCAAAATTCAAATCAACTCCGTAGATTCTATCATCATCGGCATCATAGGATAACACATATAAGCCATGCCATCCATTCTTTTTAAACTCTGAATCAACGTTGCCATTAGCCATATTGCGATATTTGGGTACACTAAACATAGTTCCATCTAGAACAAAACCAATGCTCCAAAATTTACTCTCCATTGCTTCCTTAGATGGTACAATATCCCTTGATACTCTGTCTCTTATGCTTGTTTTACATTGAACACAACCAAAACAAAACGGTTTCTTGACAACTTCACCAGTGTTTTCATCAATCACATCAATATCTGCTACTACATACGCATCAAATATACTGCCAGATACTTGTTTCTCAAGCCATGCTATATCTGTTGGCTGATTTCCTAATTCATGTGCTCTGAGTAAGATGCTCAAATCCTTCTGTAAAATATATCGAATATTCGTACCAGTTAATGACAATGTACCCAACTCCTTCACCATTTCTTCAAAAGCATGACCAGAAGAAGCCCTCCAACTTTGCTCTGCTTTTATAGCACTAGCAACGACTGTAGGGTCTGCTATGCCAGATTTCCGATATAGATGGGCTTTGTAAATGCAACTCCACAACAAAGGTATTTGGTCTGGGTAGATTTTTCGACCGTCAATCATTGAAACTTTGATGGCTCGTAACTGAGAGGCTGCTTCTATTTCATCCGCTTTATTGTCAGAAATAGTATGGGTTCTAGAACGACTGATAGCATCATCTTCAAGCCTCTGTTTTGTTTCTTGATAGACTTCTGCATATCGTTTGATACAATAGTCGAAAATCTCCTTTTCCATAATCATAGGTAGTTATTAATTATTGATGATATTGTCTTTCCCCAAGCATAAGCAAGTAATGGCGGAACAGCATCACCTATTTGCTCATATTTATCTTGAACGTCTCTATTGTCGTGCCCCACCATAAAAGGACCACCACAGAAATCGTATGAATCTGGGAATGATTGTAGCCTTGCACATTCCCTAACAGTCAATGCTCTATCTGAGGTGGGATGCACATTTTCGTCTAGACAATGACTTGTAACCGTTAATGAAGGTTTGTCTAATTCTAGACGAATATTCCTTTTTGAAAAAATCTTTTTGGGTAGCGTTCCATCCTTCTGTAATTCTTTTATTTCTTCATCTGATAAACGCTCAAATAAGTTTTTCACACCTTCACCAGCCCTAATCATGGCAAAACGCTTAATGGTATGAGCCTTATGTTTCATTGGAATTTGATATGAAAGTTTATCTGATGCAAATTGCTGACGATTCCAAAACTCCAAATCTCGCATTAGCCTAGAGTATTCAGAATCATCATTAGTATAATGCTCTGCTGCAACTCCTGAGTTTGCAACCACATCTGGAAGGCTTGCAAATGCCTCTCTTACAGTAATTGGATGCTCACAAGTTGGTGTTGGTACTGATAATTTCCATTTTTTATATCTTGTAGCAAGAATGAAATACCTCTGTCTCTTTTGTGGAACACCATAATCGGTAGCCATTAGTCTCGTCTCAATAAAATTACCATATCCTGCTTGTACCAATTCATCTTTCAACACATCAATGATAAGAGTTTTATCGGTCTCGCTGACTGTTTTTGAGGTGATTGCTGGCACATTCTCAAAAAGAATCATCTTGGCATTGGATAGTTTGGCTATTCTTATACCTTCACGAAAAAGAAACTGCCTATCATCATAGAATGACCTTGATGTGGTTCCTGCTAGGCTGAATGTCTCGCATGGCATACCAGATGTTACCAAATCCACACCCTCTTTTGGGATATAGTCAATTATATCCTTCTTTTTCACCTTACGAATATCAGAATGAATTACATGAACTTCTGGATGGTTTGTTGAGTAGGTTTCACAGCAACTTTTGACATATTCAATAGCCACTAAAGTATTGTATCTAGCCGCACTAAGTCCAGTGCATATTCCCCCTGGACCTGCAAAGCAATCTATATGAGTTAAAGGTCTGTTTAATGCCATTTTGATAGATGAGTTAAAATCGCTACAAAGTTACATCATTTTTCTGGAATGACCTTAAACAAATTCGTTTTTTATAGTATTTTATGTGAAAAGGCTAACATATATGTTGTAAACTTCCAGTAAAAAAGCCAATAGCGTTGAAACTATTGGCTCATTCCATCATCTTCATATAGGTTTTATTGTATCTTGAGGATGGCTTCATTTATGGTGTCAAAATCTGCATCCGCTAACAGTTCTATTTCACCACTCACATACTCGATTCTGACTACATCATCTTCATCATTGAACACTCTCCTTACTTTGTCAGTGTTGATGATGATACTGCCATCGTTTTCATCGACCAACTTAATCAGCATATATAACGCTGCTCTTTTCTTTAACCATTTATCCATTGTATATCATTATATTTGTTATCTCACACTCAATACCAATCATATAGGAATATAGGTAACAGTCCTCTCCATAGCCTTTATACGGCTTCCACACATCATCTATGGTAGGTTCTACTAATACTTGCTCATGGGCTGTAGGATGCTTCAAATCCAGTGCTTCCAGTTCGTTCTGAGCCTCTTTCATAATGGTGTAACACATTTCCCTAGTCAGTGACTTAATCGGTGCATTGTAGAATTTCCAATCAAAGTAGGGCTTGAAGATGGGGTTGGTGATAATCCCATCCTCATAGTCCTTTTTCATTCTCTCATGGAACACATCTTGAATTTTCCAGTAATCCATCATTTGTATAGTGCCATTAGTCTTTGAACTTGTATTGTCTGCCATGTCTTACCAGTAGATGTCTTATAGCCATTCTCATTCAATTCTCTGCTAACCTCAGTAATGGTTTTGCCTTGAGCCACCAACAAACTAGCCAACTTATATGCCTTACGGTTGTTTTCGTTCAACTGTGCATCCTTACGTCTGCTGGCAATGCTGTTGGCTCTCATTTCATCGGTAACTGTCGCATTGGGATTGCCTAGTTTCTCACCTCTAGCTTTTTTTGCTGCCAAACTTTGCCGTGTGCGTAATGCGGTGATTGCGGCTTCACGCTCCCCAAGTGCCCAACTCAGTGATAGCATAAATTTATATGTGGCAGCATCTTCGGCTTGTGGTACGTCACAGAAATAAATCATCCCATTCATTTCAGAATACACCTCTAATGCTTGAGCCAAATTTCTGAATCTGTCACTTTTGGCAATTACTAGTGTTGCATTGTTTTTCTTGGCACACTCCATAGCCTTTTGCAGTTCTGTGCATCCATGCAGATTCTTTCCAGTGTACGTTTCGTAATAGTCTGCTACCAACTCACCTTTTGCCTCAGATACGAAATACTTGATGATTGCCAACTGTGCTTCAAGTCCTAATCCGCTCTTACCTTGCTTCTGGGTGCTTACCCTTCTCCAACTCACGAATTTTCTTGCTTCCATAACCCTAATTTACATCTGTGATACGACCATTTAACTGACGTATTCTGTGTTAACAAACCTTAATTGAATATTCTGCTGTAACTCTCTGCTCATAGTCAGATGTCTTTTCGACATAATCATCAATAGTATCAATGAGCATATCGAAATAAACACCCTCAATCGTATCGACTATTTTGTTTGCCTTGAGAAAACGCACATCAAACAAATCACGACCTTCATTGTATGCCACTTCCACAACACCCTTGAACTTGTAGCCTTGCACTTTGAACTGCAAACCATTCTCGATAGCAACTGGCTTGTGAAATCCCCACGACCAAACCACCATTAACTGTGTCTGGAGTATTGTCATTATGTATTTTGCCATTTCCATAATTCAAACTTTTATATAACTGCTTGATTATATTGTTTATTGAAGGGTGGGGCTTTCGCCCCCATACCCTTAAAAGACCTTCACAATAGATTCCCACCTAAAACTTTTCCATGAGGCAGATTCCAAATCCCAAACTGCACAAGTCTTATAAAGTTCACGGCTTACACCAGTGCCGACAATGTGCTTACTAACCAATGCTCTGTTGGTGGTCGCAAACATTTCCCTTGGTGTACCATCCTTTTTGATGAAGATGAAATGAGCCACACCGTTAGCAAGTTTCTCTTTCAGTTGCTCAATCATCATAGCCTTGATGATACCAATTTCTTCACTACCAGTTCTCTTTGTGATAACTGATGCTCTTACTACTGTTGTGCTGCTGATTGCTAATGCTTGTAACATGACTAAATCTCCTATAATTAATGATTAATACTTCTTGATAATTCTCTTAGGCTCTCCCCATCCATTGAGGTGGTAGGTCTCTTTCACTGCATCCTCGTAGGTGAATACGTCCTTAACAAACGCTGCCATCGTTACACCATTTGAAATGCTCTCCACTACCCAAATACCCCACATTGAGCGGTGTCTGCCGAAATAGAAAGTTCCTACTGTCTTTGCCATATCTGTTGTATTTTTAATTGTTACTACTTTGTTTCTTTTCACATTGCAAAGGTACAAAAAATAATTGATTCCAGTATATACTTTAATCACTATTTTCTCCGACTTAACATCATTTAACTTTGATTTGGGTATATACTCAAATCTTTTACATAACTTTGCACTCAAAAACTGAATATATGGAAGAAATCAAGAAAACTAGAGGTGGTAAACGTGAAGGTGCTGGGCGCAAACCAGTGGGGATTTCTACTCATGCAATGGCACTCAAGTTGGATAATGATTTGTATGTGGCTTTGTCAGCATCAAGTCTGAATAAGAATAGGTACATCAATGAGGCTGTTAGGGAAAAAATGGCTAAAGATGGTCTGATTTGAAATTCCAGTAACTTGAATGAGGATAAAGACACGAAACAGTTTGTTTTTACCCTCTAAATCATCTGGAATCCATTAATATAGGCATTTCTAGGCTTACTGCGGCTCTAGAAAAAGCCATACCAAGCGTGAGAAAACATCACAAAAAAGGAGGCTACAAAGAGCCTCCAGTAAACGTGCAAAAGTTGATAGTTTTGAATTATCATGTTTTGTAGTATTTTATCCTTCATATCCCCAAGGGTATTGCTCTGGGTCTATTGTTTCTCTGCCATTCTCCTTTTCCCTTGCTTCATCCATTTCTCTGTGCCATTGTTCCCTATCGACCTCAAATAGAATCTTCTGAGGTGGTATCTTGAGCCTTTCTATGGTCTCTGGTTTCAGCGGGTAAAAATATCCCGCCACTTGATATAGATGCTTACCATCTTTCCTGATAGGGATAGGTGGTTTAACTGTCCTATACTTATCTAATCCTAATTTCTTCTTCAAATCCTTTATAGAGGAATGTCTATTCTTTGGTTTTGATGTTGTTTTCTCCATACTAATTTGTCAATTTCTTCTTTTATGACTTTATTTGCGAGTAATCTAATATACTCCTTAACTGATGGGTTGTTTGAAAGAAATTCATCCATCGTTACATGGTGCTGTGAATCCTTCCATTTTTGATATTGCTTATTTCTTTCAAGTGCCTTTTGACGCATAAGCGCTTTCGACTGTTCGGTATGGTGTCTATTTGCCATGGGATTATTTGCCCCATGCCTATCTGGTCTTTTTCTTTCTTGATTCACATTTATGTTATCCATATTACTTTTTTGTTACTTCGTTATATTTATATTATGACTTGGTATGACTTCAATTCATAAATATATGAATACTCAAGAAAAATACAAGTAAAAACTTGTTTTTTCGGATTTTTTTACATATCTTTGCAATATAGCCAAATTTTCTTCTCTAATACTTGAAAAATTTCAATCTAGGCTTATATTTAATTGTAGAGGGGTGCGGTTCGCTACCGTTAAGCTAGTCCTTTGTGTCTGTAATCTCAGACTGGTAAGCCCCTCTTTTTAAGAAAATAATGAGATTGCAGATGTTTTTAAAATGAGATTACAGATATGGAAATCACACATGATTACAGATTTTGGGTTAGTCTATCAACTCAAAAGTTCGACCACAAACCTAACAGAGAAACAGAGGTTGGAAAACTCAGATTTAAAAGGATATACCCTACCATTACTGACTTCGCTGAATTGATTTCAATGGGGTACTGTTATACACCTATATTTAACAGTGCTGTATTCCCCATAAGCGAAAAGACTGATGCCAATTTCCAGTATTCTTCTTTCGTGTCAATCGACATTGACCACACTGAAATTGATATGAACACTATGGTTGATGGTCTGGAGTTCAAGCCTACACTATCCTACACCTCATGCAGCAACGGTAAGGAGGGTAAGTATAGTTATCGCCTTATGTATTGCTTCTCAGATAAGATAGAAGGAACTGGTGATTATTCTAACTACGTTCACACCATATTGGATGCAAACCAAATACCCATTGATGATATTGACAAACGTAGTCTCAAGGCTAGTCAGTTATATTTTGGTAATGGCTGTGGGAATATCGACATCAAAGTTTCCAATATAATATATAATAAAATAGACTTTATAGAATATTATAAAGATTATTATAATAATATTACATATACTAATAATACTGAAAGTATCAACATAAATCATATACAAACACCACCAACTATTATGTGTTATGGTGATACTTTTGTAAATAAAAATTTTGGGGATGATTTTTGGAAGATGAGAATGGAAGATATACTAGAAAAATATCTCAATGAGTACCCAAACATGGAACACACACCGATACCAGTAGTATCTGATGATACACCTTACATCGTATTTCCTAGTGATTACGTTGAGATTAGAAGGTATTGGACTAGTAAGGACAATGGCAGAGCAATCAAGTTGAAAGATGGTCAAGGTAGGAGGCGTAAACTGTTCATCAATGGCATTATCAGACGTTTAATAAATCCATCCATCACCTTTGATAACCTCTTATATAATTTGCTATTTGAACTAGTCCACTATATATCAAATTTTGATGCTGAGAATATCATCGGTAAACAAGAAATCTTCAATATCGCCAGAAACATAATGAAAGAAGATATTACCCAATATGAAGGTTTGAAGGGTACAACTAGGAAATTCATGGTGAATCCTAGGTACTGTCAAAAATATGGTCTCAGTAAGAAAAAGGCTAGAGCCATTGCATCATACTTATTGGGTAATGGTGGTAAGATTGCAGAACTGTATGACTTCAACCTCAAGGACAAGGAAAATCTAGAGGTTATGAAACAATATGGCTTGGTGATTTCTCCTAGCACACTCAAAAGGTGGAGGGAAAGAATGGGCATCACCAAATACAAGAAAAATGCCTAGATTGCTCTCTGTAGCCATCTGGATTCTCATGGTGGTTAGTTATCCATGCAACACTAGTAAACGCTCTGTAGGGTCTGGAAATGGCTGGATTCTTGATGTTCCGTATTGGGTCACATCATGGAAGGGGTCTCTACAAATTTCCCAAAATTTTTCCAGCCAATTTTTTTCAAACCCTTCCCATGAATACATGACTTGCTCAATTCATAGAAAAAACGTAAACCACATAGGTATGGGTGTGGTCCTATTCCAGTAGCTAAGTCACAGCCATCATCTTATAGTCTTATATATTTGTATGATTGTCGATTAATGATTAACTTTGCAGTTGTTAATAGAGACTTATTAGGTGAATAAAGATAAAAAATGATAGCCAACGTTAAAATAGTTTGAAATATCTAGATGTTACGCACTTGCCAAGGCTGCAGTCCCAAGCGTAGCAGTTGCGTGCTGTCAGCCGTATTTGGGTCGAAGGGGAACGTTTCTTTACGTTGTTCCGACCCATACGAA
>OCTX011476217.1_pt1 | contig 13107 bp, 11 predicted proteins | sample 1539691 | NCBI WGS metagenome assembly OCTX01 (sample SAMN02144231, study PRJEB22623) | gut metagenome | biome: sheep rumen | host: Ovis aries | place: New Zealand
TCGAAAAGCCAACAAGCATTATTTTTTTAACATTATTTTCCTTACATCTTTTAATGCAATCATCTAAATCATTATTAAATTCTTCTTCAAATAGATGTGAATGTGAATCAATCATGTTTTTTTACCATTCCTATAATTGTTATGAATAGTTCAATTACTAAAATCATAGTTAATCCACCTAAGGAATCTATCATAACATCTAGACTTCTAGGTGTTCTTCCACTTGAAAATATCTGATGTATCTCATCACTTATCGCATATAAAATAACAACAAGCTCTATAAATAAATATCTAAAGCCTCTTTTCTTAATTAAAATAAAGGCCATAAACAGTAATAATGCTAATAACCCATATTCTAAATAATGAGCACTTTTTGATAAATAAAACGAAATATTATTTAATATTAAATTTTGCTCATCAAGTGGTAAGCTATTAAAATTCTTAAAAAATAAATCTAATACTATTTTAACTAAAAAGCTATTTCTTAAATCAAGCTCGCTAGAGCTTCTAGATGAAAACCAAAATATTACACCCATCCATACAATGGATAAAATGATACCTATTACCATCACTTTCTTCTTCATACTAGACTTGCCTGATACTTTCTTTTAATCATAAAGAAATGATAAATAGTATAAATTAACTCTAATCCTAGTATACAAATTAAAGCTCCACCTAAATCAAAAAATACATCTAGCTGTCTAGCTGTTCTATCCGCAACAAATTTTTGATGAACCTCATCTAAAATAGCATATGATGTAGAAATAACTACCGCAAGTAAGTATAGTAGCCATCTTTTTTTAATTAAAATTAAAGCCATACATAAAAATAGGCACAATGCCCCATATTCTAAGACATGGACAGTCTTAGAAATATAGTAATCATATATATTTATCGCATCCTGCTTTTCAGCCTCTGTCTTTTCCTCAAATGTAGTATCATGACTTGTTATAACATCTACAATTGGAGCCTTTTGCTCAGTAACTGTTTGTTTATCTTGGGCAGAATACGTAAAAATTATTGTCATTAATGTTATAGATAAAATAATACCTAAAACCATAATAATTTTCTTCATAAAAATACCTCTAAACAATTATAACAAACAATTTAAGCATTGAAAAGATTTATAATATTATTATATAATAATAAATGTATAAAAAATAATCGGAGGAAAGAATAAATATGAAAAAATTATGGCAAGATTTTAAAGCTTTTATTTCTCGTGGAAACGTGCTTGATTTAGCTGTAGGTGTTATCATTGGTGGTGCCTTTAACGCAATCGTTACTGCCTTAGTTAACATTTTATTAAGCTTATGTACTTGGGGTGTTCCAGGAGGCTTAAAAGGATTAGTTACTGTTTTACCAGCAGCTAATGATGTACAAAGAGGTATGAATGTAGCAGTCGGACTAGGACAAGATTTCAAAGCTTCTGAACTTCAACATTTAGCTGAAAATTTAGCAGCTGCCAATTATCCTAATCTAGATGCTACTACTGAAGCAGCCGCATGGACTAATGCTGTTGAGGGTGCTAAATCTACTATTTTAAGCAAGTATACTCTTCATGGTACAACATATACTTACAATATGAGTGCTGTAATCGACTGGGGTGCAATTATTAATGCATGTATTTCATTTATAATTATCGCAATCACATTATTCATCATCGTTAAGATTGCTGCTGCAATGGCTAAGAAGCGTGCTGAATTAAAGGCTAAAGCTGAAGCTGCTGCATATCAAGCATGGGCAAAGGCTCATCCTGAGGAAGCTAAGAAGCGTGAAGAGGCTGAAGCTAAGGCTAAGGAAGAAGCTGAACTTGCAGCTCAAAATGTAATCGCACCTGCAACTATTAATGATGTAGTTGATGCTTTAGGTGATATTAAAGAATTACTCGCTGCAAAAAAAGCTGAATAAAAATATTAAAAGAGGTTTTCAAAACCTCTTTTATTTTGCCTTAAATTCTTTTTGTTTGCTTCAATAAAGCCTTAAATTCATCAATATCTTCTTCTACTTGCTTTAAGCTTGATAGCCAGAATGATTTTTTAGTAATATCTATGCCCATAGTTTTAGCAACATCTTCAACATCCATCTTACATGTATTTCTTAGCATTTCATCATAATTCTTAACGAATTCTTCCTTATTTTCTAAGTATTTTACATATAAGCCTCTAGCATATAGCATACCAAATGCATATGGCCAATTGTAGAAATTTAGACCAGCTGAATAATAATGACCCTTACATAGCCACATATATGGATGCTTAAATTCAGGATCTAGACCATCACCATATGATTCATCTTGAGCCTCTAGCATCATATTTTTCATATCAGTAGCACTAAGTGGTTGTTCAATAGGTGTATTAACAACCTTGTTTTCAAATAAATATCTACATAAAATATCTACTACAACCTGAGTATCCTCTTCTAATGAATACTCAATTAATGTTAATTTATCCTCTGGATTTGTAAAATCACTTAGCATCTTTTTAGTCATTAGTAATTGAGCAAATGTAGATGCAGTTTCTGCAAGTTGCATTGGATGATCCCATTGTAGTGGTGGGTTATAGCTCATTACATAGCCATGATAAGCATGACCTAGCTCGTGAGCAAGTGTTTGAACATCAGAAAGTGAGCCTGTGAAGTTAGTTAAAACACGTGCTTGATGTAGTGTTGGCTGATATGAACAGAATGCTCCACCAACCTTACCACTATAAGGTAATAAATCAATCCAATTATTATCGAAGGCTCTCTTTGCAGAGGCAGCCATTTCAGATGAAAATGATTGATATACATCAACAACTAAATCTCTTGCCTCTTCATATGTATATGATTTTGTTAATTCACCCATTGGAGCAAATAAATCATAGAAAGGAAGTCCTTTCTTATGGCCTAAAGCTTTAGCTTTAAGCTTAAAATATTGTCTTAGCTTTGGTAATTCTTGTTCAATGGCAGAAATTAAAGCATTTAATGTCTTTTGTGACATATGAGAATTTTGAAGAGTCATATCGATAACAGACTTAAAGCCTCTTAATTCAACATTAATATTTGCTTGTCTTTTAATATTATTTAAAGCCATAGCAACACTATCTTCTATACCCTCATATGCTTTTAATTCAGCATCATAACAATTCTTTCTTACCTTCTCATCCTTAGAATAAGCTAAGTTTCTAACCTCAGCTAGTGGCATTTCCTTTTCAAAGCCTTCAACCTTAATCTTTAAATTAGAAGTAAGCTTAGATTGTAAATCTGACCAAGAGCTTCCAGCAATTTGATCATATTTAGATAAGATTAATTCTTCCTTATCTGATAATCTATGCTTTGCAGCTTTCTTATCATTTAATAAATTCCATTTATATTGATTTAAAAATTCACTTTTACTACAAACATTATCAACATTAACACTCTTAATAAATTTTGAATATAGTACATCTGGCTTAACTAGCTTTTGAAATTTCATAACTATTTTGCCATATTCTAATTCAGCCTTACTATCATTTACATTTGTTGATGTTTGTAATGAAGAATAATTTAGTAGTGTTTCAAATAATACACTTATTCTTTCATTACATTTTAAGTAATCCTCTAATGCTTTAACTTCATCATTGTGATTGAAGCCTGCAGCAAGCTTATTTAATTCTTCGATATTTTTATCTAATTCTAAAACATCATTTTTATATTTATCAGTTTCATAGCCTTCATAAAGCTCAGATAAATCCCAATTATAATTAGTCATTTTTATATTTCCCCTTTCAACCTATTCTATTTTAAATGATTTATATCGAAAATAAAAGTAAAAAAGGCATCCTATAAAAGGATACCTTAATTATTATAATTTAAATTAATTACTTAATGATGTCAACTACTGAACCAGCACCAACTGTTCTACCACCTTCACGGATTGAGAACTTAGTACCTTGTTCCATAGCGATTGGGTGAATTAATTCAACAGTCATAACTGTGTTATCACCAGGCATAACCATTTCTGTACCTTCAGCTAATGTAATTACACCAGTAACGTCTGTAGTACGGAAATAGAATTGAGGACGATAATTTGAGAAGAATGGAGTATGACGACCACCTTCGTCCTTTGATAATACGTATACTTGAGCAGTGAACTTAGTATGAGGAGTAACTGACTTTGGTTTAGCTAATACTTGACCTCTTTGTACTTGATCACGGTCGATACCTCTTAATAATACACCGATGTTATCGCCTGCTTCAGCATAGTCTAATAACTTTCTGAACATTTCAACACCAGTAACAACTGAAGTTTGAGTTTCCTTAATACCAATGATTTCAACTGGGTCACCAACTTTAACTTGACCACGTTCAACTCTACCTGTAACAACTGTACCACGACCAGTGATTGTGAATACGTCTTCGATAGGCATTAAGAATGGTTTTGCGTTATCTCTTTCTGGAGTTGGGATATATTCATCAACAGTAGCCATTAATTCTTCTACCTTTGCAACCCACTTAGGATCGCCTTCAAGAGCCTTTAATGCTGAACCACGGATAATTGGAATATCATCACCTGGGAAGTCATACTCAGATAATAATTCTCTAGTTTCCATTTCAACTAAGTCGATTAATTCTTCATCATCAACCATATCGCACTTATTTAGGAATACAACGATACGAGGTACACCAACTTGACGAGCAAGTAAGATGTGCTCACGAGTTTGAGCCATAGGACCATCTGTAGCTGCGATAACTAAGATAGCACCATCCATTTGTGCTGCACCTGTAATCATGTTCTTTACATAGTCAGCGTGACCTGGACAGTCTACGTGTGCGTAGTGTCTGTTTTCAGTTTCATATTCAACGTGTGCTGTATTAATAGTAATACCACGTTCCTTTTCTTCTGGAGCTGCGTCGATTTGGTCATATGCTCTAGCTTGTGCTAAACCCTTCTTAGAAAGAATAGTAGTGATAGCTGCTGTTAAAGTAGTTTTACCATGGTCTACGTGTCCAATTGTACCAATGTTAACATGTGGTTTATTACGAACAAATTTTTCCTTTGCCATTTTTAAAATTCTCCTTGTTTTTTTATTCTAAATTTTACCAATTAATATTTTACCCTAATTGGTGAGGGTTTTCAACAAATATTTATTATAATTAAGCTCTAGCTTTGCAAATTTCTTCTTGAATATTCTTTGGTGCAGCTTCATAGTGATGCATTTGCATTACGAAGTTACCACGACCTTGAGTATTTGAACGAAGAGCAGTTGCATAACCGAACATTTCAGCAAGTGGAACGTATGCTCTAATCTTCATACCGTTACCACGCTTTTCTTGTGAATCAAGACGGCCTCTACGGCTTGTTAAATCACCGATAACGTTACCTACATATTCTTCTGGAATAGTAACGTCAACTTCCATGATTGGTTCAAGTAATACTGGCTTACACTTATCCTTAATTGCCTTAACAGCAAGTGAAGCTGCAACCTTGAATGCCATTTCTGATGAGTCTACTTCATGGTATGAACCATCGAATAATGTAGCCTTAACATCGATAATAGGATATCCAGCAAGTACACCATTTGGTAATGCTTCTTGTAATCCCTTATCAACTACAGGAATATATTCTCTTGGTACTGTACCACCAACAACTGCATCAACGAATTCATAACCCTTTTCAGGATTTGGTTCGAATCTAACCCAAACGTGACCATATTGACCACGACCACCTGATTGACGTACGAACTTACCTTCGCACTCGCCAGCTTGAGTGATTGTTTCACGATAAGAAACTTGAGGTGCACCTACGTTAGCAGATACGTTAAATTCTCTTTTCATACGGTCAACAATGATATCAAGGTGTAATTCACCCATACCAGAAATGATTGTTTCACCAGTTTCATTGTTAGTGTATGTTCTGAAAGTTGGATCCTCTTCAGCAAGCTTAATTAAAGCTTGAGTCATCTTATCTTGGTCAGCTTTTGTCTTTGGTTCTACTGCAACAGAGATAACTGGTTCAGGGAAAACCATCTTTTCTAGGATAACTGATCCCTTTTCACCAACGATTGTATCACCTGTTGTTGTATTCTTGAAGCCGATTGCTGCAGCGATATCTCCAGCATAAACTTCTTTAATTTCTTCTCTGTGGTTAGCATGCATTTGCATGATACGACCTAATCTTTCCTTTACACCCTTAGTTGTGTTCTTTACATAAGAACCAGCCTCAGTGTGTCCTTGGTAAACTCTAAAGAATGTTAGCTTACCAACGAATGGGTCAGTCATAACCTTGAATGCTAATGCTGCGAATTCACCATCATCAGTTGGATGAATGTCAACTTCATTACCGTTTGCATCTTCACCTTTAATTGTTCCAACATCAAGTGGAGAAGGTAAGAAATCGATAACGTAGTCAAGCATTCTCTTTACACCCATGTTCTTAAATGCAGAACCGCATAGAACTGGGAAGAATTTTACTTCTAGTGTTGCTTTTCTAATAACAGCTTTGATTTGATCTTCAGAAATGTCTTCACCCTCAAGGTAAGCCATAGCTAAATCATCATCAAATTGTGATAAAGTATCTAATAGTAATTCTCTCTTTTCATTACAGATATCAACTAAATCAGCTGGAATATCTGTTACTTGATAATTTTCATGTTGTTCGCCGTCGTAGATATAAGCCTTCATTTGGATTAAATCTACTGAGCCCTTGAATTGATCTTCAGCACCAATTGGCCATTGAATAGCAGCTGCAGTAGCACCTAGTCTATCATGGATTGTATTTACTGAATATTCAAAGTCAGCACCAATCTTATCCATCTTGTTAACAAATACAATTCTTGGAACATTATAATCTGTTGCTTGTCTCCAAACTGTTTCAGTTTGAGGTTCAACACCAGCTTGTCCGTCAAGTACTGTAACTGCACCATCTAGTACACGAAGTGAACGTGATACTTCAACAGTGAAGTCAACGTGACCTGGAGTATCAATGATGTTAACTCTATAACCATTCCAAACAGCTGTAGTTGCAGCTGAAGTAATTGTTATACCACGCTCTTGCTCTTGAGCCATCCAGTCCATTGTTGAAGCACCATCATGTGTTTCACCAATCTTATGGATTTTCTTTGTGTGGAATAAGATACGTTCTGTAGTTGTAGTTTTACCAGCATCAATGTGAGCCATGATACCGATATTACGTGTCTTTTCTAAACTATATTCTCTAGCCATAAAAATCTCTCCTGAATCGAATTACCAACGATAGTGAGCAAATGCTTTATTTGCTTCAGCCATCTTTTGTACTTCATCACGCTTCTTGCAAGCACCACCTAAGCCGTTAGATGCATCAATAATTTCTTTTGCTAATCTTTCGTCCATAGTCTTTTCATTTCTAAGACGAGAGTATTTTACTAACCATCTTAAAGCTAAAGTTTGCTTTCTTTCTGGTCTAACTTCAATAGGTACTTGATAGTTTTGACCGCCGATTCTACGGCTCTTAACTTCAAGAACTGGGCTGATGTTTTCAATAGCTTTAGTGAAAACTTCAAGTGGTTCTTGACCTGTTTGTTCTTTAATAATATCAAAAGAACTATATAAAATTGTTTGTGCTGTTCCCTTCTTACCATCTAACATAATTGCATTGATAGTTCTTGTAACTACCTTTGAATTATATATTGGATCTGGAAGCACGTCTCTTTTTGCAATGTGTCCCTTACGAGGCATTGGTCCTTCCTCCTTTTATTTCCTTAAAATTTTTAAAATTACTTCTTTGCTTTCTTTGCACCATATTTAGAACGAGATTGCATTCTTCCCTCAACACCAGTTGTATCTAATGCACCACGAACTATATGATAACGAACACCGGGTAGATCCTTAACACGTCCGCCACGGATTAAAACTGTACTATGCTCTTGTAAGCTGTGTCCAACACCTGGAATATATGCTGTAACTTCCATTCCGTTTGTTAAACGAACTCTGGCATATTTACGAAGTGCTGAGTTTGGCTTCTTAGGTGTCATAGTAGTAACACGTGTACATACACCACGCTTTTGTGGTGAAGGAAGCTTAGTGTACTTCTTTTCTAATGAGTTGAAACCTACACCTAAACTTGGAGACTTAGACTTTGTAGTCTTATCCTTTCTTCCATTACGTACTAATTGTTCAATAGTTGGCATGTTTTTTTCTCCTTTCTACCAAATCACTTTGGTAGTTTATCAACAATTTATTAAATAAATTTAGTCTATTTTTTTAGACAGCATTGTAATTATATCAAAATAAAACTTAAAGTCAACAAAATTTTAACATTTTTTTCAATTATTTTTCGGCATATTTGAAACACCGATAAATGTGAACAATTAAAAAGCTTGATTTTAAGCCATTTTTTTGAATTTGATTCATTTTAAAAAAATGTATAAAAAAACATAAAGGAACGCCGATAAATGTGTTACATTTAGGCAAAATAAAGGTGTATAAGAGCTATCCTATACACTATTTTTATACATTAATTATTAAATATGATAAGCGGAACCATCATTTCTTCTGTTAATGAGGTATGATGTCCCTTAAATTTATGTGATTTTGGTGTCATTAGTGCTGTTTTATGAGTAAAAGTACCTATAGCTATAAAATCACCTAATAGCTCACCTTTATCACCTTTTGGTCCAAATACACCTTTTTCTATTAATTTCTTTGATTCATGAAGCTCAAAATCTTCACTATATTTAGAATTAAAATAATTTTTAAATTCTTCTTTCATTCCATCCTTTACTCTAAATGCTACCGCTCTAGCATCTAAATAAGGGTAGATTTTAAGCATATCCATCAATTTCTTATCGCCATATAGATCAACATAGCCTTCAATATCTACTTGACCATGATCAGCTGTAATAATAAATAAGGTATCCTTAGTATTCTTAAAAATCTTTTCAGTCTTCTTATTAATCTTATTAATTAGCCTTTTAGCATGCCATGATGTAACACCATGCTCATGCATAGTTGTATCAGGCTCACCTAAATAAGCATATAAAAATTGCTTACCTGGATTATTTAATACCATATTAACATTATTAAAGAAATCAGAAATATGATCAGGATTAAAGGGATGATTTATCTTAGCATTCTCCTCAAATACATATGATGGGAATACTGAATTAATCTCATAATCAGTATTTGCATAGTCAAAATAATGCTTCTGTTCACTAATTGGAGCATTTTCTATTTTAATTACTTCTCCTGATGCTGAATCAGCATTTTTAAAAATATCGATATTTCTACCAATACTATCAAAATTTAAGCTCCAGCCAAACCAGCCATGCTCAAGTGGATACTTATTAGATAAAAGTGATGTAGTCGCATTAGTTGTAGTTGATGGAAATGTAGATGTTAACTCCATCTTAATATTTTTTCTAAGTAAAGCATCCGGTTCTAAATTAACGTTGATAGGATGAATACCTAAGCCATCATAGCAGATAAAAACAATATTCTTATAGCCTTTATTTAATTCATCCTCTAATAGCTTAATAGTTGGCTTATCATTTTCACATCCTAAATATTTAGCTATAGTAGATGATATATTTAAATTTGAATTACTAAAATCTGGATATTTAAATTCCTTCATATGCCACCTCAGATTAATTCTAATTTTTTAAATACCTCAACTAGACTTGTAACCTCTTCAGCTTTAGTAGCAAAAGATGTTACAAGTCTAATTACCTCATAATCATTATTTTCTTCCCAAATTTCAAAATCAACACATTTTTCAAGCTCTTTAACCTTATTCTTATCAAGCTTTAAATATATTTGATTTGTATTATTTCTATAAACTATATATTTATCAAATTCTTCTCTAATCTTATTAGCATGAACTAAAGCCTTATTAGCTAATTCTAAATAGTAATCATTTTCTAAATAAGCTTTAAACATAATTGCCCCAATAAAGCCTTTAGCAAGCATACCTAGCTTATTTTTTAATAAATATTTAAAATTAGTTTTTAGCTCGTCATTAACAATAATTAATAATTCACCATATGGTAGACCATTTTTAGTTCCACCAACATAAAACATATCACAAACATTTGCAATATCCTTTAGGCTATAGCCTTCGGCAGCTAAAGCAATTGGAAGTCTTGCTCCATCGATAAAGAAATACAAATCTAATTTCTTACATAGCTTAGAAATCTTTTTTAATTCATCTAAAGTATATGTAATACCTAATTCATTAGCGTTACTTAAATATAGAGCCTTAGGCATAACCATATGATTATCTCTATATAAATTATAGGTAGCCTCTATTTTATCAATGTCAATTTTACCATCCTTTAATGGTGTTAAAATGATTTTATGACCAGTTGCCTCTAAAGCACCTGTTTCATGAACATTAATATGAGAATTCTCACCTGTTATTACAGCCTCATATGGATATTTTAATATTTGATTTAAGGCTACAATATTAGTAACAGTACCACCAGCTAAAACATATGAATCAGCATTTTTATTAATTATTTTATTTACTAATTCATTTAGCTTAATTGTATGATAATCCTCACCATAGCCAATGTTTTTTTCATCTCTTAATTCTAATAGGGCATTTAATATTTTATAATCGCCTATTGTATTATAATCATTTTTAAAATTTAGCTTCATTTTTATCTACCTTCAATTCTTTATTATGTTTATATTATATAATTTAAATATTTGCAAGAAAAAAAGCAGGATAACCTGCCTTATAATTCTTCAACTGCCGCATTTTTAAAATCTTCTAATACTAGCTTAAATACCTCAACAATATTAGGATCAAAATGAATGCCTGCATCACCTATTATAATATCAATGGCCTTATCGATAGGCATAGGCTCCTTATAAACTCTTTTTGCGACTAACGCATCAAATACATCAGCTACTGCCATAATACGTCCAGGAAGAGGAATTTCTTCTTCCTTTAGACCATATGGATAGCCTTTGCCATTCCATTTCTCATGATGTGATATGGCAACATCATAGGCTACCTCCAAGAAGCTTTCATCGCCAAGCTCATTTAGGATATCCTTTATTATTTCTCCACCCTTAACAGTATGAATCTTCATCTTTTCAAATTCTTCATCTGTTAGTCTACCAGGCTTACATAATATTAAATCACTTACGGCAATTTTACCTATATCATGTAGAGGCGCCGCATTAATAATATATTCGCGCATTTGGGGATTTAGATAATCCTTATATCTTTCCATATCCTTCATCTTTTCAACTAGGATAGCAACATATTTTTTAGTTCTTTTAATATGCTCACCAGTTTCAATATCACGAGATTCAATAATATCAGCTAAATGCTCAATAACACCATTTTGCATCTCAGCCTTAGCTACTACCTCATCATGAACCTTATTTGATAATTCAATTTGAATATCAATCATCTCAGCTGTTCTTTTAGTAATAGAAAATGCTATAAAATCAACTGCGCCTAGGCCAAGCATTAAAGGTAATACATAATGTAAGAATATTTCACCAAATCTTTTAGGAGTTAAAACATTTAATCTATTCTTTAATGATTCTGCCTCAGCCTCAGTTAATGGCTTTAATAGATTAGCATCATATTGGCCAAATAGAAATGAGCCATATACCGCAATAACTGTTAAAACCATTGAGCCTACAACACTAATAACTGAAATATATTTATCATGCTTGTATTGCGCACCAATAAGTGGCGGTATTACAAGAAGCACAGTTCCATGGAAGGAAAATATTGTACACATATCTATAGCTTCTATAAATGATATTGCGATAATAACCCACTTAAAGAATGAATCCTCTAATATAGAGTGATTCTTTCTTAATAGCTTATCATGGAAGAAAAACATAATCGCAGGAATACTACCATAAATAGCTAGCTGAATCATTGTAGCACGCATAGTTTGTCTATCTAGCTTAAATATTCCTATTTCATTTAGAAGCATTGCGATAAAGCCTAATACACCAATAATTAATAAGCAATATAAATTGAATAAATTAGCTTTCTTCTCTGCATATTTAAATAAATCCTTATTATCCAATTTTATCGCCCCCTACCTTTATATTTTCTTTTTCATTCTTAAAACATTAAAATCATTAATTCTTTCATAGCTTATATCATCAACCATATTTTTAACAATAGTTAATCCAAAGCCACCTATACCTGAAATATCAGCCTCAGATGATAGATATTTTTCATTTTTATTTAAAGGATTAAATTCTACACCATTATTCTTTAATTCAATATTGATATAATCATCAACATTAATATCTACTTTAATAATTAAATCTTCTCTTTTTTCATAAGAAATGTAATTATTTAATAGCTCATCAAATATGATAGATAATTCAGAAAGTACCTTTCTATCTAAATATGAAAAGCTATATTCTAATTTAGAAACAACATCATCTATAATTTCAAATGTTGGCTTTTTATATTCTAGGCTTAGCTTTTTATTTATAGAATTAAAAAGAACCATAGTTATATCATCAAATTGATCTAAGCCATTAGTAAATTCATTTAATTTAACCATCATATTTTTTAATATGGTATCGTTATTTTCAAATCTATTAGCTAACAAGGCCTCTTTAACTCTATCATATGAGAATTCCTCATTCTTGTCGTTGATAGATTCATTTAAGCCATCAGTATATAAGAATAGCTTTTTACCGTCTAGCTTAATTTTTTCACTCTTATATTTAAAATCATTCATACCACCTAATATGAAATTAGAATTAGTAGTCATCTTAATTACATCATCGCCAATTATAAATGGCTTTTCATGGCCAGCATTAACAAATGTTAATATATCTTCTTCTATATTATAAACGCCAATAAATGATGTAATAAATAAGCCCTCTGCGTTATTTTCTAAAAGCTCATTATTAACGTTATAGCATACATCTTCTATATTCATTTTAGAAAGTAGCTTTGATTTAATTAATTCCTTACCTCTCATCATAAATAATGAGGCTGGAATTCCCTTACCAGAAACATCTGAAATAATAATCGCAAAATTATTATCATCAATATAAAAATAATCGTAAAAATCTCCACCAACTTCTTTTGCCGAGGTTATTGAAGCATTTAAAGAAATATTTTTATCACTATAGCTTGCCTTAGGCAAAGCTTCAAGCTGAATTCGTGATGCG
>OCTX012025669.1_pt1 | contig 13107 bp, 7 predicted proteins | sample 1539691 | NCBI WGS metagenome assembly OCTX01 (sample SAMN02144231, study PRJEB22623) | gut metagenome | biome: sheep rumen | host: Ovis aries | place: New Zealand
GGCTCTCCGAGGAGCCGTTCTTCCAGCCTCTCCGAAGCTGGTGGGACAACGCCAAAATCCGCTTTTCTTACGGTCAGCTCGGCAACCAGCAGATGAGTTCCTATTATCCGGCCATTCAGGCAGTCAGCACCGGCGGCAAGTCTTCCTATCTGCTTGGCGGCGCCAACCTGCCCCAGGCGAGCGTGAGCGCACCGGTTTCGTCCGGCCTCACCTGGGAGCGTTCCATACAGGCCAACCTCGGCGTCGACCTTGCATTCCTGCAGAACCGCCTGGAGTTCAGCGCTGAAGGCTACATCCGCGACACCAGGGACATGCTCACCGCCGGCGAGCCCCTCCCGGCAGTTTACGGAGCCAGCGTCCCCCAGGAAAACACCGCAGACCTCCGCACAAAGGGATATGAACTGTCCCTTGGCTGGAGAGACTCCTTCAAACTGGCGGGCAGACCCTTCAACTACGGCGCAAGCGTAGTGTTCAGCGACTACGTCTCGCATATCACCCGCTTCAACAACCCCGAAAAGCTCTTCGCCAAAAACTACTGGGAGGGAATGCAGTATGGCGAAATCTGGGGTTACCACGTTGACGGACTCTTCGCCACCGACGAAGAAGCGGCCGCCTACACCGTGGACCAGTCAAAAGTCAACGATTCCCAGATATTTCCCACAACGACGACCTCACCCAACGGCTTGCGCGCCGGAGAAATGAAGTTCGCCGACATCGGTGGCTCCTTCGACGAGAACGGCAACCCCGTCCCGGACGGCGTCATCAGCAAGGGCGCTGAAAGAGTCGGGGACAGCGGAGACTGGCAGATAATCGGCAACAGCCAGCCCAGGTACAACTACGGCGTCAACCTCAACGCCTCCTGGTTCGGCTTCGACTTGGCCGTATTCTTCCAGGGCATAGGCCACATGGACTGGTACCCGCCGGCAGGATTCCGTTCATTCTGGTTCCTGTACGACCGCCCCTACCAGACCTTCATCCCCAGGGACTTCCTCGCCGACTGCTGGAGCGAAGAAAACCCCGATGCGTACTACCCCCGCCCTCACGGCTACGTGTCCATGAACGCAAACCGGCCATTGGGCGTGGCCAACGACCTCTATCTCCAGAATATTGGGTACCTGCGCCTGAAGAACCTCACCTTCGGCTACACTCTCCCCGAGAACCTCACCAAGAAAATCGCCATTCCCAAGCTTCGCGTGTACTTCACAGGTGAGAACCTCTTCTACTGGGCTCCCGGCCTGCACGGCAAATACGTTGATCCGGAAATGGCCCAGACGGGAGGCACCGGACGCATCTATCCCTGGCAGAAAAGTTTCATTTTCGGCATTGACATAACCCTCTAATGAATCCCGCAATGAAAAAGATATTACTTCTCATTCTGTCCGCCGTTGCCGGGTTCGCAATCACCGGATGCGATGACCTTCTGGACGCAATACCCAAAGACCGGCTCACCAAGGAGACCTTCTTCAAGAGCGAGGGCGAGCTCAAGGCGTTCGCCATCGTATTCTACGAGGCGTTCCCCGGGGACGATCTTTACATCTCCAACGATGACCATTACACCCAGAACAACCTCTCCAACGAAGAGATGGGGCGGCGTACCATTCCTGCGAGCGGCAGCGGTTGGAACTGGGGAGCCCTTCGCAATATAAACACCCTGTTGGAAAACATCGGAAACTGTCCTGATGCAGCCGCGCGCACCAAATACGAGGCCATCGCACGCTTCTTCCGCGCCTATTTCTACTTCAACAAGGTCAAGCGCTTCGGCGACGTGCCCTGGTACGACACCCTCATCGGCTCCACCGAAACCGAGAAGCTCAACCGACCCCGCGACAACCGCGAGTTCATAATGGGCAAGATACTCGAAGACATCGACTTCGCCATAGCCAGTCTTCCCACGGACAAAAACGTCTATGAGGTGACCAAATGGTCCGCGATGGCCCTCAAGTCCCGCATCCTGCTCTTCGAAGGCACCTTCCGCAAGTATCACGCAGGGGACGTGTTCCTCAAGACGCTGCCCGCCGACGCCCACGACTACAGATGGTACCTGGACGAGTGCGCCAAGGTCTCCGAAGAGTTCATTCTGACCTCCGGCTACGGACTCCATCCCGATTATTTCGAACTCTTCCACACCATGGACGCCTCCTCTCTCATGGACGAAGTTATACTCGCCCGCGACTACAACAAGGTTTACGGCGCATACCACAACTCCGGAAGCACCATGACGACAGGCTCCCGCGGCTGCCCTTCCGCCACCAGGAAACTCATCGCAAGCTTCCTCATGAAGAACGGCTCCCGTTTCACCGATATCGAGGGCTGGCAGTCCATGGACTTCGCAAAAGAATGTGAAAACAGGGACTCCCGCCTCGCGGCAAGCATCCGCACCCCCGGATACAAGCGCATGGGCGAGACGGCCACCACTTCCCCCGACTTCAAGGTGACGTTCACCGGCTACCATCCCGACAAATACCTCACCACACCCGACCAGGACACCAACAATGCCTCCGACATCGACCTTGTCCTCTTCCGCGCCGGTGAAGTGCTCCTCAACTACGCCGAGGCTCTCGCCGAGGCCGGAACCCTCACTCAGGCCGGGCTTGATATGTCGGTGAACCGGCTGCGCCAGCGCGCCGGAATCCCCGGCCTGTCCATGTCCGAGGCCAACGCCGACCCCGACCCGTTCCTGACCGACGCCTCCTGGGGCGGCTACCAAAGCCCCGTCCTGATGGCGGACCCCAACAAGGGCGTCATCCTGGAAATCCGCCGCGAGAGGGCCGTGGAGCTGTGCCAGGAAGGCTACCGCTACTACGACCTCATGCGCTGGAAGGAAGGCAAGATATTCGAGGCCCCCTTCTACGGGATGTACTTCCCCGGCGCCGGCATCTATGACGTGGACGGCAACGGCACCAACGACATCGAGATATATACTCAGTCCGCCGCTTCCAACGCCTCCAGCACCAAGAAGCTGGGTGACGAAATCTTCCTATCCGACGGGGCTTCCGGCCTTGTCCTGCTGCACAGCAACATCGTCCGCCAGTGGGACGAGGAGAAGGATTACCTGTATCCCATTCCCACGGACGAACGCAATCTCACCAACGGGGCCCTTTCCCAGAACCCCGGCTGGGTCGACGGACTCGAATTCTAATCGGACAGTATCATGAAGAGATTATTCACATACCTGACGGCCCTCTCGCTTCCCCTCCTGCTGTTCTCATGCCAGGAGAAACAGGAAACTTTCCCTCAGGCCAGGTTCTATCCCACCGTCACCGGTTCGGACAAAGTCATCGAACTGCTTGCCGGCAAATCCAGGACCATTGACCTGCACGTCTGCGCCGAGCAGGTCTCCAACGTCTGCAACACCATGACCTTCAAGGTCGATCCGGAGGCGGTCGCTGCATACAACAGCGCCAACGGCACATCCTGCGGGATGCTTCCCTCCTCCTCCTTCGAGTTCACAAGGAACGAGGTCATGCTCCCCGACTTCAACAAGGAATCCACCACCGGCAAGATTCGCATAACGGCAGCAGGCCTGGAGGACAACATGCTGTACCTGCTCCCGATAGCCATCGACAAGGTTTCAGGCACCTCCGACTGGACGCTGACTGAGAATCCTGTGGCGTATATACGGGTGATGCAGGTCAATGTCGGCCCCGAGGGCGGCGACGGCTCGATGGAGTATCCCTACGAACTCCGCACTCCGGAGGATATGAAGGCCATGAAGGAAAAGCTCTCGTCCGAGGAAAAGGTATATTTCAGGATGATGAACGACATCGACATGTCCTCCATCGACGACTGGGAACCCCTCAATTATGCGAGCCCCTACGACAAGGCCATCGACTTTGACGGCGCGGGCCACACCATAGACAACTTCCATATTACGGACTGGGGCACCTATGCCTCCTTCTTCGGCGCCCTGTACGGATATTGCCACGATGTCACCTTCACCAACGCCCTGGTGGAATGTGGCGCCGATTCCGGCTGCGGTATCCTGGGCGGCTACGGCGGCACGGGCGACAAGCACGCCGACGTTGCACGCGTACATCTTCATGGCAAAGTAAACTTCACAGGCAACAAGACAGGAGTAGGCGGCATGTTCGGCTGCGCCGGCAACGCTACCATCGAAGGCTGCTCGGCCGACGTAGAGGTCACCTCTCCCAAGAACTACGTGGGCGGCCTTGTCGGCTATTCCAAGAAAGTCCTCATTTCCAACTGCTGGGTGAGCGGCTCCGTCCGCGGCGACCAGCGCGTGGGCGGCATCGCCGGCGGCATCAACGGAGTGGGCGACGCCATAATCAACTGCTACGCAGTCAATAAGCTTTACATCATCAAGGAGGACGGGACAAAGGAATATGCGGCAACCCGCAGCGTTGGCGGCATCGTAGCACATGCCAACAACGACAAGAACGCCAACAATGAGACCCTGGAGCTTGACAACACGGTAAGCGGCTGCATAGCATGGCAGGACGAAATCAAGACCCGCACCTATCTGGGCGCAGGAGTGGCTATCGACCCCAAGGGCGACCAGGACTGGTATTCTTCCGGCGCGATAGTAGCGTACGGTGCCACCAGGAACACCTACGAGAACTGCTACCGCAAGGCATCCCTTGACTTCCGGGATTATGCCGACGCCCTTGCCCTGTATGACCAGGACAACTCCTCTCCCTCCAACCCTCTGGTCATCCATACCAAAATTGAAGGCAACACCCACAACTACCCTTACCACGGCAAGGCCGCACCGGCAGGCTCCACTCTTTCCCAGGTGGCGCAGTCGCTCGGCTGGGACGCCTCCGTTTGGAACTTCAGCGGCGAGTTTCCCACCATCAGGCCGGACGCTCCGGTCGGCCCCATCCCCGACGTTACCGGTGACGGCCGGCTTCCCGGTTTCGACAACAATGACCTTAATTAAGAGACAGCCATGAAAACCAGCATATTTTCCAAGCTCAGCATAGTAGCCGCCGTTTCCCTGGTAATGTTTTCATGCACCAAGGAATACCGGCCCGCATTGCCGTCCGATGGCGGTCTCATAGAAATTTCCGCATCCATCCCGGACGCAGCCACCAGGGTTGTGGCCGCCGATTCCCCCGACGGCCTCGACTGGAACTGGGCTTCCGGCGACCAGATAGCCGTCGCAACGGCATCCTCCATCTCCGTATTCAACATCAGAAGCGGCCAGGGAACCAGGGAGGCCTCCTTCATAGGCAAGCAGATCCTCGGCGACAAATACACCATCGTCTATCCCGGCGTTCCGCTGGAAGAACTGTCGGCCCTGAGCCTTGCAGGCCAGAAACAAAGCGGCAACGGCAACAAGGACCATCTTATGTATTTCGCTTCCCTGGAAGACCTTGACAGCTACGCCAGCTTTGCCTTCAGCCCTGAAAACGGAAGCCTCCGGCAGTGCGGCGTACTGCATTTCTCCCTGGTCTTGCCCGATGAGGCCGCAGTTGTCAACAGCGTCAGCCTGCGCGCTTCCGAGGCCATTTTCCACTCCGGCAACGCGGAAGACGGACTTGTCGAAGCCCTGGTACTAGATGTGGTTGACGGCGCTGTAGGGGTGGACCACGTCTTCGAAGGCTGGATGACAACCTCCTGGTTCGAGGACGTCATCCCTGCCGGAACCTCCCTCAGTGTGAACGTCATTTCCGGCGACAACAACTGGGTGGTGGACATCTCTCCCGCCTCCGACAAGGCCGTCAAGCCCGGCTGCGTCAACAACGTCAGGATTACCGACGCTTCCGCCTGGGCCGTCGGCAGCCGTTACGCCGACGGTGACGGCACCGAGGAAAACCCCTGGCAGATCCGCACCGCAGGCCAGCTGATGTGCGTACACGAAGACCTTGCGGAGGACAGGATGACCTACTTCAAGCTCATCGCCGACATCGACCTCAGCGGCTACGAATGGATACCTCTCAACCCCGCCGATCCCTACAAGAAATACATCTCCTTCGACGGCCAGGGCTACACCATCAGCAACCTTTCCATCACCGTCCCCACCGCCTATCCGAGTTTCGCAGGCGTACTCTACGGCACCGTACAGAACGTCACGTTCAACAATGCCAGCATCAACGCCGGCGGCAACAAGAGCGGCGTGGTGGCAGGCTATATGGGCACTGCCAACAAATTCATTCCCAGCGTTGCCAGAAACGTCACCGTACGTAATTCCACCATCACCGCCACCACTTCCGTGGGCGGCTTCGTGGGTCAGACCGGCAGCGATGATTCGCTGTTCGAGAACTGCCACGTGGTCAACACCACGGTGAGCCATACCGGCACGGGCAACCTGCACGTGGGCGGCTTCGTCGGCCGCGCCCAGAAGGCGGGACAGTACATCGACTGCTCGGCCCAGGCCACGGTGACCGGCACCCAGTACGCCGGAGGATTTGCAGGCTACATCGAAAAGGGCAGCTTCACCCGCTGCAGCGCCACCGGAAGCGTCAGCGCCTCCGTGGATGCAGGCGGTTTCGTCGGCAAGGCCGATGCCGGCACCCTCGTGGACTGCTGGTACGCAGGTTCCGGCGTAAGCGCCTCCGCTGCAGGCGATGCCGCTCGCTGCGGCGGCTTCATAGGATATGCCAACACCTCCGGAAGCTCGTTCACCGGCTGCTATGTCAAGAATACCGTCGTGGACGCCAGCCGGGGCTACCGCGTGGGCGGATTCGCCGGACAGGCGGCCGCCGGCAACAGCTTCGCCAAGTGCTATGTCGAGGACGTCACCATAAACGGAGGCCTCTACAGCGCCGGTTTCGTGGGAGTCGATTATTGTCAGGCCATGGACAAATGCCACGTGGATGGCGGAACCCTCAACCCTTCAGGCGAAGGCAAGACCGACGACGGAGTGGGCGCCGCAGGATTCGCGGCATACACCGACGGGGCGAAAATCCTAAATTCCTACACCACGATGGCCATCAGCGGCAACTGGGACGGCATAGGCGGCTTCTTCGCTTTCGCCAAGGAGCACACCACCATACAGTACTGCTACGCAGCATGCGGGATTGAAAGCAACGGGGATCCCGTCGGCGCTTTCGGCGCATATATTCCCGGAGTGCTGGACGACGGCGTCACAGCCGTTTCCGACATCCATGTCAACTCCTGCATAGGCTGGAGCAGCACACTGCCCTTCATAGCGTGGCTGGACGGCGGTGACGTCGCAGGAAACTACTGCGGAACGGAAGGCACCGTCTCCAGTCAGGCTGCGGCACTGGGCTGGGATCCGGCTATATGGGATTTCTCTGCTAAACTCAAGTAAATGAAAACCAGAAGATTAGTCGTACTGTTGGTGCTGTCTTCCCTGCTGCTCTGCTGCAAGGAAGACAAGCCTGACTATGTCATCCCGCCACCTTTTGATGACTCCTCCGGCAAGGAAGGACGGAAGGAAGACGGCCATTCCGGTCCCTGGGACGCAAACCGCGGCAAAGTGGTTCGTCCCGAGGCCGGAAACGGCTGGACGGTGACGCCCATCGACGGCGACGGCATTGTTTACTACAGCTTCGAAGGCACCGAGCCCGTAACCAATGCAAGCCAGCGTATTTTCGTTACGGACATAGACCTGAACGATGAGTCCTATCAGGTAAAACTCGCTTATTATTCCGGCAACTCCACCGCGTCCAAAGTGCTCAAGGGCACCGGGGCGCTTGCATGCATCAACTGCGGCTACGAAAAGGCAGCCCTTTACCTCAAGGTAAACGGTACCGTCCATTCGACCATCACGGCCGATTATGTGGGCACCACCGGAGTCCCCCAGTGGAAGAGCGAGGCGGCCCTGTACATGGACAATGTGCGCGACGTACGCATAGAATTCACCGGCAAGGACATGAACCTTGCCCAGTGGCGCTCCGTCTACCGCACCCGCGCACAGTCGGAAAAGACCTTCATCACCAGCGCCCCCATGCTGATAGACGATTACGAGCCCGTCGGCGTGGATTTCTGCACCCTGCACCCGCTGGCGGCGTCCGGTCCCGACTGCGCCGAGAACCCCTACGTCCATCAGGCGTCCGTCACCAATCCCCGCACGGCAATCGCCAAGACGGAAGACAACCACGTGCTGTTCATAGTAGTGGACGGCAGGCGCAACATCAGCCGCGGTATTTCCGCTGCGGAGCTGACGACCTTCCTGGTGTCCAATTTCAATCCGCAGTACGCTCTCAACCTGGATGGCGGCGGCTCTTCTGCCATGTGCGTAAAGGGACAGGGCGACCCTGAGACAAACGTAGTAAACTATCCTACCGATTCGGATAAGGAAAATCCGCGTCCCGGCCCCGGCGACCACAGCGGAGAGCGCAGCCGCGACACCTTCCTGTATGTCATGAAGAAACAATAATACAATACCGAATATGAAAAGATTATCACTGCTAATCACGCTTTCCCTGGCCGCACTTGCGATAGCCGCCTGCGCCAAGGAACAGGAAACCGTGCAAGCGGGTCCGACTTTCACAATCCGCGCCACCGGCGAGGATATCGACCCCCTGGCCGCAGGTGACGCCACCAAGGCGTCTTTCACCGCCGACGGCACGGTCCTCCGCCTTGCCTGGCAGGCGGGCGACCGTATCCGCGTGTTCAACCACTCGGACGCCGGCCAGAATGCCGTCTATGACATTCAGGACGGCTTCACCGACCACGTGGCACACTTCACGGGTCCCGAGGTCGGCGGTTCGTCTTTCGACATCGTAGTTCCCGGATCCTTCACCGATCCCGATGCGCCCGCAGCAGGAGTTTCCGACCTTACCCAGAACGGCAACGGCAGCACCGCACACCTTACGTTCACAGCCAAGCTGGAGAACGTGGCCAAGGCCGACCTTGCCGACATCGTATTCAACAGCACCTGGGCCGAAGCCCACGGAGCAACCCTCCGCAAAGGCGCCATCGTCAAGTTCGTCCTCACCCTCCCGGATGCAGTAAAGGACCCCCGGTGGGTGGCCCTTACCCAGTTCAACGGTAACGCCGGAGGCACGACCGGCATCCTCGAAAACCCCATCGCCGTAAACGTCACCGGAGCGGACGTCAGTTCCGACCACGTCCTCACCGCGTATGCTCAGGCAGGCTGGGACGACATCCCGTTCACCAACCGCAACTACCTGACCATAGGCGTCATGGACGCCGACGGCAGCTACTACACCTGGCAACACCGCATTTCCGGCGGAGCCGTCACCCTCAAGGCCGGAATGGTCAACAGGATACAGACCGGCGGCAGCAGCGTCGCCTCCAGCGGCACCGACGTCTGGGTGGAGCGCCTCTTCGCCGGAGGTGACGGTTCGGAAGGCAACCCCTATCTGATTTCCAGCGCCAGGCAGCTCGACAACATGCACGCCGACGGCATTCTCAAATCCGGGGAGAAAGTATGTTTCCGCCTCATAAACGACATCGACATGAAGTCCTATCTGGCCTCCACTCGCTGGGTACCCCTCAATTCGGTGAACCCTTACGACAAGATTATTGATTTCGACGGAGCCGGCCACACCATCAGCAACTTCAGCTGTTCCTATGATGCAGACAACGACGACAACGTAACCCAGAAGGATCCATCCTTCTTTGGAGTCCTGTACGGCTGCTGCCGCAACGTCACTTTCTCCGATGCCGAAATCACATGCAACAACGGCCCCTGCGGCATCCTTGGCGGCTATATCGGCTATTCCGCAAAGAAAGCGGAGGTGTATAACGTCCATGTAAGCGGCAAGGTGACCAAATCGGTCAACGCCGGCACAAACGGCGTCGGCGGCCTGGGCGGCATCGTGGTATATTCCTATATCGACTCTTCTTCTGCGGATGTCGAGGTCAGCAGCAGGTCCGACTTCACAGGAGGACTCATCGGCCGCGACTCCAACGACGCCAGCCGCATACGCAACTGCTATACCACCGGTTCCATTTACGGACAGCAGAAGGTCGGTGGCATCATCGGCGGCCTTATCCGTCCGGAAAGTTCAGTCATCAACTGCTATTCCACTTCCACCATCGACGCCACGCGTTTCGCCGGCGGCATCATCGGCGACTGCTGCCTGGATGCAGGTTCGAGCAACAATTACCAATATGCAAGCACCCTGCTGCCGGATAACGTCGTGCAGGGGTGCATCGCCTGGCAGACCGGACTCAAGACCAGGGACCAGGGCGGTGTAAAGGACGGATGGGGCTCCGGCGCCATCATCGGTCTCACTGCGACGCACAACTATCTTATAGATTGTATAAGGAACAGGAATCTGGTGTTCGACGACTTCAGCGACGAACTCACCCTGTACGACCAGGACAATGCCGACCCCGACAACCCTCTCGTGGTCAACAATCCCAATCCTTCCACCTACAAGCACTATTCTCCTTATCACGGCAAGGCTTCCGCGTCCGGGCTGAACCTCTCGCAGGTCGCAGCCTCCATCGGCTGGGACACGACTGTCTGGGACCTGTCCGGCAGCACTCCCGTCCTTACCGGAGTAGTCGAGACCGAACCTGCCGCGGAGACGCCGGTCAGCGGGCAGCCCATGGTGGAAGCCCTTTCAGTCGGCCAGAATTCACTTGCACGTCCCTTCCCCGGAACCACCACGAGTCTCGGCACCAAGAGTGCGACGCAGGACGGCATCACCTGGGAATGCACGGAAATTGCCTCCGGAATCAGGTACTTCCACGGAAGCGGTACCGTCACCGCCGACTGGATGGACGGCGGGAACAAGCGCTGGCAGGAGCTGTTCGTGGTTGACTACGACCTCAGCAATACAGGCTACGACGTCAAGATAGTCGCCGCCTCGCCGACCTGCGCACTCTCGCAGGTGTTCAAGGCCACGGGCGCCATCGCGGCCATCAACGGCGGTTACGAGGCCGCATCAATAGCCATCAAGGCCAATATGGAGTACACCTGGGAGAAGGCGGATGCGGATAAGGACAACAACGTCCTCAACAATATCAAGTCCGGCAGCGAAAAGGTGGTCAATTATCCTTCCGGAACGCCCAGGTCTTACATGCCCAACAACACAATCACGATCGACGGCAAGGTCGTTCCCAACTGGAAGAGCGAAGGCGCCTTCTATTGCGACGGCCATCGTGGCGTCCGCATAGCCTTCGACGGTTATGACGGCGGAGCCACCGACAAGTACGGCAACGGAACCCTGACCAAGACTACCAAGCAGGAACGCCTCTGGTACAGGATGGGTACTGAGAGCGAGGCCGGATTCATATCCAGCGCGCCGATTCTGGACGCCAACTACGTCCGCTTCGGATATTCTTTCAAGGACCGTCATCCCAAGGTGAGCGGCGAGCCCTCGGAAGGCGCCTGGTCACACCAGTCCCAGACCTGTCCCCGCACGGCGGTGGCCATAGCGTATCCCGACGGCGACAACGTGGCTCCCCATCTGCTGCTCATAGTGGTAGACGGCCGTTATTCCGCAGGATATGGCGGCTACGGCTACAGCGCCTACTGGCTTGAAAGGCATATCGCGAACGCCTTCGGGCCCAAGTATATGATAAACCTGGACGGCGGCGGATCCACCACCATGTGCGTGGACGGCCAGGGGGACGGAACCACCAATGTGGTGAACTACCCCTGCGACAATGCCGGCAGCGGCACCACGCACAACCACTCCGGCCAGCGCGCCCGCGACACGTTCATTTGCATCATTCCCAGAAGCTAGTCAAACCTCAAAGACCGAAAAAGATGAAACACATTAAACTTTTTGATTCAGTTAAAGAATACAAGGCTCCCGAGGTGGCTGTCGTGGAAATGACCGGAAGGAATGTAATTCTGGAAGAATCCATGGTGGAAGACTACGAAGAGAATATAATCTGCTAAGTTTCACAGCCATGAACAAGGACATCTATATTTCCCCCGAGATTGCCGTGGAGAGTGATTTGCTCCTCTGCAACATACTCGAAGAATCCCCGAACGGCAATCTTGGCGACATGCCTGGAGATGATATATTTTCCAACTAAACCATTGCGTATGAGAACAATTACATTGACCATACCATGCCTTCTCCTCTGCTTGACCGCGTGTCGGACGGAGGCGGAAATTGAAACTCCGCAGCATCTTTCCCGCAATGTCGTAACCATCGAGGCGGCAGTCCCGGACACCAAAGTCGCTCTGACTCCCGACGGCAAAGGACTTCACCTCGCCTGGGAGGACGGTGACTGCCTGCGCGTTATCAGCGGCTCGCAGGACGGACGCTTCGACATAAAGGAAGGCTATACAGACCACGAGGCGCAGTTTACCGGCCCGGAAGTGAGCGGCACGGCCTTCGATATCCTGTACCCCGGAACCTTCAGCTCCGTCGAGGAGGCGGAGGCTTCGGACTTCAGCTATCAGGTCCAGACCGGCAACGGCAATACAGACCATCTGCGCTACGCCGCTCTCCTGAGCGGAGTGGACGATTACAAGCAAGTCACATTCTCGCAGGCGTGGGCCCAGGCCCATGGCGGGACCTTCCGCAGCGCCGGCGCCATCAGGCTGGTGCTGACCATACCGGAGGGCGTTACGACGGTCAGCGGCGTGTCCGTTGACCTCGCCGGCCGCAAGCTGTCCCTCCAGCTGAAGGACATCGATGTATCCGCCGCCGGCCAGGTGCTCACCGCATACATCATGACCCCCTGGAACGATGTTGTCCTTCCGGCCGGGTCCGAGGTGGAGGTGACTGTCACCGACCCTGACAGGAACGTTTATGGCATCACCATCCCCCTCGGTGCCGAAACGACCCTGATAGCCGGGCACGTGAGCAATTTCACTGTCACCAGGAACATCGAGGAATACCTCTTCGCCGGCGGTTCCGGCAGTTCGGAGGATCCCTGGCTCATCGCCAATACCCGTCAGTTGGAGAATATGATGAACCTGTACAAGAACGCTGAGGCTCCCGCCGACAAGAATTCTTTCAAGTACTGGTTCAAGATGATTGATGACGTCGATGCTTCATCCATCGCATGGACGCCTCTTAACAACAGCGGTTCCTTCTATAAGGCCATAGACTTCGACGGTGACGGACATACAGTCAGCGGACTCACCCCTACGGGAACCTATGCCAGTTTTGCGGGTGTGCTCTATGGCAGCATACGTAATGTGATCTTCGACGGGGCCAGCGTCAATGCCGGCCAGAAGAAGGGCGTTGTCGCGGGATTCCTGGGTACCACCGGGCTTCCCGGCTCCTGCGAGAA
>OCTX014537125.1_pt1 | contig 13104 bp, 15 predicted proteins | sample 1539691 | NCBI WGS metagenome assembly OCTX01 (sample SAMN02144231, study PRJEB22623) | gut metagenome | biome: sheep rumen | host: Ovis aries | place: New Zealand
ACATCACGAAGGCCTTCGAGAAGTTCAATCCCCAAGCCATCGAGCTGAAGCCCGCCCGCCACAGGGTCAAGGGCTTCAGCGCCTGATGGCCAAGACAAATATCAGAACAACAACAATCATTTTATGCGACGTAGATTTTATGATGAAAGGGTGTGCAGCTGCTCACCCACGGCAGGCATGGTCTATATGCAAGCCCGTATGCTTCACGACATCGTCAACCGTGAGATTCACCCCATCCGCTGTGCTTTTACCAGTGCCCGTAAGGCTCAGAAAGGACTCTATCTGGGAGACCTTTGCGCAGAGGCCCATCATCCGATGTGGGCGTGGTATATCTGGGAGTGGACCATTGGCGAGGTCCATGATCATGACTATGATGAGTGGACAGGTGTGTGGTTCAATCCCCAGTATGTCAGTTACAACGATGTGATATCCAATGGTATCTGTGAGATTCTTGGCAAACGCATCGACGATCTCCGTCACCGTCAGGGTTGGGGCGATGTTGATGGACGTGTCTGCTGGGAGTACTGGGCTGGCGATGGCTGGTATGATGGTCTTGAACTGGAATGGTACGATAATGATTGGGAGAGCAGACGAGAGTATTACATCAATCTCCGTGGGGAAGCACTGGCAGAACAAGCCACCAACCGCATCTTCCGCGATGGTCAAGGGGACCTTCCTCCCCAGTCTCAGGACTTCTTCTACTACTGGTCCGACTTCGATCCTCTCGCCCAAGATCTCCACTTCAAAGTTGATGACTGGGATGAGAACTAAAGATGAATGTTAAACAAGAAAAACCGACGTCAATATTTCAATTTGATGAAGATGAATGAAACTCAAACGCTCAAACTAGCCCACGACTTCATGAAAGTCGCTGAAAAGCACGCTAAATTCAAGAGAACTGAGGGATATATTGAAGACAATTACTCTTTCTTCCAGATCCTGAACCTCGATGCCTGTATGGATATTTGTGACAAAGGCCCTGCAGACTACTATTACGAAAAAGCCTACGAGCTGCTGTGTAAAGAACTGGGTGTGGATCATCCCGAAACACGCAAGCTTGTTCAAGAGATCATCAACTATCATGTCAACAATGTCAAGCGGATGATGTGTGAGCGATTCTTCTTACCAGCCCTCATCATGCTGCCAATATTGTGGCTATTGATTCGAGAACTGTATGGCGTGACATGGCAGGGAATCATTGCTATGGTCTCATGTTACGCCCTCCTTTATCTCTTCTGGAATCTTGAAACCTATCTCTTATGCTTTCTCGAGAAGCGAAATCGCCAAATGCATTTTATGAATAAGTAGAAAAAACTATTATATGGAAAAGATTCTTTTATTATTATTGACTATGATGGCCTTTCTTAATGGATGTCAGCGAGAAAGACAGGATGTTGCAGGCAATGATTTTGAGGAACCATCATATCGAGATGACCTTTTCGACTCCCTGATGTGGTTGCAGTACCATTGTCCCGATGATAAAGGAAAGACCATCTATGAATGGAACTGGGCCTACGATGTACGCGAGGTGCTGGGTATCAAGAATCTGGATAGTCTGACTATCCTTTCTCGTAATGAGGACGACAGCTATCATTACTTGTCAGATAGTGGCATCCCTTTCCAAATGAACACCGCTTCCAACGTGTATGCTGGCACTGCCCGCTTCTGTATGCTTAACGTTTATCAAGCATTGGCAGAACTGGTCTGTGAAACACCATTAGGCGAGAACGACAATTACTATCACGATTATGCCTTGTGGGAAGAACTCTTTAATGAGTTCGATGCCTGGTATGTAAATGGTGGCAGCGGCAGAGGGTATGAAGTTGATTATTACTACTCACAATTAGCAGAATTCCGTACGGAATCTCTTCTTGAAGAATTGGCTTTCTTCTCTGAAGATGAAACTAATCGGAAGCTGTATGCCAATGCCAGACATCCTCGAATGGACAAACAATGGATGAAGACGCATTCTGCCATTCAGAATTGGTATAAACACCGCATGAAGATGGCCAATAAGATACAGCGTCATAATCCCTCTTGGGCCCAATGTATTCGCGCCTTGACCTACAAACAGGTGGATTTATATATAAGATTTGAAACCAAAACAGAGAAAGAGTATAATTTCGATGATGAATAACGTCCGCACCTACGCCTTAGAACGTAACATCCACAGAACAGAACTCAGCGTTTATAATTGCTTTGGCTGAGGCGGAGTGGCATCCTTCGATTGGATGTCCATCTTCGCCAAGGCCAGGCGTAATTTGCGTGCTGTTGTGAGGATCGCATTGTCTACAAACGTTATCTCCATATTATCAGCAATACGCTTCAGAGCATTCGTATCATCCTTTTTTAGCGAGAAAATGTAGGAGAAGCTCGACACACCCAGTAACGCCTCCCTAATGGCGCAAACCTTATACACAATCTCGTTAAATAGTCGTTCCGTCTGCACACCCGTCTTGCATTCTATCACAAACAGTTTGTTGCCTTTAGTAAATACTACATCCAACTCATTGTCATGCTTGATATTGTTCCTGGTAATTTTCACGCCAAGAGCAATATCCTGGGGCTTTATACGTTTCCTGATGAGGAAGAATACGTATTCTTCAAACCATCCCCCAGTCAGATACTCCAGTTCCCGTTTGTTTAAAACCCCAAACTTTTCTGAAGAGAAGTTCACTTTCTTTAAGAATTTAGATAATCCTGGCACTGCTGGATGACTTGCGCATCCATTGGTTTCCAGATTCTCTATCGAAACACTCTTCATGTTGCGATAATGAGTCCTCAGCAACTCTAAAGTCTCGTAATCTTGCCTTGAGAGTCCTCCTTGCGAGAACAGTTTAAAGATATGTTCCGCTTCCTCCTTCAGCCTGATGGGTTCATGAATAGGCTGGTCCATATTGTTCTGTATCTCATGAGCATTTAAGTAGTCTGTAATTGTCATTCTGTGCTTGATGGGGTAGAAACGGTCATCATTATCATAGATACTATTATCAAAGATTGATTTTACAATCATGTTTTCCTCCACCTGAACATAATAGAACTCTGCTCCAAACCTCTCAAACACCTGCTGTATGGCAAGGGCCATGTAGCGGGTACCTCCTGCCAGGTTTACGCAATACTTTACTCCTTCATGGAGATGTCCCAATACTGTCCTGCAAATCTTCTCGTAGGTGAACTCATCCAAGTCGTTCTTCAGAACAATTTCCTCAATGTCGTTTGTTGGAACCTTAAATAAGTCCGATAACGTTTCAAGATCATCCTCTGTATCTTTTGCGGAGATATACATCAGTTTATCTTCAGGTTGATACATCTCCTTAATAAATAGGTAAGCCGGAATCGGATTATCCTCTGTGATAATATTAACAATAGTCTTTGGCATAGTTATCTTCATTTATAGAATAATTGAATGCAAATATACGAAAATATACTACTATTAACAAATTAATCTGCATTTTTCTTATGGAAATCTTATCTTTTTCCTTGAAATTACCTATCTTTGCAGTCGACAATGGAGAAAAATATACGTACATTAACAGTGTTGTACAACACAGAGATTAGCGCCAAGGAGATTTCGTTTTTCCGGGGAGCCGTGTTGAACAGTCTTGGTGACAAAGCCAACGTGCTTTATCATAACCATACGGGAAAAGAAACTTTCAGATATTCCTATCCCCTGATTCAGTATAAGCGTATTAATGGGAAGGCTGCCATCACCTGCGTAGAAGAAGGAGCTGACATCATTGGACAATTCCTTACAGAGACATCTGAACCTCTGACACTGGGCAACCGTGAAGCGACATTCGAGGTTGAGAAAGTATTACCAGAGAAAGTAGATGTCTGCATCTCCGAGATGCCTATAGTCTACAATCTCTGCCACTGGCTTCCCTTGAATGCCAAGAACTACAGTCAATATAAGGACGCAGATAGTCTAGTCGAAAAGATTCATATCCTGGAGCGAGTGCTTGTTGGCAACATCCTTTCTTTCCTCAAAGGTGTTGACATCCGTCTCGATGACAAACTTGAAATACACATCACCGACATCCTGAACCAAAAGTTCATTACCTACAAGAAAATAAAGCTAATGTCATTTGACATCGCATTCAAGGCCAACATCCTGCTTCCTTCATATATCGGCATCGGTAAGAATGCCAGCATAGGAAATGGTATTTTGATTAGGCAATCATAAAAAACAGGGAATCCTTTTGGAATCCCTGATTTTTTTTACTTTAGCTGTCCATAGCCTACATTAGTCTTGGCACCAATGCCAACCGTTGTAAGGATTTCCCGAAAAAGCCTGAGTTTGTCTTCTTTCTTAAATACAAGTTCTCCAATCTGAGTATCAACAAGATTAAACCTGAATTCCATTGCACAACCAGATGCAACCTTCAAGAAAGTAATAGGTATAGGATTCTTCAGAGGGTTCTCACCATGAGGTGTAATAGAGTCTGAGCAGAGTATTCGATTCTTTTTATCGGGCCTTATAAGAACCGCATCAAAGAAGATGTCACGATCGTAAATGGATTTTTTCCCACCTTCGAAGATATCATCAAAAGCAGCTTTGACGTCAGGTTGCTCCGGTGTCGGTTTATAGAACTCCTTGAAATATGAACGTAGCACGCCTTTTACCGATGACCCGTAAACCACTGGCATCCCATAAACCCAATCAAAATGAACGCCCAATTTAAATTCTCCTTCAATTTTGGCCTCGTGGTTGATACCGACACCCGTTACCAGCCCAGGATAAGATATCTCAAGCTCAAAAGTTTGGCCAACCAAAGCATTCCGAGGTATCACTTCAAGCATATTGGGCGCTGTCAGGTCTTTATTACGACTTTTAATCTCACTCTTTGGCTCTTCACCATTATTCAGCAAATAACCAAAACTAAGATTCTTAAAATAGTCTTTATAATACGCTTTGTGTAGATTCCTCATGACGCTACTAAATTATAAGTTCTTACCACCTGTTTCAAAGCAATGGAACAGTCGATGATCTCCTGTTTGAGATTTGGATCGTTTTGTTCTATAGCACGTCGGAACAAGTTTTTTGCATAAAGCCCCTGAGCAGAGAAGTCTAACTGGCAATCAGTGTCTTTTGTGATCATACGAGCTATGACATCAAGCACAGAGCGCCGGTTTGCCTTTGTCCTTGCACTACGTTCAGATTTCTCTTGATAATATATAGCTAATGCCGGACGCAATTCACCCATAGCAATCGAAACGCCCAAAGCAGCGACAGAGCCATTGTATGCATCAAGGATATTGCCATCATTCATCACTTTCGATACTCCAGCGTCATTATTGGCAACCTGCTCCTGCAAAGCTTCATCAGCCCAGCGGATCAGTTTATTCATTCTATTCTTATTCATTGCCATAATATCCCCCTCCTCTATTTTTTCAATTCAAATTTGCAATAACCATATCCAATAGTGGCATTGGCACCAATTTGCACAATTTGACCGTCGAGAGCCTTGGCCAGTTCATCCCCCTCTTCTTGGATGATGGTATAAAGCACAGTCTCAGCAGGAAGTACTTGCTCATACCATAGATTCTTGCTCTCGCCATTTTCCAATACGTTACGGGCAATAATAGGAAGATTGTCCTCATGGCAGAGAGTAGAAAAGCTCTCATCTTCATTACATGTTACAACCTCCTTATTCTGGAACATTGCAGGCTTCTCAAATTTGAATGTGGAATTGAAAAGTTTACACCTTTCATTCATCATCCTGATGACATCATTCGATGTTACATAATGGAATAAGGTGCGATCGTCTTGTTGTGGAAGCAAAAGTAATTTCGCATCAAAGAAGATGGCCTCACCTTTCTGGGTGTCAGGCTTTACTTTCCCCGTTGCTTTGTCCACATCTGAGCCGAAATACTTTCCCACGTTCACGTTCGTTTTATGTACGCAGAATTCTTTGATGGCACCTTTCAGCGAACTGGAATTAATACAAGGCAACAGGGTCAGCGGGTCACGCTGAATAGCCTTATCGATGATGGAAAACTCTCCACCACTTTCATTACCTACATGCAAATTAGTCTTTGCAGTGATTAAAAACACATGTGTATTCATAACTTATCTATTTTATTATTTATATTCGTTATAGCCTATCTGTCTGAATTCTTTTTTGCCTTCTATTTTTTTAGCAAAATCTTGCTTCTGATCTTCGCTTTCAAAATAGAAAATAGAGCCAGGAGCATATAGTTCGTATCGCTCACTACGAACCAGCTCTTTACTCAATACATTATACGACTTAACCTTGTCCATTTCAGACTTTAGGAAGCGGAAAGGCATCAGTCTTGTTATAGCAAATTTTGCCATTTTGGCTTCATCCCTCGTCAAAAATGTGGGTGAAAGCAACCAAAGAGCCTTGTCAAAGGAAACAATATTTCCATTTGTATTCTTATCTTTGTTGATGCCAATCACAAATTGAGAATTGTCACCACCGACTGACACTACTTGCCCATTACAATCATCAAGTTTTGCATTGTCGTCAACCTCCGCATCGAATACAAAACAATAACTTGCATTATTGTTGTTGAAACGATAAGAAATTTGCTTAAACAATGCACTATCTTCAACCTTACCAGTTTTGATGTCACGATTGATTCCTACGCGACGGTCTTGTACAAACACGTCATCAAGCGAAAGTGTATTTACGCCATCAGTCAATGTCAAGTTAAGACCTTTTTTGGCATCATACTCTTCTTTTGTAAGTTGAGGTATGCTGATCTCATGCAGATTGTATGAACCCACCGAAGCCTTCTCAAAGTTCAGTTCCTTAAATAAAGGCGCGAACTCAAAGTCAGAGGTCTGATCTTTTGCTGTCCTGCGAATTCGAACGTGACCAATAGTCCTGATGGTTTTAAAGTCATTATTGTTATTAACCATAAAACTCCGTTCACCAATCAGTTTCTTAGCTTCCGCCTTATTAACTATTCTCCCGTCCTTAAAAACAGCATCTCCTGCATTCCTCAGGATCAAAAATCGCAGCATTCCCAACAAAGACGTCTGTTGAGGAAACATGGTTGACTCAATAATATAACTGGCAAACTGATTATTAAATGCGTCTTCCTGTCCCTTTACGGCAAAAGTCATACCACTGCCAAAAAAGAACTTATCAACGGGCGTTAGTGTGATTTGATATTTACTCATCGCGCAAATCCTCCCCTTTTAAAAATTTTGCTATACGCAATAAACTGTATAATGTCTTACTATAATTTTCCTCTCCTATTTCTGTATATAGAATAGGCATCAGTTTTTTCACTGCATTAAAATAATGTTCTTTCTCCGCATCAAATTCAAGCACCTTTTTAAACAAAGCATTCAATCTATCTTGCTTACCATCTTTTAATACAAGATTTATCAATTCTTCATGTTGGCGTACCTTATGCGCTATAGCAGAGACGGTATCGTCATCTGTTGTTGCGTTGATCAATTCTGTAAACTGCTTTTTAAGATTATTATCACCTCGATTATTATCATTCAAAGAGAAAGCAATTTCGAAGGTTCCACCACTATGCTTTCGAAGGCTACATGCCAAAGCCTTCTTATTCGGGAATCGTTTCGTATCCTTAGCAATGTCAAATAGCAGGTGACGGGCCGACTCCAAAGCCTCGTATAATGGATATTTATAATAGGAAATTGATACTCCGAACGAAAGTGAGGCGCAATCAACCACCTCATGGACGCCATTGAATGCTTTGTCTTCAATTTCATCCAATAATTGGAAGATATGCTTTCCGTTTTCACCTATTACCGGGGCTAAGAACAACAAATCATCTCCACCGGCATATATAGGCAGACCTCCAAACTCTTCTATCAAATATGTTGCTTTATTACCAAACTCCACAAGTTTTTTTGATATCTCCATCACTTTTCCATCTGGCAAATTGGGCTGAGATACTGTTTTACCGATATTATCACCATCGGCTTGTACTACGCAGAAATATCTATGATGAGATTTTTCTTTAATAGAAGAGCCGTCAGTTATTTGCGCTGATGCAATCTCTTCAATCGACTTTATCTCTTTAATAAACTGTCCGTCAGCAAGATTGAACAGGGGAGAATTCCTTTTCTCTGAAATAATGTCATAAATGCTCTGTGCAGCATCGCCATCTGTAGCATAATTACACAACTCCAGAACATCTAGTTGTTGATTTAGGCAAGCAATCGCCGAAGAATCATTTCCTTCATCACAAGAGGCACTCATAATATTAAAAAAACTCAGATCTGGATTCTTGCTCTTATCGTTACTACCAAGCAGATCTTTATAAAAATCCAAAACGGCTTCATTTATCACACTCTTTTCATCAACATCCCCTTTCATATAGATTCTATCTGGGTAAATGCCCACTTTATTCTTATCGTTTTCAGGTTTTGCTGGTGAGATTATCTCAGCCTTCGCCTTTTCTGCTGCAGAATAGACACACTTCATCAAGTGCGAGAACATAAAACTCGCCGCCCACAACTCTCGTGGCTTTCGAGCCATGCCCAATGTCGCGATGATTGGGCCAATATTGATTGCTGTATATTTCATAACTTACAAATTTCTTATTTTACAATTTGTGAAAATGAAACATAATGATTTTTCCCATTATCAGATGGATCTAATATGTTTTCCCACGCAAAATTACGCGGTACCATTTTCCAAGAGATACTCATATTTCCCCACTTGCGAGAAACCACTTTTCCTTGTTCATCCTTATCCACAATTATCTTGGCAGGTTGCCAGCTTCTATCGACATATTCTCCTAATGTGGAAGAAATAAAACTATCATTTGTAAAGAAGTAGACGTGAAACTTCCTAATCAACTCTTTATAGTCTATACTCTCTGGATCAATATTTATTTGCACATGGTTTCTGCCTTCGGAGAAACTAAAAACACGTTGATCCTCTGGCAAACTACGCAGCCGGTCTATCAACTCCTTATCAAAAAGAATATAAACAGAAACACTATTCCCATCTACGACTGGCTTAAAAATGATAGGACTGGAAATACGCTCTATTGCCTTGGAAATGTTATCAATATTAATTGTATGGTTCTCGACTATTTCTTTATACCCATTGCCGTTTCTGTCTTCCCGGAATGTGTTCTGAGGAATCCGATATTCATATTTATCAGGGCATCCCATCAGGCCTCTTGCAAAAACAGCATTGTTAGCATTCTCTCCATAGGTTCTCTCAGGGAAGGGTGTTTCCAAATGCAAATCCCTTTTTATTTTCCTTTTTTCCCACGTATATCCCTTTGAGTTTAAGTAAGTCCATAAGAACGCCTTAATATATCTTTCCTTATTTCTTATTGTTACATCTCCAATGCCATTTCTTGGAACTCGCCTTTTAGAATAATTAATGCCAGATTTCAAACACCGCCAATAAAAATCTAACACGCCAAAAAGCATTTTCTGCTTTTCTAAAGAGTCATTATCAGCGTTTAATGAAAATTTCAAAACTGGAGTACCGTTTTCAAAATAGTCCTTGAAATGCTCTCTCCAAACAATATCTTCCATTTCATCGCCATTAATCTGTTTGCCGATTACAGAGTAGCTTCCAAAACCTTTAGTTTGTCTTTGACCAAAATTGTTTTGGGCAAAGAATATCTCAATGTTTGAATCAACAAGCTGACACAATCTGGTGTGTCTAGTTACAATTCTCGTACTCACATCATTATAAAGCGAGAAATTCATCAGTTCGTCTTCTGTATCTTTGCCACCCATATTAGCTATAAGAAAAGGGAACTCGTCTGTCACATACTTTATAGCACGGGTTCTATTATCGGTTTTCTGCTTTACATTTAGCCTTACAAATCCATCCTTTTCTTTTGCTTCTATAAATATCTTGTAATCAAGCCATGTCTTGTCGCCTTTCACTTTTATCCAGCCATCGTTCTGGCCTTGAACTTTTTCTTCCGAACTTAATTTGCTCAGTATATACTTGTCCAACTTTGGCTTGACTTCCGAAGCTCGCAAGGTGGCACCCTCCTGATCATGCTGGAAATGAATCAGGGGGGTGTGCTGTTTGAGTTTGATTGTTAGTGTATTCATTTACTATTTGTTTTCTTTAGGTTTTACTTCTACATTTAGCTTTGCAAAAATGTCACTATATAGCTTCAACTGTTGCTCTAATAGTCCTTTATTATACTTTTCAGTCTTTAGTTCACCTTCCAATTCTACTATTCTTTTCTTCAAGTCTTCGACCTGTTTTTTGAGAACATCGTCCGTGCAGGCCTTTATATTCATCAGTCCATTCCATTCTTTCTCTCTCTCAAAGGCATCGGCTTTCATCTGCCTTTCATGGCTAAGCCGTATCTTGGGTAGACAATAAAGTTTCAATATCATGTAAATTATCACAAGGATGATAATGGCCCATAAAAGACACTCAACGTCTTTAATAATTTCTAATACTACGTTCATCTGAACCTCCTATTTCTTAATATATTAATTCCTATTAGAACGATCAAAGCAGCAGCCAACACCATCATAAGCTGCACGCTACTATGATTGATCCACATTTGGGGCGCTTGTCCCAACAAATTGTTGTTCATTCCAAAGATACCAGCAACTACAGTCATAGGAACTGCAATGGTTGCTATCCAAGTCAAAAGCGACATTGTGCTGCTGGTTTCGTGATCTTCCTTCAAGGAAACATAGTTGTAGAGCTCTTCGATTTCTGCATCGAGCTTCTCCACATGCTTCTCCAAGTTCATTGCCTCATAGAGTTTCTGATACATCTCTATGCCTTGGTCTTGAGCTGATATCTCACGGAAGTGAATCTGATTTACAAAACGGATATACTCCTTATAAAGCGAACTGACCTTCCCGCTAAAGCTGTGCTTCACTTCCATATTACTCAAGTTGGTCACCTCTGCAGAGAATCGCAGCACAGAAGCTTTCTGCACTAGAATCAGCTCAGCCATACGGGCATACATCGTTTCAAAATAATCGAATAGATACGGAGCATCCTTTTCTGCACCAGTATTTGTCAGGAACACCATCGAATATCTGGAAACGCCATACAAGGAGCACCATTTCTGCCAGCGCTCGTAAGTCGCTTTTTTTATCAGCTCCTTCTGCATGGAATCATTCTGACAAGTCATACCGTTAAAATCATCGACAAATACGAACTCATACCAATTATTTCCATAGAGGAAATCTTCATAGCCACTACCGCTGAACACCTCTGCCCATTTGTCGTTCTTATACCAGCACTGCACATACATCCTGTCATCGATCACCGGCTTCAAGTCAATATTCTCAGCCACCTCGTGAATCATGTCAACAATGAACGCTGCAGGCTGATTACAAGGCGTATGATTCGTATATCGGCTGAAGTCTTCCTTGTAACCTGTTTCGCGACCTTGCAATCCATCAATCTCTATACTTTTTGCAATAATGCCACGATAAGTTACGCTTGCAATAAAAGGAGGGAAAGCCCTTCGCCCCACCTGATTTATCCTGAACACATCTTCCGGTTCAGGATAAATCTCATTGTAGAGATAGAACGACATCACACCCACACCTGTAGAGTATAGGTTGAGATTGATGGCATCTACCTTTAGCTTATAAACATTTTCGCCACAATCTATGACATAGCTCACCTTGCCGAGTTTGGTTTCCTTACGTTCAAAATGTCGTATCAGCGAATTATCCTTTCCGTTGTCATAGAGAGCATCATGCACAAACTCATAAAAATAGTTACGCTCATTATAAAGCGCATTTGCCTCCACTTCGCTGGCCGGATCAGGATTACGCTCCCAGTTTGAACCAACGGCATAGGCTATATTATTGAGATTGATCTGCTCTGAGAACACCTCGTCCTCGTAGCCCTGAATCCGCCATTGGAAAGGGAACATAAAATTATGATAACTATATCTTGCCATAATCACGTATTATCTGTTCAACAAATGTTTCTATTTGCTCCTTACTATAAGCATACTTCACGCTACCGATGTAGCCGCTCTTACCTCCACCATGAAAAACTTTCTTCCGACCAACTTCTTCTGCATAGCGTTTCGCAAGTTCAGCCTTCCCTGTGCCATAATACATCCACTCTGAATCCGTATAAATCAGTAGCCTTTCGTAAGGGAAAAGCATGTCGCAGATTGGTGAGAATCGCGAAGTCGATGATCTGACGACCAATAGTCCTTCGTATCTTGAAAGAGCCCGTTCTACAGATTGCTTTGCCAAAAGATATTCCTGTTCAGTTACCCCTTGGGCAATCCTGTCGTTGCGCCTGATGTCCGAAATCTCCTCGTCAGTCGCTCCAAGAGCCTGCATAGCAGGAATATATCCTCGATCATTGGCTGCTATCAATTGCTGACGGCGATTTAGCACTACCCCTAAGACTGCAGCCACCTGTTCCAAGGCACTGGTTTTGTCGCTCCAATCATTATGATGATCAATGCGATGATAGTTGCCTGGAGCTGGTATATCTTCTGCCAACTCTATTCCATAGATGTCGCTATTCGGATATAACGCCAGCTCTTCCTGATAAGCACTCAGACGGGCATTGCCCCATCCCAAAAACCTATCCAACACCTTACAACCATCCCTACCCTCAAGCATATGCTTGATTGTCAGCATTTCCAAGTCATAGCCCCCAAGAAGAAATAGCCTTTGAGATGTTGCCATATCGAATATAGTTTCAAGCGTTATTGGTTATTTGCTTACAAAAATAGCGTTTTTTTCTTAAACCCCAACCTTTTTGTGAGATAATTTATGTTAAATATCCAAATTAACATATTTTCCACATTGGATATTTGCGCATTCAAGAGTATTTTGTAAATTTGCAGCAAGATTCAGGTTAAGGTTTCTCCTTGAGCAACAACAAGGCCTTCTATCTCCATCTTTGGCTTCTTGACACATCTTTATATTATAAGGAACTTCCATCACAATAAGGATCAAGACTTAACGTCCTTCTTTGTAAGACCCGTCTTCTTGAGGATTTTCAAAGGTGTTCCATTACAACAAGGTTATGAGGGAAAAACTTGCAGAATTCATAAGTTATTCCTATCTTTGCAAATGCTTCGTTCTTTGACTTCCTGACACATAAAATCATTTGCGAAAATCGTGAAACACCATACAAGCCTCATTATTAGGCACTTATCATT
>OCTX012222847.1_pt1 | contig 13103 bp, 11 predicted proteins | sample 1539691 | NCBI WGS metagenome assembly OCTX01 (sample SAMN02144231, study PRJEB22623) | gut metagenome | biome: sheep rumen | host: Ovis aries | place: New Zealand
AAAACATGTTTAGGAGTTCTATCTTGTTGTACTAAGCGGCGAACGGTTTCGCCAAAAGGATAAAAGTATTCCATATAAATTCCGATTTATTGTTCTTTTGTTAATTTATAAACAGCCAATGTGGGTAGGATGACCAATAGCAGCAACGAAACCTCCACCAATGCGTAGGAGCCAAAGTAGTCAACCAATGTCTGGAATTTCAAGACTCCATCCACGAGGAAGACCATAAGGGCAAACCAGCAGATGAAAAAGATAGTTGCGTACTTGATTTTACGTTTCTTGATTTTCATTTTACCACGTCTATATCAATCTAATACAGACAAATACTTTGAGCGAATAGCCTTTGGAAGTTTTGATGCAATGAGTTGGTATGACTCTTTTATCGACCCCTTTACTATTGCCTCGTCCATTTTTCGTGATAAACATCGCTCCAGTGCGTCTTGTTCCAATGACAGGCAGGTATCACGGCAGAAAAGTAGCGAGACAAGCACCTGTTCGCCAAGTACTTGTCTCGTATTTAACTAATTTTCAGCATCTTTAATTTACTCCTCAACTGCTGCCTGCGCGGCTGCAAGGCGTGCGATTGGCACGCGGAACGGAGAGCAAGAAGCGTAGTTCATGCCAACCTTTGCGCAGAACTTGACTGATGAAGGCTCACCACCGTGCTCACCGCAGATACCGGTGCGCAGAGTAGGACGGATAGAGCGACCCTTCTCCACAGCCATCTTGATGAGCTGTCCGACACCGTTCTGGTCGAGCACCTGGAATGGATCGACCTTGAGGATCTTCTTCTCGAGGTAAACCGGGAGGAAGGAAGCGATGTCGTCACGAGAATAACCGAATGTCATCTGAGTGAGGTCGTTCGTACCGAATGAGAAGTACTCAGCCTCTGTAGCGATGCGGTCGGCTGTGAGGGCAGCACGAGGAATCTCAATCATCGTACCAATCTCGAACTTGATTTCCACTCCATACTCCTCGAACACCTCCTTGGCTGTCTTCTGGATGACTTCCTTCTGCTGCTTGAACTCATAGAGGATACCGATGAGCGGCACCATGATTTCAGGCTTAGGATCCTTGCCTTCCTTCTTCAGCTCGCAAGCGGCAGAGAGGATGGCGCGGGTCTGCATGGCAGTGATTTCAGGGAATGTGATACCAAGACGGCATCCACGGTGACCAAGCATCGGGTTGTTCTCAGCCAGAGAGTCAACGCGCTTCTTGATGTCAGCCACGCTCACGCCCATCTCGGCAGCCATAGTCTCCTGGCCGGCCTTGTCGTGAGGTACGAACTCGTGGAGTGGCGGATCAAGCAGACGGATGTTGACAGGGCAGCCGTCCATAGCCTCAAGGATACCCTTGAAGTCAGCCTTCTGATAAGGAAGGAGCTCTGCAAGAGCAGCCTCACGTCCTTCAGGCGTGTCAGCAAGAATCATCTTACGCATGGAGATGATCTTCTTGTCGTCGAAGAACATATGCTCGGTACGGGTCAGACCGATACCCTTGGCACCGAAGTCGCGAGCAACCTTTGCATCGTGCGGTGTGTCGGCATTCGTACGAACCTGAAGCTTCGTGTATTTGTCGCAAAGGTCCATGAGGGCCTTGAAGTCGCCTGAAAGCTCAGCAGCCTTCGTAGGAACCTCTCCGGCGTAAACCTGACCAGTAGAACCATTGAGAGAGATGTAGTCACCTTCTTTGTAAACCACACCTTCGATTTCAACAGTCTTAGTCTTATAGTCCACGTTGATGGCACCTGCACCAGATACACAGCACTTACCCATACCACGTGCAACCACGGCAGCGTGAGAGGTCATACCACCACGTGCGGTGAGGATACCCTCAGCGGCAGACATACCGGCAAGGTCTTCCGGAGAAGTCTCGATACGAACCATCACCACCTTGTGGCCGTCCTTATGCCATTCCTGTGCATCGTCAGCGTGGAATACAATCTGACCTGTGGCAGCACCCGGAGAGGCAGGAAGTCCCTGTGTGATAACCTTAGCCTTCTTGAGTGCCTCCTTGTCGAATACAGGGTGGAGCAGCTCGTCGAGCTTCTGCGGCTCACATCTCATGATGGCCGTCTTCTCGTCGATCATGCCCTCACGGAGCAGGTCCATGGCAATCTTCACCATTGCGGTACCCGTACGCTTACCGTTACGGGTCTGCAGGAACCAAAGCTTGCCTTCCTGAACGGTGAACTCCATATCCTGCATGTCGCGGTAGTGCTCCTCCAGTTTCTCCTGGATGCCGTTGAGCTGTGCATAGATTTCCGGCATTGCCTCTTCCATAGAAGGATACTTGGAAGCGCGCTCCTCCTCAGAGATGCCTGCACGCTCTGCCCAGCGCTGAGAACCGATCTTAGTGATCTGCTGTGGTGTGCGGATACCTGCAACCACGTCCTCACCCTGTGCGTTCACGAGATACTCACCGTTGAAGAGGTTCTCACCGTTACCGGCATCGCGGCTGAAGCAAACACCCGTTGCGGAAGTGTCGCCCATGTTGCCGAATACCATAGCCATCACGCTGACAGCAGTACCCCACTCGTCTGGAATTCCTTCCATCTTACGATAGAGGATGGCACGCTCGTTCATCCAGCTGCGGAACACAGCGCAGATAGCGCCCCAAAGCTGCTCAACCGGGTCGTTCGGGAAGTCCTTGCCCGTACGCTCCTTGATAGCCTCCTTGAAGAGCTTCACAAGCTTCTTGAGCTCGTCAACCGAGAGGTCCTTGTCGAGAACGACACCACGCTCTTGCTTCACCTTCTCGATGATTTCCTCGAACGGGTCGATATCCTCTTTGTTCACCGGCTTCATCTCAAGAACGACGTCACCGTACATCTGTACGAAACGGCGATAAGAATCGTAAACGAAGTGAGGGTTGTTGGTCTTCTTCACCATACCTTCAGCCACCTCATCGTTAAGACCGAGGTTGAGGATGGTGTCCATCATACCCGGCATAGAGGCACGTGCACCTGAACGGACGCTGACGAGCAGCGGGTTCTCTGTATCGCCGAATTTTGAGTTCATCAGATCCTCAATATGCTTAACGGCAGCAGTAACCTCGTCGTTGAGGAGCTCCATGATTTTCTCCTGCCCTACCTTGTAGTACTCATTACAGCAGTCTGTAGTAATCGTAAAACCAGGAGGAACGGGCACACCGATCAAGTTCATCTCGGCAAGGTTCGCACCTTTGCCTCCGAGCGCCTCTCTCATCTTGGCATCACCTTCAGCCTTACCGTTACCGAAGGTATAAACTCTTTTTTGACTCATAGTTTGATAAAGTTAGTATTTAAAATATTTAATAAAAAATGTTGATACTTAAAAGGTTATACAAAGAAACACGAAAGTCGTAGTTGTGTCTGTTCATAATCCACCTACAAAAATAGCTAATTTTTCTCAGAAAAGCAAAAAAAGCATCGAAAAAGTAAAAATTATTTTTTCATCACCACTTTTTGAGCTCTTCATACAGCCGCTGCACCGGCAGTCCCATGACATTGAAATACGACCCGATGAGCCCGTTGACTCCGATGAACCCAATCCATTCCTGGATGCCATACGCCCCGGCCTTGTCGAACGGCTTGTAGTTGTCGACATAATAGCAGATCTCCTCGTCAGTAAGATGTGCGAATGAGACTTTGCTGGTGACGGCAAAGGTCTTTCTGCGCTGTTTGGACACGATGGCAACACCGGTGATGACCTCATGGTGTTTCCCCGACAAGCTTCTGAGCATGTCGATGGCCTGCTGGCGGTCGTGAGGTTTTCCGAGTACTTTCCCTTTGCCGTTTTCGTCTCTGAGATAGACGATGGTGTCGGCTGTGATGATCAGTTCGTCGTCGGCCATGGAAAGCTGGTATGCGTCTGCTTTCTTGCCGGCTATGAAGACTGGGATGTCCTCGCCGACAAGGCTGTCGGGATAAGACTCGTCGATTCCGTTCAGCGTACGGACATCAAACGGTATCCCCAGCCCTGCAAGCAGCTCCTTTCTGCGGGGGGAATTGCTTGCAAGGATAATATGGTATTTGGAAAGATTATCCACTTTGAGATTTGAGATTTTATATTTGAGATTTATTGATATGATTTTCGGCTGCGCTCAACATAGCTCATGCGAGCATGACTCTGTGTTCGCTTGCACGAAAATTAAAGTTTATTGAGATCAATCATCCTGAGAGGACTATTACCACAGTCCTCGCGATGGGCGGCTCACCAACCGAACGCGGTGGAATCGTGCATCCATTTGCCTTGAGCCTTGAGCACCTGCTCGATGATGTCGCGTGCGACACCTTCGCCGCCGGAAACAGGAGAGATGTATTTGGCGACGGCCTTGATTTCGGGCGCCGCGTCGGCCGGACAGCATGGCAGGATACATTCCTTCATAATCTCGTAGTCGGGGATGTCGTCGCCGACAAAGATGATTTCGCTGTCGTCAAGTCCAAGTTTCTGTTTTATAGACTGATAGTACTGCAGCTTGACGTCAGCCCCGAGAATAACATTTTTGACGCCAAGTCCTTCGTAGCGTTTTCTGATGGATTCGGTTTTTGCCCCGGAGATGATGGCGACGTGCAAGCCGCATTTCACGGCATACTGCAGTGCGTAGCCGTCCTGGATGTTGACCGTCCTGAGCGGAGTCCCGTCCTCATGGAGCGTGATGGTCTGACGGCTGAGCACACCGTCGACGTCAAAAAAGACAGCGCGGATGGTTTTTAAGTCGAAATTAATCATTATTAGGGGGTTGAGAGTTTTGTGTTGAGAGTTTAGAGGGATATTTGTCAGGAACTGTTGCTGAGCTATGGGTATTGATGACAAATACTGCCATTTGACTGCGTTGGCAACGAAGTGTACGAAACAGCAATCAATCACCGCTTTCCGTCGGCAGGCTCTGGATGCTTTCAGTCATGGCCTTGTAGATATCAGCCAGTTGGTGGAGTCCGTTGTTCTGAAGGACTTGAATGTGGTTGTTGATGACGTTCTGGTCATGACGGATGGCGGGGCCCGTCTGTGCCTCACGGGGTGAGCACTGGTTGAGTTTCTGGGTGGTCTCGTTGATAAGGGGGAGCATGACGCTGAAAGGTATTCCGTTTTGGGCAAGTATATACTCGGCAATGGAAGAGCAGTGGTTGGCGAAATTGCAGCAGAACACAGCCGCAAGATGCAGCACCTTCCGCTTCTCTCCGCCAAGCGGCATCACATTTCCTGATATTGAAGAAGCCAGTTCCAACATCAAGGCCTCATCGTCCGGGTTGTCTGCCTCAACAAAGAGGGGAATATGCTGGAAATCCACAATCCGCTGCCTGGAGAAAGTCTGCATGGGATAGAACACCCCTCTCCTACCCGCCTTGACCGCGTCGATAGAGACCGTCCCGGCAGTGTGGGCGATAAGAGCATCCGGCAGAAGTCCTGACAAGCGGGCCGTGACGTCTGCGATGGCATCATCCTTTACGGCCACAATGTAGATATCGGCATCAGAAGGAAGTGTGCTGATGTCGTCGGTTGGCATTAAGTTCAGCCGGTCAGCCAGCGTTTTGGCCGACTGCATGGTGCGGCTGAAGACAGCAGGGATGTCATGTCCGGCCTTGACGAGCGCATGGCCCAGGCTCGTGGCAAGGTTGCCAGCCCCAAGAAGAACAACTCTCATCGTCACTCAAACTTGTTGATGGAGACAGACTCCCATTTCAGCTTGCTCTCGTCCTGCAGCTTACGCTCTATGGCAGGATATCCGAACGCGATGACGCACTCTGCCTTGAACTGCTCCGGGTATCCGAAGATGTCGCGCAGACATTCATCAGCCGTGATGCCGTCGAGGTGTCCTCTGAGACGGAGTTGTGCCCAGCAGCTGCCAAGTCCGAGCTCTGCAGCCTGATACTGCATCGAGACGGCAGCAATAGACGCGTCCTCCACCCACACATCGGTGGCGTCGGTGTCCATAAGTACGACCACAGCCAGCGGAGCAGTCTGAACAAATTCTGCTCCCGCACTCTTCGACTGAGCTATCTGACGCAGGAGGTCTTTGTCGTCCACCACGATGAAGCACCAGGCGCGTGTGGATTTTGATGTTGGAGACATAAGTGCCGCACGCAGGATTGTCTGTGTCTGCTCTGGCGTGAGTTCCTCATCGGTGAATTTGCGAATGCTTCTTCTTTTTGCTACTAAATCCTTAAAATCCATGTATCTTGTCAGTTGAAAGTTGAATGTTTAATGTTTAATGTGGAGTATGCTGTAGGGACTTACTTCATGTATGTCCGTCAGCTGACTATCGTCTTTTGCTCTCTCCTTCATCAAAAAAGAGAACGATTATACAATGTTGGAAGCTGTGTACATTCATCAAGGAAGTCAACACATCCCCACAAAGTCGTAGTATATTAAAAAAAGGATTGTCAAGCAACGAATGTTCACAATCCTTTTATACATTATATATAATATAGCCGGAGGTATAATATGGCCCTTCCCATAATTTTCCGAGTCATCTGATACGTTCCAGCGACCTCACCAGCTTCTCGTCTCTGCGGATTCCCCTGAAAGCAAGGAAACAGAGTATGACGGACACGAGAGGATAGACAGCATTCAGCTTGAGCTGGAACTCAGGCTGGAACGGTGCCTGAATCTCGCTGAGCTTCTGCTGATAGACCCACGAGAAGAACGCATACGTAAGTATATATCCCACAAGCAATATCATATTGAATATGGTAAGCCTCATCTGCAGCACCCGCTTATGGAAAATGACGATGGTGAATGCAGCGATTGCGATGACCGCAATTAAAATAACTCCGAGAGCCCATGGGCCTGCAGCCTGCATCTGAGTGAACGGTTCGACTATGGGGTTGAACGTGAAATTAGAGAATTCGGCCACCGGCTCGCCTCCGGCATTATATAGTCCGATCGTGGAGCAAAGCGACACGATGGAGAGAATAATGACGATCAGCAGATAGAGGGTTTGTAGTCTTTGGATCATATGGTCAGATTAAGAAGATTGAGAATAGGTTAGTTTATTTGAGCAGAGCTGACTCTGCCTGGCATGGTGCTGAAGTCAGTGCGCCAAGCATCCGCTTAGGAGTATAGGTTCTCGGCACTCTGTTTTGCCGGGTTTCTGTAATAAATCTTGCCTTCGATAAACTCCTGTGTGGCTATGAGTGTTGGCTTGGGGAGTCTCTCGTAGTAACGGGAAATCTGAATCTGCTCGTCGTTCTCAAACATTTCCTCAAGGTTGTCGTTGGTCGTGGAGAACTCCTGGAGTTTCTTGGCGATTTCGTCCTTCATGGCTGTTGCAATCTGATTGGCTCTTTTGCCGATGATGGCTACGCTCTCATAGACATTGCCGGTTTCAACGGAGAAATCGTTAAGATTACGTGTAACTGTAGTAAGTGGTGCGTTTGTTTTTTTGAAGTCCATGTTTTATTATTATGAATTATTGATTATCAAATTAGGAAACACTGTCTGCCGCTTGCGCTTTGGCTTATGCGGAAAGGGCGGCCACGAAGGCCAGAATCAGGAAAATGAAAGCCATGACTATTTGTTTTTGAAATCAGGCTGCAAATGACGCAGTAAGGTCAGGCTCCGATTTTAGTTGATGACTGACGGAATATTTTCTCTGCCTCGTCGATGTACTTGCTTTCCGGGAATTCATTTTTGAATCCGTAGTACTCGTCGATGGTGTTTTGGTAGCGCTCTCTTTCTTTCTCTATGACGCTGTGCTGCGCCAGCTTGAACTTGGCACGGAGGATTAGTATCGAGAGGTCTTCCTTGAGTTTCGTATAGGGGAAGGACTTGATGGCGTTTTCAGCCGTGATGATGCAAGCCTCATAGTTGTTGCCTCCGGCCAGGCAGTTTCCGTTGTAAGTGCCCAGGTCGAAGTACAGCTTGGCGGAGTCGTATTCTTTCTGCACCAGACGGTCCTGCAGGGCGTAAATCATGTTGTTGATCTCGTCCTTACGCTGTGAATAGGGATAGTGCTCCACATACTCCTGCAAGGAGTTGATTGCTGCGTATGTGGGGGTCTGGTCGAGCCGGGGGTCGGGCGACTGCATATATGAGGCCTTACCGCTGTAGAAGCGGGCCAGCTCCGTGTAGATACCCTTTGGATAGGTCTTATAGTAACGGTCGAAATAGACAACGGCCGTCTCGTAGTCCTTGAGGTTGAAATAGCACATCCCGTTCATGAAGAGGCACTCCTCGGCCTTGTCCGTTCCCTTGAACGGGTTGATGAGGTCTGCCAGCAACTGGTAAGCCTTAGTATAGTGTCCTGCAACATAGCATTGCTTGGCCACTTCGTATTTATAATCGACGTCCTGCGACTTGAATACGGAATTATACCCTCCCTTGCACGAAGAGAGTGCGACGACAGCGATGATGCAGGCAAAACAAATCTTTTTCATGCGTAATAAACAGATATTTTTTTCGGGTCAGGACCGGTTGAAAGCCACAGCCCCATAAATCTTTGCAAAGTTACAAAAAAAAATGCAGAAAAAAGAATGTAAGCCAGATAATTCATCGATAAAAGCCAATATTTAGGATTTTTTTTGAAACACATAAAATTTTACGGAAAAAATTTTTTGTTTCAGAAAAAAGTTGTTAAATTTGCGATGTTTTGTATAGATGGCGGATAAGTGTAAGAAAGACAACATTGCGGACACCCGTCAAGGAGTAAATCAGGAAAAGGGGAACACAATGTTGCAGAAAAGGGAAACGGCAGCCACTCAAGCACACGGCAGCCATGTTTTTCCCGGCACCGATCTGGCAATCTATGCAAACAGACGCTAACTAAGGAACTGCAACAGACGAGGAAACGAATTCATCCAATATTTTACTAACTAAAAAACTAACGTTATGAGAAAATTATTTACTTTATTGTCGATGGTTTTCTGTTGTTTTGCGGCCAACGCACAGGTTATCCAGTTTTCGGAAGAAGTCAATGCAGGTGCGCTCAATGGAAAATCATTCACGAGTAGCGGTCTGGTACTGACTGTTACCGACACAAAGAACAAAGTATCGATTGACGCAAACAACTGCTACTTCGGCACGACAGAGGCCTACACGAAGTACAGCTACCGTCTGAAGACCGGTGGAAAGTCCAGCGCAGACAACAGCATGAAGCTGACGGTACCTAAGTCTGGCACATTGAAAATCTGCGTACGCACTGCCAGCTCGAGTGCGACCGACCGCAACCTTGTGCTGACCCAGGGCGGCAAAGAGTTGTTCAACCAGGTTATTCAGGAGACAGGCAGCTATGAAGAAATCACATTCGAGGGGAACGAGAACCCGACAAAAATCTATACCGTCGTGAGTGTTCCCGTGACAGCAGGAGATGTGGAGATCACCTACCCTACCGGCTCACTGAACTTCTACTCATTCGAACTGGACGGAGAGATCCCGACAAGCTACGACATCAACATCACCAGCGACCCTGAGAACAGCTACTACAGTGGCGGACAAGAGATATCTATCTATGACTTAGTGAAAGCACTCGGTCTTGCAGACGAAGCTGCTTTGCAGGCACTGCTCGAAGGCAACCAGGCGTGGTATATCAAGACAGCAGACGGCATGTCGAATGCCACCACGGGCAATGCAGGCGAGAACGCCTTCTGGATGAACGCCCAGGGTGACCCTCAGACTCACGGCACAGAAGGAAGCTGCTGGTTCTTTGGAATTTACTGGAACGCAGCGAACGAAGAGGAGGGTACTCCCGCATCCGTTGACGTACACGGCGGACAGATGCCAAAATACTTCAGCAAGATCTACACCGACACAGAACTGAAGCAGGTGTTCTACCTCGTGAACGGAGACAAGCAAGTGACTTTCAACGTGACACTCCACGTGAACGCAGCCCAGGAGGCCCAGATACTCAGTCTCAGCGACCTGACCATCGTGAAGGACTATGAGATGCCGCTATCGTTTGTAGCCACCAAGCAATATGAGGGAAACACAGCAACCATCACTTTGGAAGGTCTTTACGAGGCACTTGCCGGCACAACAGCCGAGTCTTTTGACGCCAACATCGGTACAAGCAGCTTTGCTGAGATTGTTTCAACCGACACAATCAACGACCTGGTTACCTATTCGTTAAAGGGCGAATTGATGAATATGACAGACATTCGGACTGAGACTGACGGTTGGTTCGGCCGTTATACCAATTTTGACGAAAACACAGGCATTGAGAGCACACTCGCGATGAATGCCCCGAAACCGCACGGAGCTGGCGGCACCTTCTACATCCAGAATATCGCACTGGCAAACGGAGAGCTCTCCTTCACAACCGGTCAATATCCTGGTACACTGAAGAAAGGCGACACAGATTATACATATCTCTATATTGTAAGTGGAAAGAATGCAGTCCGCATCAAAGTATATGTTGACGTGACAGATCCTGAATACGTACCGCAAGATCAACTGGAGCTTGCCGGCGAGACGACAATCGACATAGCCATGAACCCTATGACCAGCTATTCCACCAAGGCATTCACCATTGACATGGCAGCTATCGCTGAGGCATTAGGATGCGAGGTGGCTGATATTGACAACGTCTACTCTTGGACAGACGCAGGAGAGATGTCGGACAACCACACAGAAAGCAGTGGCGGTTTCTACTTCACAGCAGACAGCAAGATTGGCAGTTGGAATAGCAGCATAGAATCCACAGCTCCTTTCTTCATCTCTATCAGCAGTCTGGCAGACGGTGCATTCAACATCGGCCAGTATGCAAACTACTATAAAGATATCACAGAAGACGTGAACCTGAACCCGGATCTTATCTTCATCGTAGGAGCAAAATACTACATTGTTCATATCAGCTACAGAATCACCAAGGATGACCTTGTGGACCCGAGCACATGGAGCCGTGCATATGCAGCTGCTTACGACGTACAGTTGATTGACTCAGAAGGATATGGACAAGCAGCCGAGAGCCAGACAACGCTTGACTTAGACGACATCATAGCCGCCATCGGTACAGAAAGTCCAAGACTTTACACCGAGTTCTGGAAAACCGAAGAGGACGGCAGCGAGACGATGACCTACTCCGATGCCTACAGCTGCGACCCGAATCCAGGATTCTACATGAGTGGAGACGGCCGTTCGGCAGGCGCATGGGGCAACAGTCCATCATACGGTATGTCATACGCAAATGGTGTTATCACTTATTACTGTATCGCTGGAAACCATAAAGCTGGCGACGAATTCATCAGCCGCTTCTATCTTGTGAACGAGGACAACGGCAAGTATGCACAGATCACGCTGAACGTCGCATTCGTTGACGAGCGCGGAGCAATCGCCAGTGAAGTGGGCAGCACCGACGTGAAGGTTTACCTGAACGCAGAGGCAGAGAATGAGGAAACGGGCTGTTACGAAGGAAACGAAGGCGTTGACTGGGCAGCAGTATGCGAGGCACTCGGCATCACCGAAGACGAGATTGTAGACTGCACATGGATGATCACCAACAGCTACGGCAAGCTCGTGAACGTGACCGCAGACACCAGTTTCGAGGCAGACAACAACGCATTCGATGCCGACGGCTACTTGGTGGATGACCCTGCAAACGCAGTATTCACCCTTGGATTCAACAACGACAACAAAAAGTTCATGGTGACCACCGTGGACGACCCTGTCGACGGAGTTGTATATGAGACGAAGGTGGGTCTGAAGAGCGAGAAGGGCATCTACGTGTTCAACGTGAAGACCGGCGTGACCATCAGCGACAAGAAGAAGGGTGACGTGAATGAGGACGGAAAAGTTGACATCAGCGACATCGTGGCTGTGATCAACCAGATCGCAGGTACCGCAACTTACCGCTATGCCGATGTGAACGAGGACACCAAAGTCGACATCAGCGACATCGTGGCTATCATCAACACCATCGCTGAACAATAATTTTCCAGATTGTATTTAAATAATTGAAAATAGTGGGCTTTACGCCCACTATTTTTTTGATATGAGAGAAAAAAACAGTAAATTTGCGGATGGAATCAGGATGAAAGCAACAACCACGCAAATCCATCCTGTATTAGCCGCATACAAACGCAAACAAGAAAACAGAGAGGCGGGCATACACGAAGTAAGTCCCGAAAAGGCAAAGATGAAGAACGTGTTCAAGACAGACAATGAGATTCTGATATTCGTGATGAATTTCTTCCTGCTGGAGACAGTGGGAAAACTGCTTGTGCTGGGACTCATCCACGTATTGCGCTATTTCGGGCTTCATCAGCCGTACTATCTTTACTATGGTCATCACGACTCCCCTTTCTGGCTGTTCAATATCATGCTGCTGACCGCCGTGGCCATCAGCTTTTACCGCATACTGAAGAAAAAGAAGAAACCCGACAAGTAATCAGCATGTCTCTGCCTAAGAGGAACAAGCATCGCACGGAATAAGCCTTCCAACTTACACAAACAACATTTTATAAGTCAAATTCCGGCCTAAACCTCTATTTTCATCAATAATTTCATCTTAACTCAAAAAAAACACCCAAAAATTTTGTCGTTTCGAATAAAAGCACTACCTTTGCACTCGATTTCAGAAATGACTACAAAAACGGTAGTTTTTCTACATGGTGCCCGTAGTTCAGTTGGTTAGAGCGTCAGATTGTGGTTCTGAATGTCGACGGTTCGAGTCCGTCCGGGCACCCTTCAAAAAAATCCCTGCAAGTGTTTGACTTGCAGGGATTTTCATTTTCTAATACCTTAGATTTTGATGGAACATTGATGGAACAATTTAAAAATATTCCATCAATTTTGGACTCGAAACACCACAAGGATTAGCAAACTGTTTATTCAAAATGAGGAAACTGCCACGTGTATTCATATACTTGCAGTTAACGTCATTCTTTACCTTCTGTCATAATAATCCATTTACCTTCCTTACGACCATCTTGACGCTCGATATTGATACCAAGTTTCCTAATAGCTGTAAACTCTCGTTGGATAGTCTTATCGGACACCTTAAGTTTTCTGGACATTTCTATTAGAGTTGCTTCTGGTGATGTATAAATCATTTCGAGTATAACCATCTGTCTTTCAGATAGTTCTTTTAGGACATCTTTCTGGACATCATTATTCCCTTTTACATATTCCAGTACTTCGTGTTGAAATATGCCAGAGTTCAAATACCTCACGTAAATCCTCCCAATA
>OCTX011908289.1_pt1 | contig 13102 bp, 23 predicted proteins | sample 1539691 | NCBI WGS metagenome assembly OCTX01 (sample SAMN02144231, study PRJEB22623) | gut metagenome | biome: sheep rumen | host: Ovis aries | place: New Zealand
CACAAAATACGAAGCATTGTCTTCCTGTCCTCTCCTGACAAGTTCTTCGCACATAGCATCGTTGGAATCTATCAGATTGATATAAGTGGAATACCTGTAGTCTGAATCTTTTCTGCATACGGAATCGTCACGCCACTTCCATAGATAGAATGGTGTGTCGCAATACTTTACGTCCGTTGCTGTGTTCAATGCGATGCAATTAAAGTAGCTGTCTTCATGGATCGTCAGCTTTTCGTTCCACCACAGGTCATTGTCGATAAGGAATTGTCTTCGGTATACCTTCCCATGAACGAAAGTCGCATCATTGTTGTGCGTCACATATACCGGCCTGTTGGTATCGTTCTCTCTCGCTTCTTCCAAAAATGAAGAATTGAGTGCGTCGAATCCTTCTTCAATGTGCATGAATATCAGGTATATCCCGCATACGTTGTAGAACATATCATCCGCATCGCAGAACATTACATATTCCGCATCAGAATGACTTAGACACGCATTTCTCGTCCAGGAAACGCCCCTGTGAGGCTCTTTCCAGTAGTCAATGGTGAACGGATAGCTTTTAAGGAAATCGTCGCTTAAAAACGTATCTGAGCCGTCGTTACATATAATGGCCCCTATCTCCCCAAAGTCTACATTCTGCTGCATGGAAATACTGTCAAGCAGCGGCTTAATATCTATTTCTGTTTCTTTGTATTGTGGTATTAGTATTTGGAGTTTCATAGTAAAAAAGGGGGACGGCCGTAACCGTCCCCATGTGGTTTACACCTTCGCCTGGATGACCCGGAATTTACCGGCTCCATCAGCAACCATGTGGATCAGACCAGCATCTTCACCGCTTGCGATTGCATATCTCGCAGAGTCAAGAGTGAACGCATAATCAACACCAGCTGCATCTGCCCCGATTGGCAGGTCATTTACGCCAGCATATCCGGTTCCAGCCTTGACTGTCAGAACAGTAGACGAAGCGGAAGGGGTAAAGACGAGAACCGTTCTCTCGTCGAGTTCGGCGGAGTCCACGTAGAACGAGGAGCTTGCTGTAACAGCGTTCGCCGTAACAGAAGCAGCCACGTTAGGACCCATTACCTTCGTGTTAGTGATTGCAGTTTTTCTTGCCATTTTGCACCTCCTTAGTCACCGAGCTTAACATTAAGGTCAATGATCTCTTTAGGTCTAACGACTTTGCCATCATACAGGGAATAACCCTTGACAGCATCCTGGAAGTAGCTATCCGGTCTGTAAGACTCCAGGTGCAGGTACGGCTTGACAAATGCGATCGCATTATTGGTCTTAACCTGAATATGAGTGACCTTGCTGTTAGCAGCACCGGTCTTGTAGCAGTTGTTGGATTCCTTGATTGTGATACCGGCATATCTCCCGACACGGCCGTTTCTCAGCATTTCGGAATTGTTGGTATCAAGATCAACATACGCAGCTTTCAGCTTCATAATGAAGGCCGGCGGTGCAGTCAGTGTGATCTCAGTGTTTCTCTGTACGTCGTTCTCCAGCAGTTTCAGCAGGGCTGTGTCGATAGCATCCAGGATGTTCGCTTCGCCCGCACCTGCGTTGCCGACTACTACGGTCGGGGCTGCACTGTATGCCTGCTTGACATTCGTATCAGCTACCAGTCCAGCGATGTAAGAGTCCTGCTTGTTCGCCACCAGGTACTTGACCTGATTCATGTACTCGCCCAGCAGACCGGAGCCGCCTTCTGCCTGACGCTTTTCCAGGTCGTCAATGTAGAAAGCAAATTCCTCGATCTGACGAATCGGCATAGTCTGTGAAAGGTCCTGAATTGCTTCAGGTGTAGGTACGGCATGGAGCTTGCCATCGGTGTAAGATGTCAGAGTCGGCTGGCCGAGTCCGAGAATCTTGACCGTGTCACCAGGCTGCTTTGCGATACCTTCATACTTGTGATTGCAGTTCTCATAAAAAACGAGCTGTCTTTCCAGCTCCTTATCAAACTGCTTGGCCCATATTTCGGGAATGAATTTTTCCAGTGCCATTTTGACTTCTCTCCTATTCCGAGAAGGTCATCACTTCTTTTTCCACTTAGGGATAGATGCCATGATCTTCTCTGCGTTGTCATAGCGTTCCTGAGATGTCATGTTGGCTACTTCTTCTTCCGTGTAGTAATCCTTGTCAGGCGGGGCTACATCTGCCACTCTGCCCGGAGGCTTCGCCGGTGTAGCTTTCGTTACGATTTCTTCTCCTTTGACCGCAAAGTAAGCACGAACCGCTGTAAGACCGTTTGCGATATATCCCTTAAATTCCTCGTTCTGTGCGAGTTCTTCAAGGTTTATCTTCGGGTCTATGCGCTGTAACTCTGCGATCTCGTCTGAAACCGTCTTCTCGATCTCCATTTCCTCGATCTGCGCCTGTAGGTCTGCGATAAGCTGATCTTTCTCCTTCATCTCGATCTCAGCCTCCGCAGCGGCTTCTTCACGTTCGATTTGTTCCAACACTTCATCTCTCGTGATTCCAAGTTGTTCGGCAATAGCGTCGATTTCGTCAACGTCCATGTTTGCCAACGCTGCCTGTCTTGCGGCCTGCTTCTGTCTCAGGTCTTCAAGTTCAGACAATGCCTGCTCTTTTGCACGTTCAGATTCTTCAAGCTGTCTTCTCATTTCAGCGAATCGTGCATCCGCAGCAGTCTTACCGGATTCTTCCGGTTCTTCGGAGTCAGGGGCGGCGAAATCCTGATCTTCTACGCCTTCGTCTTTAGCTTCTTCTGTTTCAGGGGCGGCGAGGTCCTGATCTTCTACGCCTTCGTCCACCGTTTCAATCGGTGCGATTTCTTCAAAAGCCATAGATACATCCTTTCTTTGTTTTGAAATTTATAATTAAAAAGGAGTGGCCTTATTGCTCACTCCCCTCTAATTCTTCCCATTGTGCCTTTGCGTACCCGCCTGGGTCACTCAGCATAGCTTCTTTCTGTGCTTCTTCCTCCTGTGCCATCATCTGTGCCTGCTGCTGTTCTTGCATCAGCTTTCTCTTTTCGAGTATCTTCTTTAGCTTGTTCTTCGGCACGATGCCGTGTTCTGTAGACAGTTCCACGTATTCCTCGAAGTTGATGTGTCCTTTGTCTAACAGAAGGTCTAACAGGTTCTGCTCCGCTTCTTTCGTCCACGGAGAATCCTGCGATGTGTCGATTCTTATATCCGGTTTCAGACGGTCCCAATCTTCCTTGGTGATCGTCCTCATGTACTGGATTTCGTTGCCAACTTCGTCTGTATCGGTCATCAGTACACTCATGCCGTCCGGGTTATATACCATCCAAAGTTCGATGGCCAGCTTCGCATAATCCTCTACGAAGGTCTTCATCTTCGCTACCTGTTCGTTCAGAGGCAACGCTGCCTGGTCACGGATAGCTATGATAGCGGTCGCTGCTACTCTGTTCGGGTTGATATTACCCATCGCAGTTTCACCACTACCGGAAAGCTCCTGTGTGTATTTCATCAGGTCTTCCGCATAGCTTTGAGGAAGGCTGCTCGTCTGCGCCGGGTCAAGGTACTGGATCATCTGATTGATGGACTGTACCCCGCCTGTTCTTATACCGATAGGCTTGCCGACTCGTTCCAGTTCTTCCGGGTTCGTGATAGCGTCTTCTGCATAGGCCAGCCGTGGATATGCGGAAAGTTTGATAATCATGCTGATCCTTGCCATCGTCTTGTTGTATTCAAGCTGGTTAGGGATAAGCTGTTCTACTTCCGATAATCCCCGTGCGTCATTCGGGAAGTTCTCCCATGAGTATTTGACGATAGGATATAAGGTAAGTCCCGTTCCTACAGTTCCGTCTGCCTTGATGGAAGTGACAGCCCTTAATGGCTCAAATACGACCGCCTTGGTGCATTTGGCTATGTGTACGATCCCGTCTACCTTGGTAAAATAAAAGAGGACCGTTACCTTCGATGTTCCCGAAGTCGAATCCTCGTCTACTTCATCTCTGTTCCCAACGAGATATTCTGTTTCCTGGTCAGGAATGATAAGCTCTATCTCGTCTTCCGGGATGCCGTTCGCTCTTGCCATCTCCCTTACGGTCCTTACCAAAAGCCTCTGATGGATGATGACATACGGCTGTTTCTGAATATCCGGTTCCGATTCATCCCCATAGAGGAAGGATGTATTCGGTAGCTTCTGTACGTCTGACATATCTTCCGTGCCAAAATACAGAAGCCCGTCCCCTGTGACCGCAGCATCCTTGATGGTGGACCACAGTATCATATCCATATTGGCGTGTTCCCAGCAGGCTGAGAATTTCTGATCCAGCATGGCGTATACCGGAGTCAGTTCTTCGTTGCCCTCTGCGTCGGAATAGTGCGCTACCATGTTGTTCTGTGAGACAGTTGATACCTTGTGCTTGATGGTGGGCTTGATAAAGTTCTGAAACGGCAATTCCTCGCCGCCGGTCTGTAAGCCTTCCCATTGTCTGCCTGAAAAGAAGTTCCAGTTCCGGTTCGTCCTGTTCACTATTTGCTTCTTATTGATGTAGTCGATGCCCTTTTCGTACAGTTTCCAGTATTTACAGGGCGTGACTTCCTCTTTCTTGAATCCGAACATCATTTGATCTCCTTCTGACCGTTAGGTGTTCCATCGAATATGGCTAAATTCTCCAATATATCAAGGTCCCTCTGCATCTCAGCAGAGATTTCCACCTCTTTCTTCGGTTTATGGACGTTGAATATCGGTTCCTCAGGGACTTTCTCCGGTTTCTGACCGCATTTGGCACCGAATTTTACCGCTTTCATCATCCATAATGGGGTTGAAATGGCATATAATCCCAAAATAACCAGTAAAATGTCAGATAACATTGATTCTCTCCCCTCTGCCGAGTCCACTACGGCGTTTTTTCACAGTAAACGTATTCTGATTGAAGTATCTTTCCCCGTGCTTCTGTCTTCTCGTCCGGTAAAAGATCAATCTCTGTAATGCCTGCGACATAGAGTCAACAATATCGTCGTGTTTGCCGTTAGGAAAGGCAGCGCATTGGTCGATAAACTCCCATGTGAAGTTCTTGTCCTTGGGAAGATAGACGTTCCCTGACTCAATGGCATAAGAAACAGCGTCTACTCTTGCGGATTTTGATTCATGAGGCGTTACTGCGGTTATCCCAAACAGTTCATCCCTTAACACCTGGATGATGGCACTTCCGTTCGCCTTGTCTTCTATGAGGATGTTGGTTATATTCGGGTGCCGAACCTTCATTATCCGTATTGCCCTTATCGTCTGAGCAAAGTTGAAGCGGTCATTTATTAAATCCACCAAATATATTCGATGGTCTTTCTTGCCCCATACAGTAATCGCAACAAAGTCGTTCGTTGCTCTGTCCTTGAAGGTGGCATCCACCGACATAATCATCCAGTCGAATTTCAGATTCCCGTTTTCGTAGTCTTTCCGTTCGTAGTATTCCCACCAATCCCTTTTGAGGACGTTGCCTTCTCTTTCCGTAGGTCTTCCCTGATAAAGAGCGTTCCATGTACGTCGGCCTTCCTCTGAAATGAGTGATTTCTTGAAGTCTGCCAGCCATTCATTATCTTTGCCGATCTCAGGACAGATGGAATCTCCGATGGCTCTCCCTAATGGGTCGTTTTCATCCTCACATTCGCACGGAATATTTATCACCTTGGTCCTGTCCGGGTAGTATTCCATCAAACGGCCAGCTAAATCATCCTCATGCCAGCGGGTCATTATCAGTATCAACTTATCCCCGGCTCCTAAACGTGTCTTGATGGACCTCTCAAAATCGTTCCACTTCTTGTTCCTGTCACGCTCAGAATCGGCTTCTACGGCGTTTTTAACAGGGTCATCTATGAATATTAAGTTGCCTGTATAACCAGTTAATGCCGACCCGTAGCCTCTTGAGATCATACGACCGGCATGGCCTTTTATCTTAAATTCCTTTGAGGTGGATTTCTTAGGGTCAAGTTCGATACCAAACAAGTACCCAAACTGTTCTACCTTCTCTAAGTTCGATTTGCCGAATCTCTCAGCCAGGTCATCCCCGTAGGAAACCAAAATAACTCCGCTGTCCGGGTGCTTCATCTGCCACCACGCCGGGAATGTCTCTGTGCCTGTGGTAGATTTTCCCACCTGCGGAGGTGTATTCAGTATCATGCACTCCCACGACTTGTCGTTCTCCCTCTCTACAAACTCCTGTAATGTCCTACACAGAAACTTGTGCAGCTTCGAGGGGTACCACATCAGATCATCAGGCTTTCGCCCGTGATTGTGTACGTAGTCGCAGAAATATAAAAAGTCCGCCTGGACATTCGCTATGTAGGTCTGCTGAATATCCATTACGGACCTCCTTAATCTTTACAGTCTTTGCATCTTCGCTTCTCGCACTCGCTGAGTCTATATACCTTGGTGATGCATCTTCCTCCTAAATAGGAAAGCTGGTATATCTTTCGCTCATGTTCGGGCTTTTTACAGTAGTCTAAAGCCTCTTTCAGCCGATTATTCATCGTTTATGCACCTTTCTGTATATTCATGCATACTTACCCGGCATATTTTGATACCTTATGAATATTTATGCGCCTTTTTTATAGTTTCAGAAAAATTTTGGGTGCGGGGAGGGTGGTGTTTTTTATTTGGGGGCGTGTGCGTGAGAGACTCTTTTATACCACACCACATTCCACTATACACCCCCACCACCGGGGACACCGGCCGCCGACTTTGACCGCTTGCGCTGATCGCAGATACCCCCACCACCATTTCACTTTCTTTTCTTCTTTTCTTTTTCTACCTGTGACCGGTCAAGGGCTGGTGGGGAACTATACCCATAATACCCATTATCGGAAGACTTGACCAGCTACCAGGAACCGCTTCAACCGTTGAAATTTAGCCGTTTAGCCGCTTCAATGCTTCCTTGGCCTCGTCCAATGATGCAACATTATTCAGAACTAATGTATTGTTATTCGTTGTCCGTGATTCCTGGGGCTGGTCTTGCCAGTCATAACGTGCTTTCAACCCAAAGATTGACCCCGCTGGATTGCCTTTGTTTGTGTAACAGTTTTCTTCTAATTGTTCTTGTATAGCAAGCTCAGCGTTTTTGATAATTTGCGACAACCGAACTAAAAGCACTTGTTCACCTTCTGCGGTCGTGACCTCTTGCCCTTCCTGATCTAAGCTCAGGCCGTTATCATCTATAAAGGCATATAGTAAATGATCGGCGTCTCCATTCTTATATCTGTAATATGTGTCTGAGCTTACCCCGGATGCCCGGATCATACCCGCTATTGTTAAGGGCCGGCGTTGGTTCCTTTGTTCCGTGATGTATGCGCTTAGATTATCCAGGAGCGTTTTGGCGTAGCGTTGGCCGTACTTAATAACCTTTGCTTGCTGCTTTGCCACTTCTTTATAATAGGCGGCTTTTTCTGCCTTTGTTGCGTTGGCTGCTATGAGTGCGGCCGTGTCCGGGTTCGGGTTGCCGCTTTTGTTCTTCCGATCTGCTCCCCGGGTCCGGTTCCCTTTACCGGGTCCAGTCTTCTTTTTCTCTGTCATTGTTCCCGGTCCTCCTGTGCCTTTGTGGGGTCCTGTGTGCCGTTCTCCCGGCCTTTTATCCTGTTGCCGATCTGTTACCCCTTTGCCCGGTTCCGGTCCTCCTGGGGCCGATCTAATGCAAAGGACCAGCAGCAGCGGCCGCCGGTCCCGTTCTCATACTCTTGCAACTACATTTTACCACCCGCAAAGGCTTTTAAGTTAAATTTTTTTCGTTGAAATTTCAACGCTTCCGGGACTTTTTATGCCAAATCCGAAAAAAAGTTCTTGACACGTAAACGTGCATTTGCTAAGATAAAATTGCCAAAGGGCAAGAGGCCACAACCAAAGCCCTCAAAACCTATCAGACACGTAAACGTGCAAGCAAACCCAAAGGAGGTAAAAACAATGTTAAGAACTAACAGCAAAGCAGCAAAGGCTAATATTATCGAGTACATCAAACAGGATCAAGACTACATCGAAGAAAGCTACAACTACACACCAGGGAACGACAACGAGCTTTTAGCAAGTGTATATGGAATCTTCCTCAGCGAAAAAACCTACGAGCTGCAAAGAAACAATTATATCAATCAGTTTGAAATCTTCAAAAGCTGGGCGCAGGGCCTCGCACTCGGCGGGCTGTTCTGCTACTACTACAACAGATCAGCGGTTGACGATCTCGGAAACATTCTCGAGGAAACCGAAGAAGAACGGAACAAGTACAGCGAAGCGCAGGCCGAAGAAATGCTTACCAAACTGATCTATCGGGAAATAGTCAAGGCATATAACAACATCACGATGTAAATGCAGAGTGACGGCCCAGCCGGGCCGGTAATGCAGCCGAAGACGGTCACAAGCCCGCAAACGATAAGGAGGAACACAAAATGACAACAGACATTATTTATCTGATATCGGGAACAATAGCCCTGGTATTAATCAGGATCATTGAAAAGTATCTGAACAAGCACCACCCGGAAATTATGAAAGACCCGGAAGAATAGGAGGGACAACATGAAAGCAAAATTTTACAACCTGAACAACAACGACACGGAGCACGAAATCATTTTTTTGAACCTGACAATGTACGCAAGCGGGGCCGAAAAAATAACCGTCATGTTTGACGGCATGGAGTACACAACAAACGTGTATTTTGATCTAAGCGGGAACAGGAGTTTCAAACATTGTGGGAAGACATACGACTTTGAAATTAACTAAGGAGGGAAGAACAATGAAAAGAATCATAACCATCATGGTACTGGTGGCGGTCCTGGTCACAATGGCCGCAGCACCGGCAGAAGCGAAGACGAAGCACAAAGCAAAAGCGAAGGCCACGGTCACTAAGACGATCAAGCAGAAGTCAACCAGCAAGAAAATCAAGACCGGGAGCAAGATAAAAAATGTGGTCATCCATTGTCCGGTTTGCGGAGATGGAACAGACAACAAATGCCCGTACTGGTACAGGGAAGACGGCCACGAACAACACATGACCGACGAACAGATAGAACAATACAATTTCACAGAAAGCCACTACCAGGACGAAAATGGGAACTGGATCGAGAAGTAAAGGAGGAAGAACAATGGCAACGAAAGCAGAAGAACGCAAAGCGTTGGAGAAGATCAAAAACATCGTTGAGAGCATCGGAGGGAAAGACAGCTACATCGGGATGGCCTTTGAAGGGGTTTTCGAAATGGCAGAAGATAACATCGAAAACGACTTTGGACGCAGCGCAAAGATCAAATGGGAGACAATCGCAAACGAAAGGGACTTCATGGAAAGAGAAGCAACGAACACAAGCAACAAACTCAGGGAAGTCCAGCGGGATTATGACGAATATAAGAGACTCGCAGAGGAAGCAACCGAAGAATACCAGCGCAAGATCGCAAACCTGGAAGAACAGCGGGATTATGAGCTTGCAAAACGGAAAGAGACAGAGGCGCAGGCCATCGAAATTGTTGACGCAAAAGTGAAGGCCGAAACCGCATTAAAAGAAGCACAGCGGGAGATCATCGAACTGAAAGCAAAACTGTATGACCTTATGGTGAAGGAGGGATAACAATGGCAAGAGCAAAACTCAGCAAGGAAGACGCAAAGAAAGTAAACCAGTATCTGCTGCTGGTGAATGGTATCATCGACTTTGAACAGGGGAATTGGTACATCGACACACCGGATGACCTTCTGATCTACCACTCAAAGGAGAAAATGATGGAGGACATCAACATCAACCTGGATTGCATGAGGGAGATGTACGAAATCAACAACGAGATGGATGACTGGTATGACATCGAAGCACAAGCCGAAAATTGCAGGTTTTACATCGGCCGGGAATCTGATAGAATGTGACGGGAGGTGAAAGCATGGGAGTATCACAAGCGAAAAGAGAATCGAACGCAAGGTATGACGAAAAGACATACAAGACCTTCACGTTTAAGCTAAGAGTGGAAGATGACGCAGATATTATACGGTCCATCAAAGAATCCCAGGAACAAGGGATAAACAAAAGAGAATGGATCAGGGGATTATTTGATAATCAAAAATAAACTGGCCGGGGTTATCCCCGGTCTTTTTTTATTGCAATAAAAACGCCCCAGCACGGCCTGGGGCTATTAAGTTGTGAGCAAATCTGTCCGTGATTAAGGTTCCTGAGATCACCTCCTTTTTTGTTTATGTAAATCTTCAAGGAAGATTTCAAGCGTTATCACTACGGAGGCGAAGCACACACCAATAGCGCATCCTACGGCTCCCCATACTACGTTCAATGTAATCATAATTCTTCCTCCAATACCTGGATAATCTGCTTTAACTTAGCTTTTAGGGATAAGTCTAACAGGGGATTTGTATATATTTTCCGAAGCTCTATCAATGCCTCATACTTTGACATAGATTTTTCCTGGATGATGTTGTCGCACATTACATCGCACATATCTTCAAGGCTGTTGATCTCGAAGGTCATTCCCATCGTTATCCCCTCCCATCTTTGCTATAAATGGTTTCGCAACTTCCTTTGACCGTCTCTGTAATCTTTCTTTCCACCACGGATGCTCTAAATTCGGTTCAAATCTTTTGCACCATCCGTTTTTCTTTTGTAGGCATTTGTGGTTTCTCATTTGACGAAACGTAAGCGTATAATGGTGATAATGGCAGAAACCCGCTTTCAAGTTTCCTCACCTCCCTTGTATGGTTCGGGCAACGGCATCCATGCAACACAGTTATACATATAACAATCTTCGCTTTCTGCTGAAAATCCTGTATCAGAATCATCACATGCAAAAAGATTTGCTATAATCATTTCTCCATGGTTATCGCAACACAGCACATAGAACACTTCCGGCAACCTCTCACTACATGGAATCCACTCTGTCGGTCTGTCTGCGGATGGAACAGTGCCGATAATTCTCTGTGCTGTTCTTTTAAGGTCTTCCGTAAACGTGATGAACGGTATATCCCTTGCTATCGCATCTATCGCATCCTGTCTGCTGATTAAATCATCCATCGGTTCTCCTTTCTGCTCCTGCACAGAACCAGTTATCCCCAAAATTCTGGTGCATTGTCAGATTGCAGATTCCTGTTTTTGTTTCTCTATTCATCGGGATATAATACTTGCAGTCTTTGCATCGTATGAGTTCTGACCGTACAAGTGGCAAATCGTGTAATATTGCAACCACATCCGCATCCGATAACATATCCCCATGTACAACTGGATAACCTTCCCTCATATCTGCAAATGCTTCTATCGCATCCTGTCTGCTGATTAAATCTAACTTGCTTTTTCTTTCCTTAACGGCTTCTGCATCCGCTGTAAGTAAAGAATCATCACGATTATTTAACTTGCCTGTAACTTGCTGAAGTGCTTCTATTGCCATATCGAGTGCTTCATTCCATTGTTCCTTCTCGGATGTAAACGGCTCAAACCACCATCTGCACTTCTCCAAGAAGTCAGCCACTTCTCCCCTTGTCATGGTTCTCTCCTCTCAAACATATTCCCGTGAGCATACTTGCAGATGATACATGGCAACTCATACATATCCTTGTCTTCGTATTTGCAACCCTCGCAGCCGTTCTGATCGTATTCTTTTAAGGCCATTACTGCGAGATGCAAAGCCTCTCTGTCATCTGCTGTGTACGGCAAGCCCTTGTAGATGTCTGATATACTTTCAAGTCTTTCGATAGCTTCTTTATTCGTCATCTCTCACCTTGTAAAACGGACATTCTTTAGTTCCGCATTTCCCTTCCTGAATCATCTTCCAGTACCACTTTCTTTCAAGTGCCATGCACTCTGTTCTCTCGTCCGTATCTACGGAGCATTTACAGTTGACCATCTTCCCCTCCTAATACGGCTTAAACTCTTTCAGTAACTGTTCTAATGTCTTGCGTTCGTATACCTCGTCCTGAGGTTTCGGATTGAAGCAGGCTTTTTGTGCTCCTTCCCGCAGACGCTTTAGCGAGTTTATCCTTCTCCGAACGTGCTCTGCATACTCTGATCTTCGGAATTTCTGAGCCGTTTCCAGTTCCGCATAAGCACGTTCAAGGCACTCGTCTATCTGATGCTGATACATATTAACGCTCATATCCTTGTAACTCCATCCATCTCTCGCAAGCCTGACCGAATCTCTGCAAGGCTTCTCTTTTCGCTCTGTAGCAATACTGTGTATTCGAGGCGTTTTCTTCCACCCATTTGCGTACAAAGTCATAGATATATCCGGGTGCAAAATAGAACCCTGTCAGAAGCAATCGGTCTTCATCGTCTATCATTTCCCAGGCAAATCGGAAACAGGTCTGATAGTCGTAAATACGATTGATCCGCATTTGTACTTCGTCACGCTGCAAGGCTACTCTCTGCGTAGGATTCGATATAGTATTCCCGGATGGCATACCTTCACCGGCACCACCGATTTCAGTTATCGAAGCCTTCTCTAATTCCAGTTCTTCAATCTGCCTTGACCAATCCTTTGAGTCCTTCAAGAATCTGTCCGAATCGAATTTGATATACCGGTTCATTCGCTCCACTCCTTTTGATAAATCCGTTCCCTTGTAGCCCAATCTGCCAAGAGCATTGTCACCATCCAAGGCTTGCCGTTCTTCCTGTGGAATACCATCGGTGCTTCGTCCTCTTTGGCATCTCTGATGGCCTGTTCCATAGCTGCTTCGAGGTTCAGACGTTCCACTCTTTTTGCTTCGATATGTACTCCGTCAATGCCTACAAGGTCTGCCAATGATCCTGTCTCTTTGCCGTTGTACTGTGCGGTCCTTCTTGTATTAAAGCCAAGATCATTCAGCTTGTGGACCAGTTCCAATTCGCCACGCTTGCCTTTTTGTTTGCTGTTTACCATCTCGCCAACCTCAAATCTATTCCATGTTTCTTTAATGATTCGTTTGCTACGTCCAGCTTGAACAGGCCAGCCGCTTCATTATCCACGTATCTCTGCATCCGACCCATGAATGTGACCAGCTTATCTTCGTCCATATCAAATTCATCCCTCGCAGCCGTGACGCAAAGCAGCATGATCTTCTTCACCGCTTCATCGTTGCACTTGTGGACCATTCGTCTGACTTCGCTCTCGCTGTACATCTTTGACTTTGGTTTCTTTTTCTTCCCACCACTCATTGCTGTCCTTTCTGCCGTTTTCTCTG
>OCTX012242782.1_pt1 | contig 13097 bp, 8 predicted proteins | sample 1539691 | NCBI WGS metagenome assembly OCTX01 (sample SAMN02144231, study PRJEB22623) | gut metagenome | biome: sheep rumen | host: Ovis aries | place: New Zealand
TGGCCATCTTCCAAACCGAAGGCCACATCGCCCTTCAAGACAACATCCTCACTGACGACACTGACGGTATCCTTGAAGACGACCAGGCGGAGATTGTCGTCCCAATCGGCCAACACCGGATCGTCTTCCACCTTCAGCCATTCGAACTTGATACCGGTGGTCTCGCTGGCTGTCAGCGTCATCGTATAGTCGCGATAGCCGGACCCGTCGGTAGCATAGACGCGAAGGGTACGAGGCTGCGTGAAGTCTATCGAGTCGGTCGACACAAAGGTACGGATGCTATCGCTGATCAGCGACTTGATGCCCACGATACCGTTGTTCATCGTACTGATAGAGATCACCACATGCCCGAGGTCAGAACCCACCGGCAGTTCCGTCTGATTGTAGATACGGCCATTCAACTGGTCGATAGACAGGGGGTAGCCGCTACCCGTATAGGTCGACTTGACGATGGTGTCGTTGCCGGTTGTCGACGATGTCGTCTGCGTATAGCGATTGATGGTACCCAGGGTGACATTCGTTATAGCCATATTGCCATAAGTAGTCATCGTGGTGTCGTTGTCGCTATTGATGCAGCCGGTCAGCATCATCGATGCACCCAGCAGAACGCAGAGCGTCATTAAAATATTCTTCATCCAAATGTCTTGTTTAAACAATTCGGCTGCAAATTTACGCACAATTCTGCAAAAAGCACTCATTTTCTCCTTTTTATTAAATAAAATATATCATTATCGACCCGTTTTTAAGTTGTTTTTAGGTTTTTGCGATAGCGAAAACAACAAATAGCAAGAAAAAGAGCATGGTATGAATCGCTCACCCCATGCCCTTTTCAACGGATGTCGGTGTGCATCAATGTTATCACACATAAAATGGTGGCCACTGCTACAACTGCCAACATACACGTTGTTTGAAAATCTAATAACATAATCTTTACCTTAATTAAACTTCGCTTGTGCGAAGAACTACTAACCTAATGAATAACGGGGTGTAGTCGTCGCGACTACAATGCAAAGGTAGACATTTTCGAGTAAAGGTCATCACCTTGCGAATAGGATGTTTGCGCGAACGGCCACTATTTTGACTTATATCAAGTGCATGAAGCGGGACGAAATGTTAAAAACAATAGACCGAGAGCCGTGACCCAAGTCTTCCTGACGATGAGAATACCGGCGACGACACGCCAGACGGCGACGAGGCCGACGACGACACGTTCGCTATGGATTTCTTTTTGTGTTAATTTTAATACGAAAGTAACTGATAGTCGCAGAAAAGTTGTAACTTTGCAGCCATGAAACAATTGCTACTGCTGCTGACGGCACTGCTGTGCACACTGACGGTGAACGCCCAGGAAGACACGGACAATCCTACGTCCTTGTCGACGGGCGATCCGACCTTCGTGCCGACGGTCAAGGTGGGCAAGACGCTGGTCGATGGCGACTCTATACAGTATATGGAGATGTCGCCAGTCTATGTCTACCCGGAGCCGACATTCAAAAGCAAGCGTCAGCAGAAGGCCTATATGCGGTTGGTGAAGAATGTAAAGACGGTGCTGCCGCTGGCCAAGCAGGTGCGGCAGATTATCATCGAGACGGCCGAGTTTACGGAGACACTGCCTCCCGATGAGCGCAAGGCTCACCTGAAGCGGGTGGAGCGTGCCATTGTGAAGGAGTACAGGCCGAAGATGAAGAAACTGACATTCTCGCAGGGCAAACTGCTGATCAAACTGGTTGACCGTGAGTGCAACTCAACGGCCTACGAGGCTATGCAGGCTTTCATCGGACCGGTGCGCTCTGGCATGTGGCAGGCCTTCGCCTGGATGTTCGGAGCCTCACTGAAGAAAGGCTACGACCCGGAGGGTGTAGACCGGTTGACAGAGCGAGTGGTCCTGATGGTGGAAGCAGGGCAATTGTAGCGGAATCAGTGCAATTGTAGTAGAATCTTAGTGAAATCCGTGCAATCAATGATAGGCGTGCAGGTCCCGTCAGTTGATTCTGGAGGTCATCGGCGAACGGATGCCCTGATAAGCCTTCAGGAACACTTTGGCAGAACCGAACGACAGATTCAGGTCGAGGCGCACCGGGATATGGTTTTGGTCGTCGGTGATATAGAAGCGTATCAGTTCGTGATCCTTATTGTCCTCACGTTCGATGAACGAGAAAACCAGGCATCGGAACTTCTGGTTGTTGCCCTCGATTTTGAAATTCTCCTTTCCGCGATATTTCAGCCAAGAATTGGAGGGGTGGCTGGCATCGGTAATGGGCATGGGGATGATGTCGTCCTTTTTGAGGTTTGATGTGTCGAAGTTGCGCGCTCTGAGAAAGATGCTCATCATGTCGTAGATGCAGTGGTCGTATTCACGGTCCTGCCAGTGCTGTTCTCCGTCGGCGTCAATGCGGTGCATCTTCACTTTGCTCTTGTTGCCGGGGTAGGAGTACCACAGTTCGTCGACATAGTAGCGGCTGCCCTCGAGGGCTCCCTTTCGGAAGTAGAGGGGTGACAGGTTGCGCACGCTGCAATAGGAGAGCAGGGTGTCGCGCATCACAAAGAAATTGTCGAGTTTGCTGTTGCCGCGTGTGGTCAGGCTGGTGCGGTAGCAAGGGGTGCCGTTATAGGTGGAGATGACGGTCGACATCGATGCCGAGCCAACCTTGATCCATACGAACTTCCAGTTGAAGTATAGTTCGTAGGTGAGAAACTCGTTGGCCTTAAAGGCTTTGTTTTCGATGCCGCATGCCGACTGTGCCCAAAGGGGGCAGACCGACAGTATGCTCAATGCGAAAGTCAGTATCCACTGTTTCATGTTCTTATTCTTTTAGATGATGGACGTTCAGAGACCGACACCGGTGGTCTTACGAGTATATTCTATGCCGAGAGCCTTAGCACGGTCGATGTTTCGGTTCTTCAGTTTCTTCTGCTGGTCGGGCTTCTGCTTGATGAGTTTGGCCGGTTTCTGCAAATGGCGCGGGCGGGCCGTCAGGTTCCACTGTCGGTTGAGGTCCCACTTGGCTTTGCATTCCACCTCCTCCGGACTGTAGTAGACGGGTTCTGCCTGCCGGTCGGCATCGTAGAGGCCGGTGTCCCAGATACCGTTGCCATTTAGGTCGACAAAAGCCCTCATGTAGTAGGAGCCCGGTTTGAGGTAGATGAACTCGGCGTTGCGGTCGGCATCGACCAGATCCTGACGTACCACTTTGCCTGAGCCATCGAGCAACTGTACGACGATACTGTCGCCCCCGACGCCGCTGACGCCGACGATCAGTGTGGCGTAGTCGTCTTCGCTATGCACCTTTAGTCCCTGTTTGAAGGTGTTCGACACTTGTCCGTAGATGCCCTTGAAGGCGGCTGAGTCTATCTCGAGACTATACTCTGTGCCTGGTGTGAAGTCGGCCTTGATGTCGTAGAGGCGCACCTTGGTCTGCACCGTCTCGTGGGGCACCCGATACCATAGTGAGTCAATCATACAATAGAGGTGCACCGCACTGGTGTCGCAGTGGGCCAGTGGTTCCGGCATCTCGATAGTCAGCCGCTGATAGGGATCCATCTGTCCGCTGACGTTGACCTTGAACTTGAGGTATTCCGGCGGCATCACAGTGTCGTATTTCTCTTCGTGTTTCTTTTTCTTCTCCTGCTCCTTCTGCCATTTCTCATAGGCCTTCTGCTTCTCCTTCATCCTTTTTTCATAAGGCACTTTAGGCATCACCTCGACCGTGTCGGTCATACTGACCAGCGCACCGAGGGTGTCGGTCATCAGATAGGTGCGCTCCATGGTCAGCGTGTCCTGATTGACCAGTGTGGTGTCGGTCAACCAGTACACCAACGTGTCGTTTTTCTCCGAGGCCTCGAGTATGAAAGCCTGGCTTGCATCGAAGTTCAGTCCGCGAATGACGGGCAGAGAGTCGCTGCCATAGGTGAAGAAGAGTTCGATACGCTCCGGATCCTTACGCTCCGTCTTGACGAGATAGCGGTCGGTCTGCGGCTCCTGAAAACACATCAGTGTCACGTCGTCAGGCAGGAAGTGAGTATAGGGGATGTTGATGATATTCTCGATGTGCAGCGAGTCGCGCCACAGGGTGTCTGGCCGTGTGTCGGGTTTCCACGACGGGATGATGCTGTCGCGCAGATAACCGATGGTCTCGCTCTTCTGGTTGAACACGAAGTCGCCGTCGGCATCCTGCAGGGCATAGATGCGGTAGGTGCCCGGGGCCACTCCCTTGATGGTGAAGTGGCCACTGCCGTTGGTACGTGAGACACGCATCATCGGCTGGTGGCGGAAGATGGTGTCCGAGAGGTTGTCGTACAGCCCGACGAGTATACCTTTGATAGGTTCCAGATTTTCGGCATTCAGACAATAGCCCGACACCTCGAGGGTGTCTATATGGTCGCCGGTGGAGAAACTGTAGGTATAGTTGCCCATAGGATTGCCCTCGTTGTTGTCGCTGATGGCATCGCTGAAGTCGATGGTATAGGTGGTATTCTCCTTCAGTGTGTCTTTCAGTTCGACGATGATACGTTTTCCCGTCGCCTTCACCTCTGCCTGTTCCAGTTGGGGCGGCGATATGATCACCTTGTTCTGGGCATCCTCCAGTTTGATGTATTCGCTGAAGTTGATGGTCACCTTCTTGGCCCTGACGTCAACACCCTTGTCCTCGGGTGTCGCACTGACGACATAAGGCGGGATGTCATCGTACCAGCCACCGTCGGGACTGCCCATACGGGCACAGGACAGGAGCAAGAAGACCAGACCCACCCCGGCCCCTCCCCAAGGGAAGGACGTCGAGAGTGACGACTTTAGGTATTTATATAATGTCATAACGGTCTGTTTAACCTCAACAACTGTTCGATGATGTCGCGGCTGTTGCTCAGGCGGGGCACTTTGTGCTGGCCGCCCAACTTGCCCTTGGACTTTAGCCAGTCGTTGAACAGGTTTTCACGTGCAACAACGACCTGCAGATGCTGCAGGGTGATATCCTTGAAGCGCTTCGCCTCGTAGTCGCTGTTCAGTTCCTGCAACTTACGGTCGAGGATGTTGGCAAACATCTCGAGGTCGTTAGGTGTTTTGGCAAACTCGATGAGCCACTGATGGCGACATTTCGCATGCTGATCCATGAATACCGGAGCCGCCGTGTAGTCGAGCACCTGGGCACCCGTCTTCTCACAAGCATAGGCTAGTCCTTTCTCAGCATTGTCGACAATCAGTTCCTCGCCAAAGGCATTGATAAACGACTTGGTGCGTCCGGAGATGATAAACTTATAGGGATTGGTCGACGTGAACTGTACCGTGTCGCCGATCATATAGCGCCAGAGGCCGCACGAAGTCGAGATGACCATCGCGTAGTTCTTGCCTTTCTCCACTCCCCACAAGGGAACCACATTGGGCTGCTCCTTGTCGATCTCGTCCATAGGTATGAACTCGTAGAACACGTCGTAGTCGAGCATCAGCAGCATCGACTTGTCGGCAGGGTCGTCCTGAATGCCGAAAAAGCCTTCACTGGCATTGTAGGTCTCCATATAGTGCATCCGGGGACTGGTAATCAGCCGCTCATATTGTTCGCGGTACGGAGTGAAAGCCACACCGCCGTGGAAGAACACCTCGATGTTGGGCCAGACCTCCTCCAGATGTTCTTTGCCCGACAGTTCCATCACGCGGTTCAGTACCGACAGCATCCACGAGGGCACGCCGGAGAGGTTGGTCACGTTCTTCGTCATCGACTCACGGGCTATGCGGTCGCGCTTCACCTCGAAGTCGCTCAGCAGCGCTGTCTGTTTCGATGGCACCCGCACCAGGTTCACCAGCGGATTGATATTCTCAATGAGGATAGCGCTCAAATCGCCAACCAGAGATCCCGGCAGGTTGTAGTTGGGGGCATGGCTGCCACCTAGGATGAGGCCTTTGCCGTCGAACATCCGGCTCTGGGGGTTGTTGCGCAAATAGAGTGCCACAACGTCGGTGCCGCCCTTGTAGTGCAGGCGTTTCAAACCGTCGGGACTTACGGGAATGAACTTCGACTTGTCGTTCGTCGTACCGCTCGACTTGGCATACCATTTCACACGGCCCGGCCACAGCACATCGGCATCGCCCTGACGCATGCGGTCGATGTGGGACTTCAGTTCTTCGTAGGTGTTGATACCATTATTGCGTACAAAGTCGTCATAGCCTTTTGTCGCTGCAAACAGATGGTTGCGACCATATTCCGTGTCCTTCGCTTTGCCTATCAGCCGGGCGAGTACATCGCGTTGCAGTTGCTCACCCTGGTTCTGATGCTTTTCCAGTTCGCGCCAACGTGGGGCGAATAGGTTTCTAACGATTCCTGTCAGACTCATTGTCAGTTGTTATACTATTATGGGTGCAAAGTTACTGCAAACTTTTCGAATACGTGCAGGTTTTACTTTTTTTAAGTCAGCCCCTGCCGGGCTACACCTTATTTATATATATAATAATAGATTATCTTTTGACCTTGGCCTGAGGACAATGGTCGGCAAGATAGTTGAAGACAAAATCGAAGTCTTCCTTATTCACGTAAATGCGGTTCTTGAAGAAGCGTTCTTCCACCTTAATAAGATTCATCCATCGGCAGCCACGTACCTTGCGGACATCCTTGTATTCAGAATTCAGCGAAGTGCGTGTCTTGGCCAACAAGCCTGTGCCGACGACCCCTTCCCGGCCTGCTCCGGCCCCGGCAAACATGGCCAGTTTGCCGATGAGTTCTGCCGCCTTCACACTCTTGGGCATCTGTTTGTGCACCACCTCCTTGTTGTCCATGATAAAGAGCACTGCATATTTCCCTTTGGCCAGCAAGGCGTAGAACAGGTACCCCACGATGCAAAGCACGGTCATCAAGCCTAGCACAATGAAGCCCACCTTCAGTATGCTGACCAGCATGTCTAAGTCGAAATCGCCAGCCAGTATGCCGATGCCTGCCATGAAGATGCCCACAATAGCGGCACTCATGGCCAGCACCATCCATACGTCGATGAGCACCGTGGGGTTGGTCAGCAGGTTCACTTCGTACACCCAACGGTATTTACCGTCAGGATACTGCTTCACTCTCGTGTCTTGTTCTGTCAGTCTGTAGTCGTTGGTTCGCATGGTCGTTGTTTTGTCTGTTCCGCCTGCAAAGATACAAAAAAATCTATAGGTTTGAAAACAAATAATATAAAACGAATTAAAAAAAACGAGGCTCCACATTCGACGATGAATGTGGAGTCTTGTTATATTACAACTTCGGACCTGCAGCGACGAGCAGAAGTGCTCGCTGCTTTCGGTCCGCCGTTTTACAACTTCGGACCTGCAGCGACGAGAGCCTTGCCGGCTTCGTTGCCCTCGTACTTCTTGAAGTTCTTGATGAAGCGGGCAGCCAGATCCTTAGCCTTCTCTTCCCACTGAGCAGCGTCAGCATAGGTGTCGCGAGGATCAAGAATCTTGGTGTCAACGCCCTCCAACTCTGTGGGCACCTCAAAGTCGAAGTAAGGAATCTTCTTCGTGGGAGCCTTCAGGATGGCACCACCCAGGATGGCATCGATGATACCACGGGTGTCGCGAATAGAGATACGCTTGCCGGTACCGTTCCAACCGGTGTTCACAAGATAAGCCTTGGCACCGCTCTTCTCCATCTTCTTCACCAGTTCCTCGGCATACTTGGTGGGATGCAACTCGAGGAATGCCTGGCCGAAGCAAGCGCTGAAAGTAGGTGTGGGCTCGGTGATGCCGCGCTCTGTGCCGGCCAACTTAGCGGTGAAGCCCGAGAGGAAGTAGTACTTGGTCTGCTCGGGAGTCAGGATGCTCACGGGAGGCAGCACGCCGAAGGCATCGGCCGAAAGGAAGATGACGTTCTGTGCGTCGGGGCCGGCGCTCTTGCCGTTCACCTTCTGAGCGATCTTCTCGATATGGTTGATAGGATAAGAGACGCGGGTGTTCTCGGTGACGCTCTTGTCGGCGAAGTCAATCTTGCCGTTGGCGTCGACGGTGACATTCTCCAACAGGGCATCGCGACGGATGGCGTTGTAGATGTCGGGCTCACTCTCCTTGTCCAGGTTGATCACCTTAGCGTAGCAACCGCCTTCGAGATTGAACACACCCTCGTCGTCCCATCCGTGCTCGTCGTCGCCGATGAGCAGACGCTTCGGGTCGGTAGACAGTGTGGTCTTGCCGGTGCCAGAGAGACCGAAGAAGATAGCGGTGTTCTTACCCTGCATGTCGGTGTTGGCCGAGCAGTGCATCGAAGCGATGCCCTGCAGGGGCAGGTAGTAGTTCTGCATAGAGAACATACCCTTCTTCATCTCACCGCCGTACCAGGTGTTGATGATGCACTGCTCGCGGCTGGTAGTGTTGAAGGCTACGCAGGTCTCTGAGTTCAGACCCAGTTCCTTGTAGTTCTCAACCTTAGCCTTCGAAGCGTTGTAGATGACGAAGTTAGGCTCAAACTTCTCCAGTTCCTCGGCAGTGGGCTGGATGAACATGTTCTTCACAAAGTGAGCCTGCCAGGCCACCTCGACTATGAAACGGACAGCCAGACGAGTAGCCTCGTTGGCACCGCAGAATGCGTCGACCACATAGAGGTCTTTGTTGCACAGTTCCTTGATGGCGATTTCCTTTACGGTCTTCCACACAGCCTCGCTCATGGGGTGGTTGTCGTTCTTGTACTCCTCAGAGGTCCACCACACCTTGTCGTGGCTCTGGGCATCGTCGACGATATACTTGTCTTTAGGAGAACGGCCGGTGTAGATACCGGTCATCACGTTTACAGCGTTCAGTTCGGTGTTCTGACCCTTGTCGAAACCAGTCAGACCAGCCTTGGTTTCTTCCTCAAAGAGGAACTCATACGACGGATTGTGAGCAACCACGGTAGAACCCGTGATGCCGTACTTTGTCAAATCTAACTTTGCCATGATTGTTATTTTGTATTTAAATAGATGATATTTCTATGACTTTTTTATTTCGAGTGCAAAAGTACTAAATTTCCATGAATTGCGGGTAAACAATTATGATTTATTAGCACACGCCACACCGATTTATTGATTAAAAACAAAAAAATGCGGGTTGCCTCCGTTGTTTTGCAACCCGCACTTTACATTTGATGGCCGTTTTACACTCTTTCGCCTACGTCATGATGGCAAAGGGCAGTACGTCATGATGCTGAAAGGGAACTACATCATGATACTGAAAGGAACGACAATTTTGAGCACGATATTGCGGCCCGGGTTGTAAATTCCCTGATGCCCGGTCACCGCGTTCACATCGGTATATTTCAGCCGGCTCAGATGACTCTGATAGGCCCTGTTGAAGATGTTCTGTGCCGTCAGATATACCTCGGCCCATTTGCGTCCTCTGATGTAGAGGTCAGTACCGGCACTGGCGTTGAAGAGGGTGTACGACGGGGTACGCGTCTCCGTGTCGTAGGCCTTGTAGTAGTGGTTCTGCGTCAGGAAGCAGTCGAGACCGACGGCCACGTAGGCGTTGTTGAAGACCCTCCCCTTGTGAGTAATCTCGTATTTCAGTTCGGAGTTCCAGTGTGGAGCCGGTGTCATCGGCAGATAGCGCGTCTCTTCCGGCTGGTGCATCTGGCGGGCATCGACCATCGAGAAGGCGTTGGCGAAGTGTAGTTGGTGTATGGGATGCAAGTCGGTCATCACCTCAAAACCTTTCAGCAGGGCATCGCCCTGGGTATAAGTGAAGGTGCGATAGTCGGCATCGACGACGCGGTCGATACGGTGCGAGAAGATATAGTTCTCGATGCGGTTCAGAAAGAGACTCACCTGTGCCGAGAGGATATGTCCCTGATAGTCGGCTCCCAGATCGGCCTGCCAACTGTATTCCGACTTCAGGTCGGGATTGCCTATTTCATAGCGCAGGGTACCTTCATGCACACCGTCGCTGCCCAGTTCGCTCATGTTCGGAGCCCGGAAGCCGCGTGCCATGTTCAGACGGACATTCAGCGTGTGGCAGTCAGCCGTGACGGCGTGCCAGACGGCTCCAATGCTGCCTGTCAGCCCCGTGAAGTTGCCATAGTCGCGGATATGGCGGTTGTCCAGTCTGAGGCCTCCGCTCAGTGTCCAGCGGCCGACAGCCTTCTGGGCTGTGGCGTAGCCGCCGATGTCGAAAAGGCGGTAGGCTGGTATGAGCGACTCTTCGGCCAGATTCTCCGACTCCTGATACATACCGGTGGTTCCGATTGAGAATTGGGAATCGAGCATTGGGAACTGATAGCGCAGGTCGTAGGAGGCGGTATGCAGACGGAAGTAGAGTTCCGGCTCCGACGGGTCGTCCTCAAATTCTTGCCGGCGGTTCTGCTGGTAGGCCACGATGGCTTTCAGCATGCCCGGTCCGAGACGTACAGCATTGTCCCAGGTGGCCTTGTAGTGCTTCACCTGCTGAAAGGGCAGTTGCTTGTGATAGGTCTTCAGGTCGTAGTCGTGGGTCAAGGCTCCCGTCAGCGGGTCGCGCTCGCCCTCAGCCATGCTGGGTGTCAGGTGGTAGCAATCCCATTTCAGATGACTGTGTCCCCACTGCCTGTCTAATCCAATCATCAGTGCTCCGGCATACTCATGTATCTGAGTGCCAGGCACATAGCCGTCGACAGGGGTTTTGTATTCATGAGCCATCTTCTCGCTGTAACGGGCATTCCACACAAAGCCGCCCTCATGCTTGCCGGCCAGACGGATTGAGTAGTTGAAGAGGCCGCTATTGGTCTGGTAACCCGTAGTCACCCTACCTTGCAACTCACCTGTATCCGGTGTGGGAGCACCATGCAGAATCAGCACGCCGGCCATGGCATCGGAACCGTACATCAGCGATGCCGGTCCTTTCAATATTTCCACGCTGCTCACACCTTGTTCGTCAATCTCCAGTCCGTGTTCGTCGCCCCACTGCTGACCCTCCTGTCTGACACCGTCGCTTACCACCAGCACACGATTGTAGCCCAATCCGCGGATAATGGGTTTCGAGATGCCGTTGCCTGTAGTCAGTTGGGCCAGTCCGGGTTGTCGACTGATGACATCGATAATATTCGTACCTGTAGCGGCACGCAGTTCTCGTGGCGTCACCACCGACACCGGTGCCGCCATGTCGCGCATCTTGGTCTGGCCGGTCACACCGGTGACCACCATCTCGTCGAGTTTCAGATGCTTGTAAAACACATCCGTCGAGTCGGATGTATGCTGTGCCGTCATCGTTATGCCACAGCACAACAATGACAGCAACATTGTCTTTCTGTTCATTTACGGAGGCAAAGGTACGAAAAATAAATGAGAGATGAGAGAAAATATCTCTTTTTTCTTTCTCCTTTTACCTTTTTTCTTTACCTTTGCACACAAATACCCACGGGAATCAGTAAAAAACAACCAATAACGGAATGGAAATTATCAATCTCAATGAACAAAACTCCTGCCTGAACCAGATTATGGCAGAGATACGCGACAAGAATAGTCAGAAGAATCGCGCCCTGTTTCGTCACAACATCGAACGTATAGGCGAAATCATGGCCTATGAACTGTCGAAGACACTCGAGTACAAGCCCAAAACCATCTCCACCCCACTGGACACGGTAGAGATTCCTATGTATAAGGAAGATATTGTCGTGGCCACAGTGCTACGAGCCGGCCTGCCCTTCCACGAGGGTTTCCTGCGTATGTTCGACAAGGCCGACAATGCCTTTGTGTCGGCTTTCCGCATGTATCTGAATCGTGAACATACGGAGGTGGGCATTCATACCGAATACATCGCCGCACCGAGCGTGAAGGGCAAGACGCTGATCATTGTCGACCCGATGCTGGCCACAGGCGGCAGCATGGCTGCTGCCATCGAGGCGCTGCTCATGTCGGGCAAACCCAAAAAGATTCATGTGTGCTGTGTCATTGCCGCCCCGGAAGGTGTCGAGGTGGTCAAGGAAGCACTGCCAGAAGGGTCGACCATCTGGTGTGCTGCCATCGACAAGGGCATGAACGAACACAAATATATCGTGCCGGGGTTTGGCGACTGCGGCGACCTGTGCTACGGTGAGAAACTGCCTGGTTCGAAGAAGGCCGGCGACAAATGATACTCGCGTAGAGGCTGGCGACAAATAGGCATCACAGCCTCATGCCGATGCAGAAACGTGCCCGCCACTTGTCCTGCTTGACGACTCCCGAATCATCGTCGAAGATGGAGTGGTTGCCCACCATCGTGGCACCGGCAAAATAGCGAGTCGAGAAGTTGTAGACCACGGCGACGCGCCAATTGAAGATCATATTGAACCGTATGCGTTGGGCATCGATGTATTCGCCATCGACAATCATCTTGTTTCTATTGAGAATGACGGCGTTGGGCAACGCACTAAGGTGCAACAGCCATCGCTTGCCGGGCACCCAGTTGTAGCCGTAGCCGCCGCCGATGCCCAGATGGCCGAACTCGATGGTGACCTCCGACGCCTCCGGTACGCGCTGCTTCAACTCTTCGGTAGTGGTGATGCTGCCGCCTTGATAACTGATGCCGGCCAGCCAGGAGCCTGCCGAGCGCCGTTGAATGTAACTCTGCGTGAAGGCAGCCGGATAGGAGAAACGGCGGTTGTTGAAAGCGTAGTAGACCGCCACGTTGAGCATCTTCAGTTTCGTGTCGTCTTTCTCAAGTCTCTGGTCACCCCAGTCGCTGTGGAAATCGCCCGACAACGACTTGGAGCGCTGGTAACTGAGGTCGAGACTGAGACAGCGGCCATAGAAGTTGAGATTGAACTCGTAGTCATTGTAGATGCCTTTCCACTTGGAGGGGTTGACGGCCACGCCAAGGCCTATTCCACAGTAGACAGCGGCTACGGAGAAAGTCGTATTATGACCGGTGCTGAGGTCGGCCTCAGACCAGAAGCCGTTGATGGTTCCTCGGGAATAGAACGAGTTGCCCGTCATGTTCATACGGACTTTCAGCGTCAGTTTGCTCTGGGGACGGACGACATAGCAGGAGTCGTACTTAGAGGTATAGTAGCGGGTGGTGAGTTTGTCTGACATCCGTTTCCAGAAACTTCCTTTTTTGACCACTGTGTCGGTAGGGCTTGCCTCCGCTTGCAGGCTGTCACTGACAGTGACATCTGTCCACAGGCTGTCTCCGACATTGACATCTGCCCTGACTGCTG
>OCTX011953228.1_pt1 | contig 13090 bp, 10 predicted proteins | sample 1539691 | NCBI WGS metagenome assembly OCTX01 (sample SAMN02144231, study PRJEB22623) | gut metagenome | biome: sheep rumen | host: Ovis aries | place: New Zealand
CCGCGCCGCCCCAGCCGGTCGCCGTGTAAACCGGAACGTCATAGCCGATTTCCCGGGCCATCTCGAGCAGCGTCCGCATATGCTTCTCGCCCTCTTCGCCGGTCAGCCCGCCGCAATGTCCGTACTCATTCTCGATCTGCACGCCGATGATCGGTCCGCCGTCCTTTAAGAACAGGCCCTGCACCTGCTCATAAACAAGCTCATACCAGCGTCGGGCCTCTTTCAGATAGCCCGGATCGTTGGAGCGCAGACGGAACATGCCGCTTTTTTCCATCTCGACCAGCCAGTCCGGAAAGCCGCCGTTCCTCACTTCTCCGTGGCTCCACGGGCCGATCCGCAGAACGCAGTGCAGGCCGCATTCTGCCACGAGCTTTATAAAGGAACGCAGATCACGGCAGCCGGTAAAATCCGGCTCGCCCTTCACTTCTTCATGGTGGATCCAGATGCTGTAGCAGGACACCAGGTCCACACCGCCCGCCTTCATTTTCAACAGTTCTGCCTTCCATGAAGAAGGCTTCACACGGCTGTAGTGGATTTCTCCCATCACGGGGAACCAGGGCTCGCCGTCCACGGTGAGAAACTGCGGTGTGAATCCGATTTTGTTTGTACTTGTCAGCTGTTTCACGGATTTCTCCTTTTAAAAAACCGGCACCGGATTTCCTGTCCCGGATTTCCGATGCCGGTTATTCTTACTTTTAAATCTGATGCCCCGCAGCTGACGCGATTAAGTTGTGCTCTCGCGCAGAATAATCTGATAATTGCGCAGATGCTGGTTCTGTACCTGTTCGCCCCGGATCAGGCGGAGCAGCGTCTCGGCCGCCACGATTCCGAGCTTCGTATCATCGATGTCGACCGCGGTTACTGCCGGTACGGAGTTCGAGAGGAACTCGCTGTCGTAGAAGGAAGCGAGCTTTAAGTCCCCGGGAATCCGGATTTCCTTCTCCCGGCACGCGGACACCACTGCCGCCGCAAGCTTTTCATCCATACAGACAATCCCGTCCGCATGCTCCTGCACCGCCCGCTGCAGAATTTCCGGAATCAGCCCGCGGATCTCCGCATCGTAATAAATCCAGGAGTCATCCACCGGCAGTCCCGCCTTCCGGAAAGCTTCGCAAAAACCTTTCGCACGGGTCCGGGAGATGATGTTCTTTTTCTCGCCGCCGGCCAGAAACAGCTTTCTGCACCCTTTTGCGATCAGAATCGATGTCATCTCACAGCACGCGCTGAGATGATCGTTGTCCACCTGAACCGCTTCCGGATCCGGCGCACTTCCGATGACCACAAAAGAAATACCGGACTGCTTCAGATATTGCAGGCACGCATCATCCACGAGTGTCCTGGTCAGGATGACGCCGTCCACCTTGTGGTTTTCCACAATCCGTTTCAGATTGGCGACATCATCCCCGTTCACCATGGATATCAGCATGTCATAACCGTGATCCGAAGCGACTTCGCTGATCCCGAGCATGCACCGGTGAAAATAGGTCAGATTGAAAATTTCATATTCAATCGGACACACCAGGCCCAGATTGAAGGTCTTCTGCTGCGCAAGGCTCTGCGCCACTGCGTTGGGCTTGTAATTGTGCTCTTCAATATACTGCCGCACCCGCTCGCGCGTCTTAGTGCTGATCCGCCCTTTCCCGGAAATTGCTCTGGAAACGGTGGTCTTGGAAACACCGAGTGCCTGTGCGACGTCATCAATTGTGAGAACGCCCATTTTGCTTTATCCTTTGACCGCTCCGCCTGTGACACCTTCGACATAGTATTTCTGGAGTGCCATGAACAGAACCGTAACCGGAATCGCAACCAGAATGCCGCCTGCGCAGAATCTGGTGAAGTATCCCTGATAGTCATTGGTCCAGACCCAGCGGGTCATGGCGACTGCGACGTTGTAGCTCTTGTCATTTCCGAATGCCACATAGGAAGCGAAAATGTAATCACACCAGGGAGCCATGAAGGCGACCAGTGCTGTGTAAATTATGATCGGCTTCGACATCGGGATGATCATCTCGAAGAAGATCCGGGCTCTGGTCGCGCCGTCGATCCGGGCGGCCTCATCCAGTGCCTTCGGAATTGTGTCAAAATATCCCTTGCAGACGTAGTAGCCCATACCGGAACTGGCGACGTACACCAGGATCAGGCCGGGCACCGCACCCGCCTGCGTCAGACCGAACTGCTTTAACAGGAAATACAGGCAGATCATCGTCAGGAAGCCGGGGAACATACCCAGGATCAGCCAGAACCTCATCAGCAATTCTCTGCCCTTAAAGCGCATTCTGGACAGCGCGTAGGACACGCACAGAATAATGATGGTCTGCAGAATTGCCACGATAACCGCGATGATGACCGTGTTTCTGTACCAGAGCAGGTAGTTGGTTTCTCCCGACATCAGGAAGCGGTAATTGTCCAGCGAAAACTTCTTCGGAATGATATAGTTGACCATTCCGCCGTACTCGGAGGAATAGGAGCGGAAGCTCTGCATGATCAGACCGAAGAACGGGAACAGCCAGATGATGCTGATCAGAATCAGAAGGATGTAGGAAATGGCATTCCCGATCGCTCTTTTCTTCGACATGGATCCATATTTTTCTTCTTTCATTACTGGAAGCCCTCCTCATCTCTGACAGACGGAAGCATGTTGTAAACGACGAGCGATACAACTGCCGTGACCAGGAATACCATGATACCGATGACGGCTGCCATCTTGTAGTTGGTATCCGTGACTGTCATTTTATACAGCCAGGTGACAAGCAGGTCTGTGTAGCCCGCGTTTCCGGTCAGCTTCATGGATTGCGGCCGGCCCTGCGTCAGCAGGAAGATAACATTGAAGTTGTTCAGGTTTCCCGTGAACTGGGTCAGCAGGAACGGGCCCGTCACGAACAGCATGTAGGGAAGTGTGATGCTCCAGAACATCTGGAACGGGTTGGCGCCGTCGATCCTGGCGCTCTCGTACAGATCTTCCGGAATATTCATCAGCAGTCCTGTCGCAATCAGCATCATGTACGGGATACCGATCCAGATATTGACGACGACGATCGTGATCTTGGCAAGCGTCGGATCAGTCCAGAACGGAATCGGACTGGTGATCCATCCCCACTTCATCAGATACGCATTGACGAGTCCGTCGTTTGCGAACATCTTCATGATGTACAGCAGAGAAACGAACTGCGGGACCGCGATGGTCAGGACCAGGATGGTTCTCCAGAGCTTCTTGAACTTAATGCCCTTCTTATTGATCAGCATAGCCACGGCCAGGCCGAGGAAGTAGTCGATAAAGGTGGCAAAAAACGCCCAGATCAGCGTCCATGACAGGACGGTCAGGAAGGTCCCCGCAAAGCCGTTCGAACCGAACGAAAACAGGCTCCGGAAGTTCTCGAGGCCGACCCAGGTGAACAGGTTGGTCGGGGACTGGTGGTTCGCATCATAGTTGGTGAACGCGACGCAGATCATGAAGATGATCGGCAGCACCGTGAACACGAAAATACCGGTAATCGGGAGCGCCAGCAGAGTTTTGTCAAAATTCTCATCCAGGAATGAGCTGAGGAACCTCTTGTTGGTCGGAAGCGTTTTTCCCGCCTTCAGGAGCTGTTCCTCCGTCAGGTTCTCCCGGATATTCATTCTCCAGACCAGGATGATGGCCGCGATGATAATGATGGTCAGAATGCCGAACAGCAGAATCATGAAGCTGTTGTCGCCGTAGACAGTTTTGCGGCCTACCTTCTGGGTCGCAACCGTACCCAGTGTGGAGATCTTGGACAGGTATTTCCATCCGAATCCTGCCATGTACCAGATAAAGAGCAGTTCTGCGGCGAGGTAGGCAAGTCCCTTGACGATCTGTCCCCGCAGCAGCGGCCCGATTCCGAAAATGATATAGGAGAGCTTGGTCTTTATATCTCCCTGGACAAAGGTCGTCCCGATCTCCGCGATGTCCTTTCCCAGGGCTGCAAAGATATTCTGAGATTTCTGTTTGCGTTTTGCGGCCATATTTGTACCCCTCTGTAAGATATTTTCTGAAACGATGAGCCGGCAAAGGAGTCTTCGCCGGCTCATCCCATCGGAACACTTATCAGGTTTTATTATTTTGCATAGGAGATGCAGGTATCCTGGAAGGTCTGCAGTGCTTTCATGATGTCGTCATCGCTGCTGTCGACCGTCAGGTTGCCCTGGATAACATCGTCACCGAGGCCGGTTGCCAGGCTCCAGTAATCGCCGGGATACTGACCCTGCGGGATCGTGAATGCCAGCTGCTCAGCCAGAGCGGACAGAGCCACGTCGGACTTGACGGCGTCGGACTGCTGTGCGTTCAGGTTGGACGGACCCCAGCCTACTGCTTCATATCTCAGGGACTGTGTCTCTTCGCCTGCCAGGAATGCTGCCAGTGCGTCGCAGGCATTCAGCTTGTCCTCATCGGTCTGCGGCTTCACACCCAGAAGCTTGAATCCGCCGAAGCCGGAGAGCTGATAGGTCTTGCCGTCAGAGCCTACGAAGCTCGGAAGCTTTGCGCATGCGTAGTTGTCGCCGAACACTTCCTGGAGGGTGCCGGAATCCCATGTGCCGTCCACGATTGCTGCCAGGTTGGTTGCCTCACCTGCTGCGGAACCGTTCTGGAATGCAGGGGAGCTCGCGAGTTTGATGATCTCCTTCATGGCTACAAGGCCCTGATCGGAAGCATAGTCAACATTCGCTGCGGTGAAATTGCCTTCGTTGTCGGTGTCATATGCCAGTGTGCAGCCCGTGCCGAAGAAGAACGCGGTCTGATACCAGCCGGAGTTGATTTCCATGTAGAAGTTCTTTCCTGCCGCTTCGCAGTCAGCCAGAATCGCATCCAGATCGGAAGGATCCGTGACGACGCTCTTGTCATAGTACAGGAAATAGCCGTTGTCGGAGGTCAGCGGATATGCATACAGCGTGTCGCCGACCGTCGCAGCTGCGACAGATCCGGGATCGTTCTCGGCCTTGATTGCAGCGGCGTTCTGCGGAGCGACCTCTTCCAGAGCACCTGCGGAAACCAGACGTGCGATCTGATCCTGTGCGAATGCGAAGATATCTGCGCCTGCCTCGACGTCCGTGATCATGTTGCTGGCTGCATCGCCCTCACCGACGGGCTCGACGGTGACGGTGAAGCCTGCAAATTCCGGATTGGCTTCCATGAAGTCAGCCACTCTCTTGTTTGTGAAATCAACTACGTTGTCCGCGACCCAGACCTTGATCTCGCCGGTCGCATCCGCATTGATTTCCGGAGCTTCCACGGCCGCTTCCTCTGCGGGAGCTGCTTCCTCTACAGCTTCCTCAGCCGGAGCTGCTTCTTCAGCCGGAGCTGCAGCCGGTGCGGAAGAGCCGCAGCCGATCAGCAGTGCGGAAGTCATCACGCCAGCCATCAGTACTGATAAAACTTTCTTTTTCATCTTTTTCCTCCTGTAAAATATTGAACATTCAGAGCAAAATCTGTCTCTGTTCAAGTGCGGGCATTCCGGCGCTTGCCGCAACCGGTTGCTCAAATAAAATTATGCTCTGCTGGTTTCTTTTGGTCAACATGCCACTTTTCACAAAATAACAGGGTGAATTTTGTGCAAAATTCACCCTGTTATCCGTTTTTCTGATGTCTTTGAATTTTGAAAGCGCAATCGGTTGCCTATTTTTCAGCCTTCGCGGGCAGTGCCGGTTCACTTTCCGGTACTGTCTGTGCTTCTGCCGCTTTTTCCGATGCGGCTGCAGCTTCCGCGGCGGCTTTTTCAGCTGCGGCTGCGGCTTCTGCGGCGGCAATCTGTTCCTGTGCCGCGGCGGGGAAGGTAACCGTGAAGCGTGTGCCGAAGTCCTGTCGCGAGACCACATCGATGGAGCCGCCGTGGGCATCAATAATCCACTTGGCAATGGAAAGTCCCAGTCCGGTTCCGCCGGTTCCGCGGTCTCTGGCTTCTCCGGAGCGATAGAAACGCTCGAAAATGTGCTTCGTGTCTTCTTCGGACATACCGATGCCCTCATCCTGAATCACATAGGAGACCTTTTGGCCGCTTCTGCGGACTGCCAGCAGGATCCGTCCTTCCGCCTCGGAGTATTTTGCCGCATTCTGCAGGAAAATACGGACGGACTGTTTGATCATCGACGCGTCGCCGTACAGATAAGCCTGTACCGGCGGATCTCCCGGGTCGAATTCGTAGACGTGTGCGGGGTCGATCATCTCGGACTCGACAGCCGCTTCCTCGACGACGCCGGTCAGGTCAAAGACTTCTTTGTTCAGGGTATTGCGCCCGCTGTCGCCTCTGGCCAGGAACAGCAGCTGCTCCACCAGGTTGTGCATGTGCTCCGACTCATTGCGGATTGACGTGATGCCCTCCTGCAGAATCTCCGGATCTGTTTTGCCCCAGCGGTCCAGCATATCGGCGTAGCCCTGAATGACCGCGATGGGCGTGCGCAGCTCATGGGATGCGTCCGAGACAAAGCGCACCTGCTGCCGGTAGCCTTCCTGCATTCTGCGCAGCAGGCCGTTCAGCGCCGTTTCAATGCTCTTGAGATCATCGTCGCCGGTCGAGATTTTCAGTTCCCCGTTTTCGTAAGTATTTTCCTCGGAGGCGTTCCGGATGGCCTCCTCGAGATGCTCGAGATTGCTGGTGTCCAGCGGAATGGCGGAAAAGGCCTCCGCCTTCTGGGCCAGTTCATCCAGTGGTCTGAGCCTGCGCCGGATTTTGCCTGTCCTGAATAATTCAAAGAACAGGTCCAGGCACTGGATCGTCAGGATCACGGACAGCAGCATGACCGAACCATACTGCCACTGACGCACATTCTCATCCTCGCTCATGCGGGTGAGCGATTCCGGGGTGACGCGGTAATTTTCCACCGAGCCGTCCTCCAGCTCCAGTGTCAGCTCGACATAGTTCCGGTCCGCCGTGACACTGGCGTCGGTGATCTCCTGTGTCCGCTCGGGCCACCGGGTCACCATGACAGTCAGCAGGACAACGAGGGTCACGGCAATCGCGAGATCCAGAAACAGAAAGCTTCCGAATTTGCCAAACCAGACGCTGCGGTGAATTCCCCGCGCAATGGAGCGTGTCCTCTTCCGCACCCTGGAGCGGCCGGCGGCCGCCGTATTCTGTTCAGTCTGATAATTTACACTGCTCATTTCAGATCGTCCCGGATCACATAGCCCACTCCGCGCACAGTGCGGATCAGATTAATGCCGTAGTGATCATCGATTTTGGTCCGCAGATAGCGGACATAGACGTCGATGACATTGGTCTCACCGACGTAATCATAGCCGCAGACCTTCTCGATCAGGCGCGAGCGGTCCATGACAATGTTTTTGTTTTCCATCAGGGCCTGCAGCAGCAGGAATTCGTGATTGGTCAGATAAACGGGCTCGCCGTTCACCGTCACCTCGTGCCGGTCCTCGTCCAGCACAACCGGGCCGATTTCGATGCGCGCGCCGCGCGGCGCCGCCTCGCCGGCCTCATGATGGCGCTCCGCAACCCGGATTCTCGCCAGAAGTTCTTCAATGGCAAACGGCTTCGTAATATAGTCGTCCGCGCCGGCGTCCAGGCCGGAGACCTTGTCCATCACCGCATCTCTCGCGGTCAGCAGGATAACCGGGGTGCTTTTCTGCTGGCGCAGCCGCCGCAGTACCTCAATGCCGTTCAGACCGGGGAGCATCACGTCCAGCAGGATCAGGTCGTAATCTCCCTGAAGGGCAAGATCCAGACCTGTGCGCCCGTCCGGCGCCTTCTCGACCTCATACCCTTCATGGACCAGCTCCAGCTCTACAAATCTGGCGATTTTTGCTTCATCCTCAACGATCAGAATCCGGCTCATTCCTGTTCCCTCTCACAGCTCTTTTGCAGCGCAGCAGCTGCGGACACTGCCGCAGCTGCCGTTATTTTTTAACGTCTCCGGAGACTATTGTATTACGATTACTCGGTTTTGTCGCTGTCCGTACCGGGCCGGTCCGTTCTGCGCAGGTGATAATGGCAGCCCATGAACAGGCCAAGCAGGATGGCGCAGACGGTGAAAGGCGTTGCCGCCAGCAGAATCAGGACTGCGATCAGCACCGGGATTCCGATCAGTTCCTTGCCGTTCCGGTCCGCGCAGAAGTTGGTCTTGACGCTGGCCTCCAGGATCTCGCACAGCCAGTCCCAGAATCTCCGGAGTTCCGAGCGGATCTCCTGACTGTTCTGGCTGCGGCGCGCCTCGCGCTCTCTGCGGCGTGCATCGCGCTCAGCTCTTCTGCGGCTTTCCTCTTCGCTCACCACATCGCCCTTCAGGACTTCGCCGGCCGCCTGCTCCTCGGAGGGGGCATCGCCTGTGGAATAGAACGCGGTCTTCGCTTCGTCTACCTTCTTCGCTCTCTCAAGCCAGATTACAGCGTCCAGGATCTCTCCGCCGTTGGCGTCCAGGGCTGCGCGCGCATCCGCTTCACTCGCTCCGGTCTTCTCCATAATCTTGGCAATCTTTTCAAAATCAGTCATTTTTTTCTCCTTCCTCTCTTATGCGAAACCTGATGGATTTTTTCAACTCCTCTTCCGGCGGCACCATTGCCGTCCCGGTTGTTTCGCTTCTGTTTTCTGTCAGCATCTGTATACTAACAGCAGAAAATGAAAGTAAAATTGAAGAAAAATTAAAAAGAGATTAGAATTACGGCCCGCTCCTTCTGCTCGCGGTGCCGCTGAAGAACCAGCTTCCTGTCATAATCCACGACGCCGTGTCCGTCCCAGGGATCATTGAAAATCAGCGTGTCCCGGTCTGTGTCATAGCCGACGAGCAGCATGCAGTGCTCATTGCTTGTCCACAGAAACTGTGTCCCGTCCGGCAGTGTCCATGCCGGCCCCTCAAAAGAAGGCTTTAAATCAATGCAGCACCAGTACAGCACCGGCAGTCCTCTGTCAATCTGCTCTTCGAGCAGCTGCTGCGTCGGAACGCCCGTCGCGTCCTGCGCGCGGAAACACTTCCCCTCTTCGCCGGATTCTGCCTTGTCAAAATAGGAATTCAGCGCCTTTACGATGACGCCGGGATAGCATCCGAAGGAATCCGGATCATAGGGACTTCCGGCAAAATACTGATCGGGGTCGGGGCCTGTCCCCTCTCCCATGGGCTGCATGGGCAGGTGATCGCGGATAAACTCATCCACTGAAATGTCAAAACCGAGGGCCTGAAGCAGCATGACCGACGAGACGCTTTCGCATCCCGTCGGCCAGTTTCCGCTCTGATCAATATAAGGTACTTCGATTACTTTTCTCATAGAAGCATTATTTCACACCGGATTTTTTCTTTACCTTCGCGCTGACGGTCTCGCCCTTGCCGCCGGAGTATTTGCCGATCTGGCGGAGTGTGAAGGCGAGAATCAGAACACACAGAATCAGTGTCAGCCACCAGTTTCTGGTCACACCGGAGATCACATAGCCGATGGCACTGACCGCGATGACGATGCTCGCGTACTGCATCTGGGTCTGCACATGGTTGATGTGGTTGCTCTGTGCGCCGGCCGAGGCCATGATGGTCGTGTCGGAAATCGGAGAAATGTGGTCGCCGCAGACCGCGCCCGCCAGGACGGCGGAGACCGCGATGATCATCATCTTCTCGTCTGTCGTCTGGAACATGGAAACCACGATGGGAACCAGGATGGAGAACGTGCCCCAGCTGGTGCCGGTCGAGAACGAGATGAAGATCGAGACCAGGAAGACGACGAGCGGGACAACCGCGACGAGGTTGCCGGACAGGTTCAGGTTGCCGGTGACAAAGTCGCCGATGCCGAGCTGATCGCTCACGCCCTTCAGGGTCCAGGCAAGGGTCAGGATCAGGATCGCGGGGGTCATCATTTTGGCTCCCTCAGGCAGCGCGTCCATGAAGTCCTTGAAGCTGATAACCTTTCTGGGCAGGTACAGGATGCCCGTGAAAATTACGGTGACGATGGTCGAGAAGATCAGGGAGATCTCCGCGTCGCACCCTGCGAACGCATCGATCACGTTGGTTGCACCGTCGAGATAACCGGTGTAGATCATCGCGCCGACAGCAGTGAAGATCATAACGGCCATGGGCAGGATCAGATCGATGACTTTGCCCTTGTCGGACTCCATCGCCGCCTTGTCTTCCTCGGCGAGTGCTTTGAATTCATCGCCGCCGGAAGTGAAGAGATCGCCTTTTTCCGCGTTTCTTTCATGTTTTGCCATGAGGCCGAAATCAATGCCCCTGGCCGTGATGTAGAAGACCATAAACAGGGTCAGCAGCGCGTACAGATTGTAGGGAATGGTGCTGATGAACAGCTGGAAACCGTTCATGCTGCCGCCTTCCGGCACATAGGAATTGACGGCCGCGGCCCAGCTGGAGATCGGTGCGATAATACACACCGGCGCCGCCGTCGCATCAATGATATAGGCCAGCTTTGCGCGGGAAACCTTGTATTTGTCCGTGACCGGGCGCATGACGGAACCGACCGTCAGGCAGTTGAAATAGTCATCGACAAAGATCAGGATACCCAGCAGGGATGTCGCGAGCATCGCCTGCTTCTTGTTTTTGAGCCTCTCACTGGCCCAGCGTCCGTACGCGGCAGTGCCGCCGCAGCGGGACATCAGGACGATGATCATGCCCAGCAGAACATCGAAGATGACGATGTTCAGATCCATGCTGTCGACCATCGTTCCGAACAGTGTGGTGAACGCATTCCACGGATGAAAGCCCGTGATCATCATTGCGCCCAGCGCCACGCCGCAGAACAGCGACAGATAGACTTCTTTTGTGATCAGCGCCAGCAGGATCGCGACCACCGGCGGGATCAAAGACATCCAGGTACCGTAAAACATAGCTTCTCCCTCCTCATCTGATAAAGCTTTGTTTTTGAGTTGTATACTATAATACACTTCCGTCTGCTCAGAAGACAATAGAAAGAGCAGAAAAAATGAAGTAATCTATATAGTAAAGAAAGGGGGAATCCGACATGACGACTTATCAGGAAGCAGCAAAACAATACCGGGAAAACCCGACACCGGAGGTGCTGGAGGAACAGGTTCAGGCACTGGTGGCGGAAATGTCCCTGAAGGAAAAGATTTATATGCTCTCCGGGCACACCATCGCCCAGACACAGCGCGACCTCATCAAAACCAGCCGCGCCTACAATGTGTCCGCACTGCCGGGCGGCGGCTGCCGGCGCCTGGGGATTCCGCCCGTGAAATTTACCGACGGCCCGCGGGGTGTGGTCATGGGCAATTCGACCTGCTTCCCCTCGGCCGCGCTGCGCGCGTCTACTTTTGACCCGTCCCTGGAGTACCGGATCGGAACGGCAATCGCGAAGGAAGCCATCGCTCAGGACGCGAATCTGTTCGCGGGCGTCTGCATCAATCTGGCCCGCAACCCGCGCTGGGGCCGCACACAGGAGAGTTACGGCGAGGACCCTTTCGTGCTCGGCAGCTTCGGCTCGGCGCTGGCAAAAGCGGTGCAGGATAAAGGAGTCATCGCCTGCGTCAAGCATTTTGCCCTGAACAGCATGGAGGATCTGCGCTTCTACGTCGACGTGCACATCGACGACCGCGCTCTGCACGAGGTCTATCTGCCGCACTTTAAAAAGTGTGTGGACAGCGGCGCGCTCTCAATCATGGGCGCCTACAACCGCTATGAGGAGTATCACTGCTGTGAGAGCAAAAAGCTGCTCACCGACATTCTCCGCAAGGAGTGGGGATTTGACGGCTTCGTGATGAGCGACTTCGTCTGGGGCGTCTACAATGCGGAGCGAAGCCTGCGCGCCGGTCTGGATCTGGAAATGATGTTCACGATGAAATACTCCGAGGCCAACATTCGGAAATGTCTGAACAAGGGTCTGATCAATCCGGAGCATCTCGACCGCGCAAATGCCAATATCATCCGCACACTGCTCCGTCTGGAGCCGGATATCGTCCCGCAGGAGCGCACGGTCATCGGCTGCAGCGCACACCGCGCGCTCGCTCTCGAGGCCGCCGAAAAGGGAATGGTCCTGCTTGAGAACAACGGCCTGCTGCCTCTTTCAAAAGACAGCTCCATCGTCGTCTGCGGCAGCTTTGCGGACGTCGCCAACACAGGGGACCACGGCTCAAGCCGTGTCTATGATAAGAAGATCGTGACCCCGTACAAGGGTCTGAAGGAAGTCTTCGCCGATGTCACTCTCGCCGGCTGCACGGACGAGGGCCTGAAGAAAAAGGAGGATCCGGTACTGCCGGACAACGCCTCCGTCGTCAGCTCTCACGCGGATATCGCCGTCGTCTGCGCCGGCTTCGACTACCGCACCGAGGGAGAATATTTTGTCAATACGAGCTACAAGATCAACGAGAAGCCGAAGAACGGCGGCGGAGACCGTCTGTCTCTCCGTCTGTCCCGCGACGACACCACGCTCATCAAGGAGCTCAAGCGCGCCGGCAAGAAAGTCATCGTTGTCCTTTACTCCGGCTGTGCCATTCTCATCGACGAGTGGAAGGATTTTGCCGATGCCGTGATCATGAACTACTATTCCGGCTGTGAAGGCGGCACGGCGCTCGCACACCTGCTCAGCGGCGCGGCGAACTTTACCGGCCGTCTTCCCTTCACGGTCGCACAGCGCGAGTCCGACTACCCGGATTTCAAATATATCGGACAGCGCCCTTATGTCATCGACTATGGCTATTACCACGGCTACACGCTGCTCGACAAGGTCGGTAAACAGGCCGCGTATCCGTTCGGCTACGGCCTGAGCTACAGCACCTACGCCATCACGGACGCCGCTGCCGCAGCAAATACGGAGGGTCAGGTTGTGGTCACCTGCAAAGTCACCAACACCGGCGATGTCGACGGCGCGGAGGTCGTACAGGTTTACATCGGCAGCAAGAACGCACAGCCCGCGCCGGATGAAGCTTATGCGCGCGGCACCGTCCCGGATAACGACCGGCCGATCCGTCTGCTCAAAGGCTTCGCCCGCGTCGAGCTCGCCGCAGGAGAGACGAAAGACGTCACCATCACCGTTCCGGTCGACGAACTCCGCTTCCGGCAGCACGATGAATGGATCCTGGACGACGCCTATGTCGTTTACGTGGGAAAGAACGCGGCGGATCTTACCGCCGCGGGAGAAATCACATTCTGAGAAAAAGCCCGGTTGAGTCAGGGGGAC
>OCTX011586545.1_pt1 | contig 13087 bp, 6 predicted proteins | sample 1539691 | NCBI WGS metagenome assembly OCTX01 (sample SAMN02144231, study PRJEB22623) | gut metagenome | biome: sheep rumen | host: Ovis aries | place: New Zealand
CCGATGATGGTTCGTATGGAGAAAAGGGTGTCGTAACGGTTGGCATCGAGAAGTTCATCGAACAGGAAGAGCATGTAGATAAGATTTTCGCTATTGGTCCTCCCATCATGATGAAGTTCTCTAACCTTACCGCACAAAAGCATCATATTCCTTGTGAAGTATCACTGAACACCATTATGGTTGACGGTACGGGTATGTGTGGCGCATGTCGTCTCACCATCGGTGGCAAGACAAAGTTTGTCTGCATCGACGGACCAGAATTTGATGGTGCATTGGTAGATTGGGATGAAATGTTCAAGCGCATGGGTACATTCAAGCGTGCCGAACAAGAGGAAATGGAGCATTTTGAGGAGCATTTGGATAATCTGAATGATCAGAATAGTCAGAACAATCAGATTATTCAGAATAATCAGAATAATCAGAACACCTCCATCGAAGAACTCACCGACCGCAACGCCGAATGGCGCACCGAGCTTCGCAAGTCGATGAAACCGAAGGAGCGCACGGCTATCCCACGTGTCATCATGCCTGAGTTAGACCCCGTTTATCGCGCAACTACTCGCACGGAGGAAGTAAACATCGGCTTGACTCCCGAAATGGCACTTACCGAGGCTAAGCGTTGTTTGGATTGTGCCAAGCCAACATGTGTGGAAGGTTGTCCCGTGAATATTAATATCCCAGCGTTTGTCAAGAATATCGAACGTGGCGAATTCCTTGCTGCTGCTAAGGTATTGAAAGACACTTCTGCCCTACCCGCCGTTTGCGGACGCGTTTGTCCACAAGAGAAACAATGTGAGAGTCGTTGTATCCATTTGAAGATGAACGAACCTGCCGTAGCTATCGGATATTTGGAGCGTTTTGCTGCCGATTACGAGCGCGAGAGTGGCAACATTTCCTTGCCTGAGATTGAACCATCTAACGGTATCAAGATTGCCGTTGTAGGTTCTGGTCCTGCTGGCTTGTCATTCGCTGGCGACATGGTGAAGAAAGGTTATGATGTTTATGTATTCGAGGCTTTGCACGAGATTGGTGGTGTATTGAAATATGGTATTCCTGAGTTCCGTCTTCCCAATGCTATCGTTGACGTGGAAATCGAAAACCTCAAGAAGATGGGCGTCCACTTTCAAACCGACGTTATCGTTGGTAAGACCATCAGCGTGAAAGACTTGGAGAACCAAGGTTTCAAGGGAATCTTCGTTGGTTCGGGTGCAGGATTACCCAACTTCATGAATATCCCTGGTGAGAATGCCATTAACATCATGTCTTCGAATGAGTATCTGACACGTGTGAATTTGATGGATGCTGCCAATCCAACAACGGATACACCTATCAATCTTGGTAAGCAAGTATTGGTAGTAGGCGGCGGAAACACAGCTATGGACTCTTGTCGTACGGCAAAGCGTCTTGGTGCTGAAGTGACATTGGTTTATCGTCGTTCTGAGGCAGAAATGCCCGCTCGTCTCGAAGAGGTGAAGCATGCGAAGGAGGAAGGTATCAACTTCCTGACCTTGCACAATCCTATCGAATACAAGGCTGACGAAAATGGTGCCGTTTGTGCTGCCGTTCTCCAAGTAATGGAATTAGGCGAACCAGATGCCAGTGGTCGTCGTTCTCCTGTTCCCATTGAGGGAAAGACCATCGAGATTCCCGTTGACCAAGTGATTGTGGCTGTAGGCGTTAGTCCCAACCCACTCGTTCCGAAGTCTATCGAAGGTCTTGAACTGGGTAGAAAGAACACCATCGTGGTTAACGAGGAGATGCAGAGTTCTCGCTCTAATCTCTTTGCTGGTGGCGATATTGTTCGTGGTGGTGCTACCGTTATCCTCGCCATGGGTGACGGTCGTCGTGCCGCTCTCAACATGGATAAGCAACTGAGGTGAAAGACTTACGTCAACACCTACTAAATCAGCTCGTTAGAACTATGCGAACCTATCATCTCATTGATGATGGTGATCGCATACTCGTAGCATTATCAGGAGGCAAAGATAGTCTTTGCCTCCTTGATTTGTTAGCCAAACGTCAACGCATTTTCATGCCCCGTTTCTCCATCGAAGCCATTCACATTAGAATGGATAATATCGCTTACGAAACGGATACTCATTACTTGGAGGATTTTTGCCGACAACGCAACGTCAACTTGCATGTCGTTAACACGAGTTTTGATGCTTCCACCGACAAACGTAAGTCTCCTTGCTTTCTTTGTTCGTGGAATCGCAGGAAACAAATGTTCAACCTTGCACAAGAGATTGGTTGCAACAAGATTGCTTTGGGCCATCACATGGACGACCTCATTCATACCGCACTCATGAACGAATGTTTTCAAGGAAGATTCGATACCATGCCCGTATTCTTGCAAATGAAAAAGATGCCATTGGCGATTATCCGTCCTCTATGCCTTTGCCATGAATCAGACATCAAGGCTTACGCCGAACAAGAAGGTTATCAAAAGCAACGCAAACTCTGTCCGTACGAGAAAGATTCCTATCGAACCGACATTCAACAAATCTTCCACCAAATGGAATCCCTAAACCCTGAAGCCCGCTATTCCATTTGGAATGCATTGGAAAGAGAAGGGAAACTGGTTGAAAAGTAACCAACTTCCCTGTAATCGGTTATCTTCCTTCATATCTATCAATTCACATTTTGTCAATTATAATCACACAAATATAGTTTTTTATTTGTATCTTTGCAGCATTATTTGGAATCAAAAAACTGCTCTATGATATGGCTCAAAAAATATTATTGACGTGTGGGTTGCTTCTTATGACATTTTTTTACATGAGAGCTTCTGACGAACGCCCTCGTGTAGTTATTATGACAGATGCTGAAACCGATGACCGTTGTTCAATGGTACATGCTTTGCTATATGCAAACGACATGGACATTAAGGCCATCATCCAAACAAACTCTTGTTTTCAACGTAAAGGTTGGAGCAAGGACCCGTGGCTTTGGGACATGATAAATGCTTATGGTGAAGTTTTGCCTAATCTTCGAGTTCATGACCCACATTATCCATCGGCTGAATACCTGCATGGTATTTCCATGATAGGCGATGAGGATCCTAATCATATTCCAAATATACATAAGGGATATAAATATGTATATACAGGAGAACCCGTTTATATCAATCCTTCTTCATGGCCAGATACTCCTGGTTCTGATCGCATCGTAGAATTATTATTAGATGATGATCCGCGTCCGCTCTTCATACAATGTTGGGGTGGAGGAAATACAGCAGCGAAAGCATTTGATAAATTAAAACGTAATTATCCACAACAATATCATGATGCTATTAAAAAAGCGGTAATTTATTGCATTTGGTACCAGGATGCAGCAGGCAGCTACATTGAAAAGGAACATCCTGGGGCTACCATACTCCTTAACCACCATTTCTCTGGCAGTTGGGACTATGGTTCTATGACAAACACCAGAGAGTTTGTTAGTCTGTATATGCATAATGGACAAAATCCACTTGGACAATTTTACACTCAGCCATATATAAGCGAGGGCGACTCACCAGCCTTCCTCTATTGTATTGGTGGCAAAGGACTTCGCTCGTGGGAAAACCCATCATATGGAGGATGGGGTGGTCGATTCTACAAAGTAAATGGTTTCGATAATGTATGGCGTGACACAGGATATGGTGACTTACGACAATGGACAGAATCTGCGTTACATGATTTTCTGGCCAGACTGCAATGGTGTGTAACCCCCAAATACAGTAATGCAAATCATGCTCCTGTGATAACACTTAACAGTTCTCCAGATATTACAATCAAAAGTGGTGAAAAAGTCATTTTGTCTGCTGTAGTTACTGAAACTGATAGTATAGACACTGAGGCAATTTGGCAATTGAGAGGAAAAATGTGGGAGCAGAAGGGACGCAATAAAGCCCAGTTCTTATCAGATCCCAGCAAATTCGTAAATCCATGGCTGACTGGATGGAGTCAAATGAATGCAGGTTCATACAACGGCTATGTCAACCTTGAGTTCAACGACAAACAATCCGTTTGTAGTTTCGTAGCTCCACATGTTGATAAACCTGAGACTATTCACATACTTCTTGAAGCTTTTGATACTGCAGTACCCAGATTGACCGCATATCAACGATTTATAGTTACGGTAGAACCTATTAAAGAATGAGAAGAGCTACTCAATTAATACTGTTTTTGTTGACCTGTTTGACTGGAAAACTTTACTCCCAGCCGCAGTGTACGGTGACTCATTTTAATGAGTCGAACGGTATAATGCAGTGGTATGTTACACAGATTGTACAGGATAGACAGGGGATGATGTGGTTTTCAACGTGGAATGGATTAAACCGCTATGATGGCTATGACATCCAATGCTTTAAATCTAAGCCTGGTGATGGCGTAAATATTCCTTCTGACCGTATACAAGATATGATGTTGACTGAAGACGGAAATTTGTTATGTCAAATTGATGAACGAGCATTCCTATTCGATGTCAACTCATATCAGTATAAAGAAATTCCGAATAAACAGCAGAAAACTGCTCTTATGCATTTGAAATCTCGTATCAAAAAACATAATGATGATTTCTACATCTATCAGGATCGATTCGGGACAACATGGTCGATTCATCGTAATGGTTCTGTTAGCTATCTGCAAAATAACAAGTGGGTTCCATATTCCTCTGCAATTGAAGACAACCTATTTTTACTCTTTGGATGTACAGATAGGGAGGGCAATGTCTGGATGCGGACAGGCAATTCTGTATACAAGTTTTCTTTTAACCAACAGCGATATACACTCCTTTCACAGAAAAGACCGTTTCACGCACGTTCTTTCTTTTTTGATAGCCATCAGCGATTTTGGGTAGGCTCCCGCGACGACGCTTCCATTAGAATATATGACAATAATTATCATTTATTAGGTTATCTCTCTCACGATGGACAGATACACAAGGAATATGTGTCATTTGGTTCACCTGTGTATCACATCATGCAAGATCGTGATGGTGTATTTTGGTTGTCATCTAAGCCAAATGGTCTTTTTCGTCTAACAGAAAAGGCAGATGGCACTTTCAGTGTGGAACAGTTCTTGCATAACCCAACCAACAAACATTCTTTGAATAACAACAATGTCTATTATTCAGTTCAAGACCAATTAGGGCGACTATGGATTGCCACATTTGATGGTGGTATTAACTGTATTCTTTCACCACAGGATAAAAATCCAAAGTTCTATCATCATGATAATGGAATCAACACTCCTGATAAAGTTGCCTTGCGAGTACGCCAGATACATATTTCAACCCAAGGAATTCTGATGGCCGCGACCACATCTGGTCTACTCATTGCTAACGTAAACAAAAAGAATGTAAAGGACATTCGTTTTCAGCTACACCGTCGAAACCCCGAACGGGCTTCAAGTATTGCTAACAATGCCGTAATGTATGTAATGGAAGATAGCCAACATCGTGTTTTTATCTGTACTGAAAGTGGTGGTGTTGACCAAGTTGTATCGGATAATCTATTGGATGATCAACTCTCTTTTCGTCATTATAACATATCTGGCAATCTCCCTTCTGATATAGCTCTCTCTGCCTTTGATAATCATGGAACATTGATGGTTATTAGCAATGGACAAATGTATAGGCTTGAACCTGACGAAGGTCGTACAACTGTTTATAATGCCTATTATTGGAAAAAGGACTTCAGGTTTTCAGAAGCGTCACCTCTTCAGTTACCAGATGGTCATACTGCCATAGGACTTCAAGATGGAGTATTAATGATTTCAGAAGCCAACCTAAATAAGAGTCATGATGTACCTCCCATATACCTTACTTCCATTTTCATACATGGGAAAGAGAGGCTTTGGGCAGTCAATCATCTTGACACTTTAATTCTTCACTCACCATCAGATCGTGATGTTACCATAAACTTTGCCACTTTAGCCTATGCGAGCAATAGTGCAATCAACTATGCTTATCAGATGGACAAACAAACATCTTGGCAAAATATCGGCCAAGATCATTCTGCCACATTTCTGAATCTTACACCTGGCACATATCAACTAAAAATACGCTCGACAAATAGTGATGGCTTGTGGGTGGACAATGACCGCATTCTAACAATAATCGTAGAGCCCACCTTCTGGGAAACTAATTGGGCTAAGGCTTTATACATATTATTAATAGGAATAATTATTTGGAGTATAGGCTATACTATACAATATATCCGACATATTAAGCAACAACAGCGTGAAACCCACGAAGCATATCTGGCTTTATTGAATGAAAAGCATTCTATAGGACAACCATTGGCAAAGGAGAAAGAAATACATGTAAAGCCGAAAATGAAAATTGAAGATGAGTTGTTTATGAAGCGAGCCATGAAATTTATAGAGGAACACATGGACGATCTGGATGTCAGTACAAGTGCTATGGCACAGGAATTGGCAATAAGTCGCTCAGGTCTTAATCGTAAGATGAAGTCTATTCTCGGCGTCACACCTCTCGACTTTATCCGTGAGGCTCGTATACAAAAGGCATGCGTGATGTTGAAGGAGGGAGCCTTGGTAAAAGATGTAGCTTATGCCTGTGGTTTTTCTGATGTAATTTATTTCAGGAAATGCTTCAAGGCAGAAATAGGCATGGCACCATCGGAATACAGGGATAAAATTATGTCAGCAAACGTGTAATTTTGTGCCAAACTGACTGATTTGACACAAAAGTCCACCCCGTCTGGTCAATTTTTGCCTCATATTGTTTTTATTAATGAAGTACTTTTGTACCCAACTTAATGACAAAAGTATTACTAATTTATTAAAAACAATGAACCAACAAATCAAAAAATTATCGTTTGTTATGGCATTAAGCATGCTATGGCTCGTGAGCTTTGCTCAGAAGACAGTGACAGGAACTGTTACTGATACTTCTGGTGAACCCCTGATTGGTGTAAGTGTGATGATAAAGGGTTCCTCCTCAGGAACAGTTACTGACCTTGACGGTAAATATACCGTTCAGTCTGTAGCATCATCCGCTCAACTTCAGTTTTCCTACGTCGGCTATCAGACAAAGACAGTTCCTGTAGGAAGTCAGTCTATATTAAATGTGGTAATGGATGAAGATAACGCTGCACTTGATGAGGTAGTTGTTATTGGTTACCAAACTATTCGTCGCCGCGACCTAACAGGTTCGGTATCTTCCGTGTCGGGTAAAAATATCGCTGCAGCACCCGTTGCTGACGTGACACAAGCTCTGCAAGGAAAGCTCGCCGGCGTAAATATTGTTTCACAAGATGGCCGTCCTGACGCATCGGTTGCCATTCGCATACGTGGTGGTGGTTCTATCTCCCAAAGTAATGAGCCATTGGTGCTTATTGACGGTGTGGCTGGTTCGTTAAACGATATCCCTGCAGACCAAGTGGAGAGCATCGATGTCTTGAAAGACGCTTCGTCAACGGCTATCTATGGTGCCCGTGGTGCTAACGGCGTTATCCTCGTCACAACAAAGGGGGCTAAAGAGGGAAGGATTAGCGTATCATATAATGGTTACGCCAAGTTCAACACCCCAACGAAATATCTGGACGCACTTGATCCTTATGACTACCTCGCTTATGTGTGGGCAGTAGCTGACGCTTATGATGCAACTGGCGGCTATCGCACACCTCTGGAACATCTATATGGTTTGGCTAATGGTGGTATCAACCAGTATAAGAATGTCTCTAAATATGATGTACAGAAGGATGTGTATGGCAATTCTTTCTCACATAATCATGACCTTAGCATCTCGGGCGGTACCGATAAGACGAAGGTTCTATTGTCCGTCAACTACATGGATGAGGATGGTCTAAAAGTGAATTCATATAAGAAACGCGCGAACATATCTTTAAAAGTCAACAAGAAATTGGCTAAGAATCTGGATTTTGGTCTCGACACCCGTTATGTGGATGTATCGAGCATGAGCAATGAAAGTACAACGAGCGGTTCTGGTTCTATTCTTTCGTTTGCCTATCGTTTTCGCCCTATCGCCTTGTCAGACATCAAAGGTGATTTGGCTGCCATGCAGGAAGGAACAATTGGAAACTTCGCCAAGCAGACACAATGGGATATGTACAGTCCATACCAACGACTGAATGACTACGAACCACTTAGTGAGCGACAGTCTTTGCGTGCTACAGCCTCCCTAAACTGGGGCATCATCAAGGGGCTTACTTACCATACCGATTTGACACTGGCTCGTTCTTGGAACCAGACCAAGTACTGGGCAGGTGCCACCTATAACACTTATCTGGATGAGAATACTGGCGACAAACTATGGGCTGGCTCTGTCGATTTCTCACAATCGGTGGGATGGAGCACACGTTGGACCAACACCCTGAACTACGTCATTGACATCTTGGATGGTCACAACCTAAACATACTTGCTGGTCATGAAGTTACAAACTCAGGTGGTTCTGGTACGCGTATTTTCGCCGACCACTTCCCTGCAAACTTTACGAAAGACAATGCATTTGCAATGATCAATCAATATGATGCAGCCAATAGCACGGCAACCAATTTCTCATCAAGTTGGAGCACTCCCTCACGAATCCTATCATTCTTTGGACGACTGAACTACAATATGTTTGACCGTTACCTGTTCACGGTAACTTTCCGTGCTGATGGTAGCTCTAAATTCGCTCCCAGTCATCGTTGGGGTTACTTCCCAGCAGCAGCCTTTGCTTGGCGTGTTAGCGAGGAACCATTCTTGGCTAATACCAAAGATTGGCTTGACAACTTGAAACTCCGTCTCTCTTACGGTACTGTCGGTAACGATGGCATCAGTTCAGACCTATGGGCCCAGACATGGACGGCAGAAACAGACAACCGTTGGCGTTATACCCTAAACAACGTTCGCCAATCGGCATACGACTTATCATCTACACAGATGGCTAATGACAACCTGAAATGGGAGACAACTATTACCCGCAACCTTGGACTTGACTTCGGATTCTTGAATGGTCGTTTGTGGGGAACTGTAGATTTATACTGGAATACCACAAAAGACTTGTTGATGAACACAACTCTTCCTGGTATTACGGGCTTTACCTCTACTTTTGCCAATATAGGAAAGACCAGCAATCGCGGTGTAGAACTGTCATTAGGTGGTGTGATTTATAAAGACAAGGACTGGAATATCACGGCCAGTGCCAACATTAATTTCAACAAGGGTAAAGTAGATGAACTTTCTGAAGGAATTACCGGTCAGTATGGTACGCAGTGGATTCAAATGAATCGTCCGAGTGACGACTATATCTTGATAGAGGGTGAGCCTGTCGGTTTGGTTCGTGGTCTTGTTTACGATGGTTTCTATACTACCAAAGACTTTAATTATGCCAATGGAGTCTATACGCTGAAAGAAGGTATAGCTGACTTGACGACTTCAATCGTTCCAGAGTTTGCAGGAATCGGTTCGAATGAACGTCCTACTGGTCAAATAGCCTATCCTGGTATGGCCAAGTATAAGGACCTTGACGGCAACGGAAAGATTGACACCGATGATTATACCGTGATTGGCGATATGAATCCTACACATACGGGTGGTTTCAACATCAATGCCACTTACAAAGGCTTTGATTTGGGTATGTACTTCAACTGGAGTTGTGGTAACAAAATCTATAATGTGAACAAGCTCGCATCTCTCTACGGTTATAAAGAGGGCGGAGTGCTGCAAAACAAACTCGCCTTTATGAAGGATGCCTATAAGATTTACGATGTTGTAAATGGTGAACTCGTGCGCTATTCCAATCCTTCTGACCTTGAACGTCTGAACGTGGATGCCAAGTATCCATTGTCATACAACTCAATGGGAGTTGTTTCAAGTCTGGGTATAGAGAACGGTTCTTACCTTCGTCTGAACACGCTCACGCTGGGTTATACTTTCCCCAAGCAATTAATCAGTAAGATAGGCATGAGCCATCTACGTTTATATGGTACCATCTATAATCTCTTGACAATTACAGGATATGATGGTCTCGACCCAGAAGTGAATGCCAATGCCAATCAGGGAGGCTCAGTCTATCCCACTACAGGACTTGACTGGGGAACCTATCCGAGAGCTCGTTCATTTGTCATCGGCCTTAACGTGAATTTTTAATTAAACATAGGATAAAAATATGAAAACAACATATATATTTATAATAGGAGCACTTATTATTGGCTCATCTTTGATTTCGTGCAGCGATTATCTGGAAGTTTCCTCACCAGCAAAAACTGATGACGCCTTTGTAACCTCATCTGTAGATGAAACTTTCAAGGTGCTTTCATGGGCATACGCAGAGTATCGCCAGAATGCTGCCAGTGGTGGCAACTATCAGTGGGAGGACTGCACGTCGGATGCGGAATATTATCCAGAGTTCAACTCTTCAAACAACACCATCGGTATGCTGTTTGCCGACCAAGTGGCTATTACGGGTAAACAGACACAATTCAATTCACTATATAACTCTTTGGCACGTGCCAAGCGCTTGGCAAATATCTTAGAGGGTAAGGCAGAATACACCGATGCAAAAAATGCTGGCAAGACTAACGATTGGACGCAACTTTATGGCGAGGCCGTAGGCCTTTATGCCTTCTGTTACTTTCAATTGACGAAACACTTTGGAGACGTACCTTTCGGCATTGAGAACTCGGTTGTTTCCGATGGATATAAACTTACTTCACGATATGAAATTTACGACCGTCTAATCCAAATGCTTCAAGAGGTAGAGCCATATATGTATCGTTTGGGTGAAGGCGGCATAACTGCGGAGCGTATCAACCGCTCGTATGTTAATGCATTGATTGGGCAAATAGCTTTCTATGCCGCTGGATGGCAAACTATCCGTACCGACGTGAGCGGTCTCTATGGTGATGTACAGTTTGAGAAGAAAGGAACTGAGGCTAATGGATGTGTATATGCACGCCGTACAGACTACAAGACCTACTTCCAAACTGCAGAGAAATATTTTGGCTACGCTCTCGGTGAGCAGAAGGGAACGGCTCAGCTTATAACTACTGATTCCAGAACCTACTGCAACAACCCATTCCAAATGGTGTTCCAATACGGGCACGACAATGTAGTTTGCCCAGAATCATATTTTGAAATTGGCAATCAGGCTGGTATTCAAGGCGAACGTCCTTACAGTCAGGGACGCCCCTCAAATGGTGGCGGTTCTAACGCAGCTCCCTGTAAGTCTTTTGCAGCCTTCCGTATTAATCCCGTGTTTTACTATTCTGGCTATGAGGATGGCGATAAGCGCATGGACCCAAGCATGACGGTAACAGGTAGTGACGGTACAGGAAATGAGGCTATTCTCAAATTCGTTCCTGGCAGTCGCCTTAACGGTGGTATCTCCAACAACAAATGGGACGACAACCGAATGAGTCCTCCCTACGTCGCTTCACAACGTCAGTCTGGCATTAACATCGTTGAACTGCGCGTTGCCGACGTTATGCTAATGCAAGCTATTGCCAAATATCACAATGGCGACCTTGGCGGTGCCACTAATTTGCTGAACCAAATACGTCAGCGTGCGTTTGGGAACAACACCCACGACTATACCAATGCCGAAGGCGATCTTTTGGCTGCCATATATCAAGAGCGCAAACGCGAACTTCTTTCTGAAGGAGTTATCCGATGGGACATGATTCTCTCTGGCGACTTTACAGAACGCACCAAAAAGATACGCGCTGACATTCAGACGATGTGCGACGGCATAGATGCAAAGGGTTATTATGATTTTGGCAACGGTCGCCAAATTCCCGCTTATATCTGGACTAAGAAAGTGAAACTTGACAATCCTCTTACCTATGACCGCGACGAAAGTAATCCCGCCTTGACCCCAGGATGGCGCGGACAGTACGATTACACCACAATACCAACCGTGGCAAGCAAGGTATCAGGAACAGACCACAACCTGGCCATTCAAGGACTTTTTAGATATATCGACCCCAATGGTGCAGAAGCTGCAGCACTCGAAGCCGATGGTTACACACGTCAAGACTGGGGTGTAGAAATCGTCAAGCAGCGCGCAACTATCTTCGATAGAAACATCTTAGGTGGCCTGGGTAATGCAGGTAATGCACCGCGCTATTATCACCCGATTCCACAAGAAACCTTAACGCAATCAAAGGGTCAAGTAACTAACGGATATGGACTTCCACAACAGTAATAGGCTCATATATACATAGTTTATTAGATTATATTAGGTTAGTATTAGATTAATGATGCATGGGAGGAGGAGTACGTGAGTATTCCTCCTTCTACATATACAATTATGACCTTTTTTTGTAGAACAGGAATAAAGAATCAGCTCCAAATTTACCTATGATAAAACAATCGCACCGACATTCAACAAATCTTCCAGCAAATGGAATCCCTAAACCCAGAAGCCCGCTATTCCATTTGGAATGCATTGGAAAGAGATGGGAAACTAGTTGAAAAGTAAACCGTTATTTCACAAATCAAAAGAAATAATAGTGATAAATCACGATTACCACACAAATGTATCACTATTGTTTGCGGCTTAATTTTGCATTAGATATTTAATTGCAGACGTTCCTCACGTATTTTTTGAATACGTTCGTTGGCTTTTTCTTGCCATTCTCGCTTTCGTTGAATAGATTCACGAAAGGCGGCAATGATTTCGTCACGAGTACGATTCTTTTTAACTATTGGTGCAGACATGTTTTTTCTTTCAATTTAACGGTTTACGCCTGCAAAGATACTAATTGTTTTGAGATATTAAACAAAAAACGACATAAAATTAATGACATCATATCATTATTCATAAGAACACTATCTTAAACAATTCTATTACCTTTGGGTATTATGGACAGTGTATTTCATAAATATACAGAGTGTATTATACAAGTAGCCGATAGGTTAGAAACCATTCGTTTGTTTGCTATGAACCATTGATTTCTATGCTACAGACGAATGGTTTATAGCTTACAAACATATCGTTTGCATCGTCTAAACCTATCGTTTACGTCGCCTAAAGCTATCGTGGCGCAGATGAAAACTTCCGTGGAAACCTGAGGCATGCCTAACCGAAGATGGTACATATACGATACATGAAGAAAGGAATGTCAGCAAT
>OCTX012186632.1_pt1 | contig 13084 bp, 15 predicted proteins | sample 1539691 | NCBI WGS metagenome assembly OCTX01 (sample SAMN02144231, study PRJEB22623) | gut metagenome | biome: sheep rumen | host: Ovis aries | place: New Zealand
CCTGTGGCACTGAGCAGTGTATGTGTCCAAAGGCAAAGATAGGGCCTGGCGACCCTACCTTGCTGAATCATGAATGGTGCTCTTCGAAAGTTCAGATCAACGGCACCCTGGCTCACATCACAGCCATCTTCGGATTTATGCTGGCAGGATTAGTCATTCAGGATGCCGTGCATTAAAAAGCATTTATCACAATACCAAACCGCTGTTGATACTGCTCCTTGATATATTGGTCTATCCATTGGTAGAACTCCGTGGTCTCCTTACCTGTGCAGTTGTTCCTGCGGATGGTCTTGATGACGGACTGCGCCTTACGGAAAATCTCCGTCTCAACGGGTTCTATCTGCTGGAGGATATCAAGACAGCGGTTAAGTGAGAGCAGAGTGATTTTAACTAGTCATTGACTCCTTATCCACTCAGCCATGAATTTGTCATAGATTTCATATACCCCTTGCTGGTGAGTCAGCAACTGCTTCTCAATGAGAGTTTGTGATGACTTTTGTACGCTGCTGGCAGAAGTCAGGTGGTAACGCTTGACGAAAGGTGCTCCGGTAATTTGCCTGGCTTTCCCTTCATGGCCGACTGCGACAAGAAGGTCTCGCTGACGGGCTGTCAGTTGATAAATCACATCTTTGTAGGCCTCTTCGTTCTGGTTGATGATTTGTATTACAGCCGTATCAACATCATCGACGCAAACATGGTCTTGTGTTGCAAAAAGCTGGTTGAGCACTTTCTGCAGATACCAGGTCGTTCCGTCAAAGTGCTCATAGATAGTGCGTACGACTCCATCGTCAATTTGTTTTCCTGCCTTTTCAAAATGTTTTTTCGCAAAGACTTCGTATTCTGGCAGTGGCACAGGTTTCAGAAACATCATTGAGACACTTTGATAGAACGGTCTTGCTGGAGATGAAAACATATCGCTCATCATACTTTTCTGGGAGCCCGAAAACACGAACACAGCGTTGCGGCACTGCTGCACGTAGGTCCGCATCAGTTCTTCTACATTTCGCTCCGGATAGTCCGCAATAGCCTGAAACTCATCTATAGCAACGATACACTTTCGGTCGGCATAGGATTTCCAAAGAATTATCCAAAAAAGATTATCCAAATTGGATAAAATCGAAAACCTACGCCATTCCAGTCACCGTGATCACCAATCGTAATCCTCTACATAACTGTCGAACTTCACCTCCTCCGTCCATCCGTTGTCGTGAAACAACTTGCGGATCTTCTCTTGCAAAGCAGGCGGAATGAGGCGCGAGCCATTGCGATACTCGAAATAATAAGTACGGTTGGTTAGGTGAATGATGCCATTGCGAACTGCGGGCTCCAGTCGTTTGGGCATATCGCCTGTAAAGGTGTGAGTCATACCTTTGGCGAAGCGTATCTTCTGGTCGCAGCGATACATCGGACAGTCGGCAGTCGCCACACCCTCGAAGTGCGGATTCACACACCTGTAGGAACTGTAGGTGTGAGGCATCTGCTGCCCAACGAGCCATCGCAGACACTGGGTGCGCAACGGACACGTATCGGCATAACAAACCGTGTAGCCTTCCTTGGCTTTCTCAATCAATAATTCTTTTGCTATATTCATGATCTATTTGTTTTAATGGGTTTTCGTTCAGATGGGGTTAACCTCACTCAGATCTCTTGAAACGCCTTTCTACAAAGGGCTGGAGGCGAGTGAGGTTGAGTGTTTTAACCTCACTCAAACCTCACTTGAACCTCACTTCTACCTCATGCAGCCTTTAATGGAATCACCTTATAGTGGGCCACATGACCACAATCGGTACTCTCGAAACCAAGTGTCCGCATAGCCTTGCCCAGATACACCTTCGTGCCGTGAGTAGCCTTGACTGACGGATACTCTTTGGTGATAATCTCCAAGAGCCGCTCACAATTCATCGACTGTGCCAATTCGCCAGGTTCCGGCTTACGGAAGCAGTTGCGGACGATGTCTGCAATATCCTTCTGTTCCAGATAGTTCTGGTTCAGCTGCTGGATACGGGCCACTTCATCGTTGTTAAACCAATAGGGCGACTTCTGCACCCTCAGCTCATAGAGCACCTGCGCATACAGCTGGTCGTAGTCAATCTCACCCGTATTGTCAATGTATTTACCCTCAGGAATCGTCATGCAGATGTATCGGCGTGAACCAGTGACATCTGTTAGCGGATGAGGATTGTTGGTCGTGGCGACAAACGAGGCATAGCGAGGTCGGTCTTCCTGGGAGGCACCATAGATGGGGCGTCCGTTCACCTTGCTCTTGCTCAGCGTCTGCTTCAGCGAAGCGTGTTGACTGGGACGGATGGCATCCAGCTCATCGATGTTCACCAGCAGGTTGTTGGTAAGGGCCATCTCCTTATCGAACTTGTTCGACAGGTTCAGATGATCTAGATAGTACGCACGCAGATGTGGAGGCAGCAGGCGCACAAAGAACGTTGTCTTGCCACAACCTTGAGCGCCAATCAGCGTAGGCACGCACTCATTGCCGTGAATGGTGTCCATCTGAAGCCAGTGAGCCACCGCTGATCGCAGCCAGGTAGCCAGATAGCCCGTCAACTCTGAGTCAACCCCTGGCAGACGATTGAAGAGCCTTGCCACATGATTCTCGCCATTCCATTTGGGCAGATGCTCCAGATAGTCGGCGATAGGGTCAAAGATGTCAATCTCGTCAGAGTTGACATACTCCACGATATCCGACTTCGGTGAGCCGCTCTCACAGACACACTCACGCTTAGCTCGGATGATGATACTGTTGAGAGCACTCTGTGTCAAAGGTTTCCACAGAGGCGCTTGTCCCTCTGCAGGTTTCACAGCATATTCCACCTTACCGTTCAGCACGTTTCGGCGGAAGAGATAATGAGTGATGAGGTACAGCTCAGTAGCGAGCATTCCCTCCTGAGAGGCTCCAAGAGTCTCTCCGTTAATGAGAAAATTTGGTGTCATAAAAAGATTTTTAAGTTAGATTTATATAGCTTCTTTTCCTTAATTCATATTCCTTTCTTTTTCGGTTTGCAAAGGTACAACATTTTTTTTGAACTAGCAAATCTTTCCCCCCAAAAAGGCACATTCTGAATTGTTAAAATGCACATTTTTAAGCATCCCCTTTACACCTTAATATATTAAGTGAGGCTCGAGTGAGTTTGAAGTGAGGTAAGAGTGAGGTTCAGGTGAGGTTGAAGTGAGGTTAAAGCTTCTAACCTCACTCGCTCCAATCCCTTTCTACAAAGGCTTCTCGGCCCTCCAAGTGAGGTTAACCCCAAAAATCGAAAAATCCATCACTAATTCATCGAATACTCGCGAATCATCAAGAGTTTGCTTACGCTTCATCAAGAGCTCACTTTCGTTTCATTAAGTGCCAGTCTTCTCTCATTAAGCGCCAGTTTTCGCTTCATAAAAGGCTCGCTTTCCGTCCGATTACTGCGAACTGTCAGTCCGACGGCTTCGGACTCGCAGTCAGAAGTGGGCTGACTCGCAGTCCGCCCCCGTCGGACTAAAGACAAACTGTAGTTTCGTTTTCAACATCAAATCTCTTTTACTTTTGGTTACAAGAAGATTATTTGGGACGTACGAAAGCCCGCTCTCCACATTGCTCATATTGGCGAATCAGATATGTTGGCCTATTCTTGGTTTCATGAAAGACTCTTCCAAGGTATTCACCTACTATACCAATAGAAATAAGTTGCATACCACCTAAGAATAACATAATACAAACCAAAGTTGGGAATCCTTGTACAGGATCTCCATATAATAAAGTCTTAATGAGAAAGTATAACAGTGACAAAAAGGCACCTACTGCAATAAGGAAGCCGATCATGGTAGCAATCTTTAATGGAAAAACTGTAAAGGATACAATACCTTCGATAGCCAAATTAAAAAGGCTTCTATACCCCCAACTACTTTCACCAGCGAGTCTGTCTCCCTGTTCGAAGAGCACTTCTTTCTTTTTAAAACCTATCCAACAAAACATGCCTTTCGTATATCGCTCATTCTCACGTAAAAGCTTCATTGCTTCCACACACTTTTTATCAAGAAGCCTAAAGTCTCCTACATTTTTCAATATTTCAAAACGAGTACTTTTTTCTAAAATGCTATAGAATGCCAAAGAAAGGTATTTCCTTATTAGACTCTCCTTCCCTCTATCTACTCGTTTTGCATATACGTCATCATAACCTTGCTCCCACCAATATAGCATTTCCGGAATCAATGAAGGTGGATGTTGTAAGTCAGCATCCATAATTACCAGACAATCACCTTTTGCATAATCAAAACCTGCTAGCATTGCATTTTCTTTACCAAAATTCCGACTTAGATCTATATATGAGACTCGACTGTCATCTCTATATAATCCTTCTATAATCTGGAGTGTGTTATCTTTGCTACCATCATTGATGAATAGCAATTCAAAAGAATAATTGTCTAGTGAAGCTATCGTTTTTGTTAACTCCTCATATAGAAGTTTCAAAGAATCTTGTTCATTATAGCAAGGTATCATTATTGACACCAACTTATTTGCTCCATCCATACTCTATACAATTTACAAGTGCCCATCTTTATCAAAAACTCTATAAATATGCTTGCTTATATCTTTACCAATATAACCTAATGATATAATAACAGATGCTCCAACCAGCCATATCATTAATACTACTAAAATCAGAGTTGAAACATGTCCATGAACTATATATAAATATAATGCATACAGTGACAAGGCTATGGACACTAGAATATGAAGCATTCCGATAGCAAAAACAAATCTAACAGGATTATGTTTAAACATTTTGGGGGTTTGAGAGGCGTTTTCTTTTTCCCAATCATTAGTTGTGGAAGACATTAATTTCTCATCCATATGAATTGTCAATAAAAAAAGGCAGAACCATTCGACCGCTTTTTCCGTAAGTTATAATATTCACTTTCTCTGTGATTTCGAGAGCAGATGTTATCCACTGCACGACCTGACATTAGATCTTGGGACAATCATCAACCCAAAAGCTGTTCATTCCTGAATTAGAAGCGGAAACTGAGATATGCTCTGAAACCGCTGATATCGGTATCAACCTTTTTTTCTTCTGCTTTCTTTCCAGATTCTCTGACAAATTGATACTCCTGTAGTTTCGTACTGCCGAATCGTGCCTCGAAGCCAATACCTATAATTCCATAATTAATGGAGAGACCACCCACGAACATTGAGGCATAGTTAAAACTGGGATCATCCGCATTAGTGTCATATAATACAGCACAGGACGGTGCGTATCTGAAATAGGCTTTGACATTCAGCTTGTCCACTGGATTGATGGACACCGACGGGCCAATGTGTACACCGATTTCTCCTTGATGGATACTTTCATTTTTGGTATTATCATTATATGATTTATAATCATAGGAGAAATTATTGTAGTTGAGGTCGAACCAAGTTGCATCGAGTCCGAACCAGAACAAGTTAGCAACAGGCTCTTTGTGAAGATAATAGGTATGCCCAATGGTGAAACCAGCACCAAACTTGTTACTGATGCTTGATGTTGCCGGTTGGCTAAGACTGGCACTACTGTAATTGAGATTCAAATAGGTTTTCCCCTTGTCTTGCGCATAGGAAATAGTGCAAATGGCAAGCAGCCAGATTGTTGTAATTACTTTTTTCATACTAGAGATTTTTAAATTATTAGAAATTTTTTGAGAATAAATATCATCATACCATATTGATTAGTTAGTTTTGCCATATCCTCTGAATCTTGAATCTTTTTTTTAGCCATAATTGTCCTTATTCAATAATGTAATATATCTTACGCGATGATTATCATCGTTGAATGTATTAATGATAAAATACACTATCAGTCTCGTCCTCATCATCCTTAAAGAAAAGGGATAAGAATGCAAATATCGACGTGAACAAGCATATAAGCACCTGAATTGCTAAAGTTGACTTCTTTTTCATATTCTTGTATATCGTTTGTTAGTGATGCCAATAATTTTTCCATCCTTTCATTTTTGCATATTCTGCCTCAGTTACCTTCTCAAAGATTTTCCCATCTTTTTCGTAAAAGCGGATGTCAAATTCTTCCTTAGTGCGCGACCAACGATCATGAGTCCATAACCAAAGTGCAGGTTCTCGTTTGATTGTTGCCTCTAATTCTCTCATATAGAGTTCTGTAAGTTTGAAATCTGTCATTTTCCCTGAATCAGGTTCTATCAATCTAAAGTTACACTCATAATAACCTCTTTTTATACGACATACGTCACCGTAGAAAAAAGCTTGATGCATATGTTTTATTATACGCTCAGAACCTGTAAAGACAGGGGTGTTATGATTTAAGAATCTTGTCCACAAATAAATATTTCGCCAATTAGGTTTCTGATCGGCAATATAACCTACAATTAACGGACTATTCTCTTTCTTGTATTTAACCATATGGCGCATCGCTTCTTGCATTGGGAAACAAACACTTCCAAAGCGCTGGCGTATATAAAGAAACAATCTATCAAAATACTTGTTTTCTATTGGATGATATAACTCCGCACAAATACCTTGAGAAGATATGGACAAAGGAAGTGTACTTATCCATTCCCAGTTACAATAATGTCCTAACATAACACCGCATGATTTTCCTTCGCTCACTATTTTATCTATGACATCTGTTCCATTAAATATCATGCGTCTCTTTATTTCTTTTTGACTTATGCTTATCATTTTAATTGTTTCTACAAGGTAATCGCAAAACCAATGATAAAAAGCTCGTTCGATTGTTAGTATTTCCTCTTGAGTCTTTTCTGGGAAAGAAGTTGCCAGGTTTTTACGCACTACATTACGCCTATAAGCTAGCACTCGATATACAATAAAGTATAGGCTGTCTGAGATAATATAAAGAATACTAAAAGGCAACAAAGACATTAGGCCAAGAACTATAATACTACTGTATGCTATAATCCCGGCAAACCCAGATCTAATATGGAAAAGAAGTTTCTTCATTCTTCAATTGGAATATAGTATTTCCAGAATGTATCCCAATAACGATTATTCAAATTGTGACATCCAAACGGAAACACATCATGAGTATATTCTAAACACTGTTCTGGTGCTTTTTCAAAGGAGAAATACAAAGCGAGATGCCAATCTGGTATTTTTAAATGTTCTTTTTCAGCCAATAAAATAGAAATAATCACATCTTCCTGACGTTCATGCTTACCTGTTAATGAAGATATAAATTCCTTATTTTTCTCCATGATCTCTTTCATCTTTGATATTCTTCTCAAAGAAAAACCTCCATTCCCTACTTTATGGAATAAATGAGCAGAATGGACGTGATTGTTGCGGATTGCTCTTTTCTGTAAAAGACGTGTAACCCATTGGCCTATTAATCGTTGGTAAAGATTATCATTCAGCATCCAGGGGGCGCCAATATAGTCATACTCTAAAGTTGTCCAATAATCAAGTTGATCACTAAACACATAAGCATCCAATTGATAAATTAGCATATATTCATAGTTTAAGAACAGATTATAAAACCATGAACTAAGCATCATCTTATTATATGATTCTACACTCTTAAAATTTTCATCAGGGAGGGCAAGGGTTGAAATTGTTGGATACTCTTGTTTCAAATCATCGACAAAAAAACTCTGTGGATGCACAACCACAAAGGGATGCGAACCCAATATTTTGTATCCTTGTTTAAATGAGCATTGCTCCTTTGAGTTCATTTCTTGCCACACAAAAGTGACAACAACAGCTGTTTTTACGCGCTTTGAATACCACTCATAATATTCCCTATAGCCCACCTCATTACAAGTACGTTGAGTGGGATCGTTAGCGCAAGAATTCAATTCGTTCATTTGGTCGTTTTTTGAGTTAAATTCTGCATTTGTAAGCCACAAAAAAAGTAGGCATATCCTTCGCAATTGCTCTACCAACTCAAGGAAACGACCAAGTAACCTGTAACAGATAAAACAAGGCAAAGCATACGCCCACGTAAGGACGTACCTGAACCCAGTTTCTCTATTACGTTGCTCAGCAATTTGGTCGTTTTCTGAGTTGAGAAACATGAATGCGACACGCTTGTCTCATGAATATGTCTTTGCATTCACGCCTAAGCATTAAATGCACTGCAAAAATAAAAAAAAATAATGGAAGAACATTTTCTGTTCTTCCATTTAACTTTAATTTAACAATTGGGCGTAAGTCGATTTTCTGCCATTCGTTCCATATATTGTTGAATGATTGCTTTCAATTCTCGTTCCATTTGCTTTTGTTTTGCAAACTTCCCAATAATATTATTTTTCATTAATCTATCTTCTAATGTGTACACAGCCCGTGTATGCTGACCATCAAACTGTAATATATGCCCATATTTGACATATTGATATATTCCATTCAGATAATTCACTGCCCAAGTACTATCGGGCTGTGTAGTAAGAAGATCTTTGCCAAAACTAACATAAGGGTGATTATATCCTAAATAGTTCAAAATTGTGGGCATAACATCTGTTTGTTGAGCAATCCCGTCAACCATGCCCATACCCATTTCGCCACTGGGATCATAAAAGATAATCGGTGAACAAAAGCCACCCAAATCAGTTTTGTATTCATCCAATGCCGGTGTATTTGTATGATCGCTAGTAATGGCAAAAATAGTATTACCATACCAAGGTTTATGTCGAGCCGTTTCGAAGAAATGACGCAATGCCATATCCGTATATCGGATAACTTTATAGATTGGCATTTCTGGATTTTCTTCTTTGAATACATTTTTATATGGTTTAGGAACATAAAAGGGATGATGACTTGAAAGAGTAAATATTGCGGTCATAAATGGTTGTTTCATTTCTGACATCTTCATACAATAGTACTGCATAAAAGGTTCGTCAGAGATTCCCCACCAGCCATCATAATCTTCGTCACCACGAGTTCTTGAATCATCAACGTAATCCTCACGACCATAGTAGCGTTTGAATTTTGTAGCTCTTGCAAATGCCATAAACCCCATTGAGCCACGTTCTGCACCATGAAAGAATGCTGTTTCGTATCCCATGCTGTTCAGGCAATCAGCCAATCCTGAAACATGATTTACGCCATATGGCGATAAAAAGAAAGATTTCACAAACATTGGAATCGAAGACAAAATACTTGGCATGCCATCAATGGATTTTCGTCCATTACAATATGAATACTTGTAGGTTAACGCGCCATTGTTGATAAGAGAATCCAAAAATGGGGTAAATCCGTCATATCCAGGAATATGCTTGTTATAAGCTCCAATATATTCTCGTCCTAGACTTTCAACAATGATAACGACAACGTTCTTGATCTTTTTAGATTTATTTCCATGAGGTGTTTGTACTGGATTAAAAATAGACTCAAGAGCTTTCTTATTGCTGAAATATTTTACTATCTCAAAGTTGTTCTTTCCTATTGTTCTTATTAGTGAGAATGGAGTATTTAAAACTATACCAGTCTCAGAAGGCCGATTGCAATAAACTGTTGCGTTAGAGATTGTAATAGGACGAATGTCACGTGTCCAGCCTCCACGCATACCGGCAACACAAAATGGGCAGAACGAAAGGAGAGACAACAACATTATTATATAATAATGATTGATAGAAAAACCATTGTCTTTCAATCTCTCAAGATAAGATTTGGGGCCGACATACAATTTAAGGAGTATTATGATTACAAATATCACCAGAATGAAATAGTACCAATGAACTAATGACTCTTCATAAAAGATCTTGAAGAGATTACTTTCATTTGAAAACTCTTGGAATATTGTCGTTGTTGTACGGCGTATTGTATAGCGGAAATATACAGTATCAATAAGATTTAGTATTAAGCATGCGACATTTACAACAACATAGAGCCACTTATTTATTATATACCACGTTTTAGTTTCTTTGTAATGGAATGGCAACAATATGAACACGATCCATACCGCATTTGTATAAAGAATGGCCGAGGTGTCAAAAAGAATACCTCCCGTAAACAATTCAAATATATGGTCAAAGGTCATATCTACAAATAAGTTCAAATTCTCCATAAAGAATATGACACGTGCAATAAAATAAATAACATATGCAATAATCAGTCCCCACAAGACGGATGCAAGGGGATACAATAAGATGAAAAACTTATTTTCCACTAATTTGTTTTTTTTGATATCGTTCATTTTGGTCGTTTTATTTGAGTTCGATCTTTATTTATAAAGCCATAAAAGAGTAGGCATATCCTTCGCAATTGTTCTACCAACTTAAAGAAATGACCTTAAAATACATAGAGAATAAAACAAAACTAAGCATACGTCCACGAAAGGACGCACCCAAATTCAGTTTATCTAATACATTGCTCAGCAAATTGGTCGTTTTCTGAGTTGAGAAACATGAATGCGACACTTTTGTCTCATTAACACGTTCGTTACATTTATGCCATTGGCGATAAAATGTGTTGCAAAAATAATAAAATTAAAACAAATAAACTTCAGCATTTGTCGGTTTAACTATAATTAACCTCTTTGTAATAGAGAGACTGACGATATACTGATACTATATTTACATGGCTTTTATTACCTTCTTTTACCTATTTGTGAAGTATAGAGCAAATATTGGGACAAGGAGATCTGGGGACAGTGATCAAGGGAAGATCAGAGGGGACAAAACAGTCTGATCTAGAGTCAATAGGGCAAAGCAATAGAATCATTTTAAATATGGCTGTAGATTATAGCCCTCGTCACTTGGCTATGGCTATCAAACGATACTTTGAGCTAAATCAGAATGCATTGGAGGTTCTGATTTTCAAGGGGAGCAAAATCATTTAAATGTCTTGCGGGCGATATGGAAACTGAAAAACTTAAAAGGAAAGGGATTCTTGTAAGACTTATTGACCGTTTTTGGGGAACAGGAAAACTTTGTGTTCTATATGGCCCAGCAATGATTGGTCCCCCTAATTTGGGCAAAAGTAATCACAAACATTAAAAAAAAACGCCAAATATTTGGAACGGAGTGATATTTTTCTTATCTTTGCAGCAGAAAACAAATAGGGCTTCAGAATACCGCGTCGGATTGCAGTTCCGGAGGGAAGGGTTCAGAGGTCCTGTTTTTCTTTTTTATCGGGGATGTTGTCTGAGATGCTATGTACCCAGCATTCGTTCCAAATGGTTTCGTTTACGATAATCCAACTGCAATCGTCTGCTATTTGTGTTCTGAAGAGATGGCTAGCTATGATATAGTCACGCTCCTTCGGGTCAGATTCTGCTCCAAGATATTCAGAACTTAAAAGCAGTTCTGGCAGTTGCAGCAGAGCCTCGTTTTTCTCTGCATAATGCTTATGGGGCTGATTTAGCCACTCTTTGATGCCTGATACATTTATATATATGTCATGAGGGAAGTATGGATGAAACAGCACCTTTCCAAGTAGGATGCGCTTCGCCTCATCCCTAATCTCTTTTCTGCGTTGCCTAACAACTGGTTGTATTTTCATCGTTATTTGACTTAATACGTTAACAGGCTACAAAGTTACTGTTTTTTCTTGAAACAACCAAAGAATGAAGATGTTTTCTTTACATCGGACACAATTTGTCCGTCACTATCGTTATCTTTGTAGCCGATAAGTGTGTCACGAGAACAAATCGGCCATTTGTAGGGCTGTAGTTCGTAACTTCGGAAGAGATGGTGGCTGGCCCACCGCATTCGGTGAACAAGCACTGATTGCAAACCACTTCATGCTGCTCTGATGGCAACTGATGGGTAGTGAGCGATGATTGAAAGCCTTTCGTTTGAGATTGGCAAGGTATGAGACAAGGAGGTGAGCGAAAGCAAACCATTCGATGAGGCGTCATTAGCAAAGTTAGCCGGTCACATCAGAAACAGGGTTCTTTTCGTATTCTGGGATAATAGCAGAAGAAACTTGTATTGCTGTCTGCTGGGTGTGCGGCGTATAGGTGGCACGAACTTGTCTCAGGCTCTTCTGAGGAACGTGAGAAGCAGGCGTGGAATACTAAGGGATAATACCAAACGCTGACACGTGGAGGTAGAAAGTACCGATGTCCGCGACAGTGGCAGACCGCTTCGTAGTAGTGATGAAGTCTCTGTAATGGCGATGGAGCGAAGGGGGCGACGTGCTTAGTGGATTTCAGAGTCCAATTTGCGTAAGCAGAGAGGAGACTATGAATGAAGCAGCTATTTGAATTAATTAAATTATTAACAATTAAAGCAAAGAGTAAGCACGAAGAGCCGTGTGATGGGAGACTGTCAAGCGCGGTTCCGTGAGAGGTGAGGGTGAAAGTCCCTCCACCTACTCAATCTTTGCCGATGAGGACGAGACGTGAGAGGGCTAAAGCCCAAAGTGCTCAACAGAGCAAACGAGTGGTAGCTGCAGTGTCAAAGCAAGTGAAAGAGCATCCGATAGCAAAAAAGATGGGTGATTTCTTCATTGATGTTGCTAATTAATTTTGCAAATAAAGAAAACAGATAATATGGATTTAATAGGAGCTATAGCAACAATGGGGGGCATCGTAGTAGTTCTATGGATTGGCACCGCAATTTATCTGAGAATAAAAGAAGGATATTAGGGCGAAGAGGGACCTTCGTAAACTCAACATCTTCGTTTACCCTAATCGTTAGGGACGCAATAGGCCAGAAACCTTTGCACCTTTACAAGACCGTGAGTTAACTCAAATCATCAATCGAGTTAACTCAATCGGCAAATCGAGTTAACTCACTTCATTTCCAGAGAAGATGAAGGTTGACTATTGCACGTTACTAGACAAAGGAAATAGTGCCTTGGATGGTAGCTGGAGTGGGGCTTAGGTTTGTAAGAGATCTCGAACAAGGTAAATACTAAACAATTAAAGAGCCACTTAAAAGTGACTCTTTAAAAATGGGCAGTATCGATAATGCCTTACCCTTTTATATATAGAATTCTGACGAATCCACCAGACCTGCTCGGAGGGCGTATTTGATGACTTCGTGGGCTGTGTTCACACCCAGTTTGCGGAAGATGTTCTTGCGATGGGTGGTGATGGTATGAACACTAGAGAACCGCTCGTTGGCAATCTCCTTCGTGGTCTTTCCCTGAGCGATAGCCCTCACAATCTCCGTCTCT
>OCTX012243069.1_pt1 | contig 13084 bp, 8 predicted proteins | sample 1539691 | NCBI WGS metagenome assembly OCTX01 (sample SAMN02144231, study PRJEB22623) | gut metagenome | biome: sheep rumen | host: Ovis aries | place: New Zealand
AGTCAATGCGGTGTTGGCGCTAACGCGCGACCACGAACACCGGGCTGTCGCGGCAATCGCTTCGCGATTCAATCGCGTCGAACCGCCGCGTGGCCAGGAGGCATTCGCCTCCGCCAGCGCCGTTTCTCCGTGATTGGCCTATCGGCTTGCCGCGCCACCCGGTCACGAATCGGGCACCCCTCTAGCGACCGCTTCGCGGCTCGCGCTACGCGCTCGGGGGATATTACGCCCGACACGAATCTACACGAAAAGTTAGGGGTCAGTACGCAGGGGTCAGGGGTCAGGAGTTTGAGAGAGGAATTGTTTTCTTTTCCCATTCCCCATTTGTGTAGCCTGCGACACAGGCGTCGGGTTGGGTGAGCGAAGCGAACTGCGAAGCGGCCGCAAGGCCCCGCGCGCCAACCGGATTTGCTGGCACATATGGAACCGTATTTGTGGAATCGCGAGGATGCTGGCAATTCGCGCTCTTGTGCATAAAAGTCTCGGCGCACCCCACTGTGCACCCCCGCGCAAACCGCGCTTGATTTGGGCGTGGCGTTTTCGCTATAATACTCACATCTCGCGAGGCGGACGGCATCCGACAGTAGGGGCGTGTCTCCGACGCGCCCGCACTTCAGTTAGGGGCGACCGCACGCGGCGCGGGGTTATAGTCCGGAAAACGGAGGTAGGGCGCGAACTCCGGTCGCGCCGCAACCACCCACCGGGCGTTCGATTTGTTGCACTACTGCAACGCTGTCGTTTGGAGAAACCTGAGAAATTTCAAACAGAACGACGTGTTGGCAGAGGTGTGCCATCTGGCACGCCTCTACACGTTTTCTGTTGGGCTTCTCAGGGCCTCTCCAAAGGCGTGATAGAGGCCGTGCCTTTTTCATGTTCTGGCATCGTTGCGATGCTGGAGATGAAAAGATGGCGAACAAGAATCTTTCAAATGCGAAGAACGCGAAGAACGACGAATTCTACACCCAGCTGAACGACATTCAAGCTGAGGTGAACGCCTACATTGACTACGATCCCGATGTCTTTCGTGGCAAGACGGTCCTTCTTCCTTGCGACGATCCCGAGTGGAGCAATTTTACGCGCTTCTTCGCGCAAAACTTCGAGCGGTTTGGTTTGAAGAAGCTCATCTCGACAAGCTATGCCGCGGCGTCGAAAAACATTTCAGCCACAAAGAACACAAAGAGCACAAAGGGAAAGAAGGATGTGTCTTGGTATCAGCCGTCGCTATTCGAACAGGAGAGTCCGCAGTATGACGAAGAGAAGACGGCGGTGAAGGGAAAGATATTCGTTCTCGACCACGATACGAACAAGAATGGGAGAATAGATTTTGAGGATCTTGAGTGGAAGTACCTCGAAGGCGATGGAGACTTTCGGAGCGAAGAGGTGTGCAAGCTCCGCGACGAGGCGGACATGATTGTGACGAATCCGCCGTTCTCGCTCTTCAGGGAGTTTCTGGCGTGGATTGTTGGAGATGACGGGAAGGGTGTTTTAACGCAGAGTCGCAGAGTAGCAGAGTGCGCAGAGAAGGTGAAAGGTGGTTTAGCCGCAAAGAACGCAAAGGGCGCAAAGAAGTTTCTGGTCATCGGGAATATGAACGCTGTATCTTACACTGAGATATTTCCCTTGATCAAGTTTAATAAGATTTGGCTTGGAGCTACAGGCTTTGCAAACGATATGGTGTTTGCAGTGCCAAAGGGTACTATAGTCTCTCCATCAGACAAAGCAAAAGCTGAAAGACTAGGGTATGTTGGAGATTATACACGACTGGGGAATTCATGTTGGTTTACCAATCTTGAACACGGTCGGCGGCATGTGCCGCTGAAGTTGATGACGGAGGCTGATAACGTAAAATTCTCACGGCATAAAGATATTCGAGGGAAGGGCTATGTAAAATATGAGAATTATCCTGCTATCGAAGTGCCGTATACCGATGCAATCCCGGCTGATCATGATGGTGTGATGGCGGTTCCAAGGTCATTTCTTGACAAATACTGCCCAGAACAGTTTGAGATTGTCGGTATAGCGGAAGGTGAGTCGGGGAAGGAGCTTGGTTTAAAAGCTGTACCAAAGGAATTAAAGAGACTTAACAGGAGTTTGCGTGACGGGCAACTGTATTATATGCGGGACGGTTTCCCAGAAAAACCATTTGCCCGCATCCTTATCCGTGCAAAGCGACCAAAATGATTCTCTGCGCACTCTGCGCCTCTGCGTTACAAAGCGGGCGCGTCGGAGACACGCCCCTACCAGAAAGGTTCTACACGTTCTACATGTTCTACACGGCCAAACAAAAAAAGAAAGACCTCCGCCAATGAAAACCACTCTTCTGACCGAACTGACAGTCGATGACATCTGCCGCGGATTCGTCTACAACGAACTTGAGGGCAAGGGGCTCTTCGGCTGGGACGGGAAGCTTGTCATCCAGCCGGAATACCAGCGCAACTACATCTACGCGGACGGCAAGAAAGACGTCGCTGTCGTGGACTCGTTGCTGAAGGGATATCCGCTTGGGCTCATCTATTTCGTGAAGGTTGGTGAGGATCGCTACGAGGTTCTCGATGGCCAGCAGCGCATCACGAGCTTCGGGCGGTTCGTGCGCGGGAAGTTCCCGGTCGTGGATTCGGAAGGGATGCCGCACTACTTCGATGGACTCAACGACGAGGAGCAGAAACGGATTCTCGGGTCGAAGCTGACGATCTACGTCTGCGAGGGTGCGGAGACCGAAATCAAGGAGTGGTTCAAGACAATCAACATCGCGGGCGTTCCGCTCGTCGAGCAGGAGCTTTTGAACGCGATCTACTCGGGCCCGTTCGTGACTGCGGCGAAGGAGGTGTTCTCCAACTCCGGCAACTCGGAGATGCAGAAGTGGAAGTGCTACGTTGCGGGTGACGAACAGCGGCAGAAGATACTGGAGACGGCGCTTAAGTGGGTCTCGGGCGGCGAGGTGCAGGACTATATGGGGCGGCACCGCTTCGACAAGGACTGTCGGGAGTTGAAGACATACTTCACGAGCGTAATCGACTGGATAGACGGTGTGTTCATGGGCGTGAAGGATGAGATGTGCGGTCTTGAGTGGGGGCGGCTCTACGAGACATACCGCAAGACGGCCTACAACCCCGAGAAAGTTTGGCGGCGCGTCGAGGAGCTTTACGGCGACGAGTTTGTGACAGACAGGCGTGGCATTTTCGAGTATGTGCTTGGCGGCGAGAAGGAGACGCGTCTTCTCAACGTTCGAGTGTTCAGCGACAAGGAGAAGAAACAGGTCTATGTGCGACAGACGGCGGACGCCGAGAAGCGCGGCATTTCGAATTGCCCTCTGTGTGCAGTCGGGCACGAGGCGAGCGCGAAGAGGATTTGGAAAATTGGCGAGATGGACGCGGACCACGTGGCGGCTTGGTCCAAGGGCGGTGCAACCGACATTTCCAACTGTCAGATGCTTTGCAAGACACACAATCGCGCGAAGGGGAACAGGTAAAGGAAGAAAAATGGTAAAATGTGCGTATCGGGGAAATAAATGAGTCGATTGGGGCTGAATCTGTGAAAAAGTGTCTGCATTATCTTTTACTCGCGGCCTTGCTGGTCGCAGTTCCTCTTCTGTGCTGCATTTGCGCAGGATATGACGACACGCTGTCTGACGTGTTGGCATTTCCCCCTCGTTGCGACGACTGGGTGGATCAGCCCGGTCGGCTGTGGGAGACGAAGTGCCCGTTCAACTGGTATGTTTTTGCCGGCATGTCCGCCTTTGTGGCGCTGTCGGTATTGCCGTTTCTCCGCAGGCTTGTCAAGGCGATGTGGGAGCAGAGGGTCTACAGGAACGGTGCGGGGCAACACTTGTTCCCGTGGTTCGGGTGGATTGGCCTCGTCGTGATGACCGCGGGGTGGGCGCTTTCCTGGACGAGGTTTGAATGGTTCGCTTCGGTTCAGCGTTATTCATACATCCCCCTGTGGGCGGGCTTCATCTTGCTCGTAAACGCGCTGTGCGTCAAGCGTTGCGGCCGCTCTCCGCTGACGAGCGAGACCAGGGCGTATCTCTGGTCTTTCCCGGCAAGTTCGCTTTTTTGGTGGTTCTTCGAGTATCTGAACCGGTATGTGTGGAACTGGTTCTACGTTGGCGTGAGGGGGATATCGCCTTTGGAGTATGCCGTATTCGCCACTGTTTGCTTCGCGTCCGTGCTGCCCGGCGTGACGGCCGTTGCTTGGCTTCTGGGGAGCTTCAAGGCCTTTTCCGATGATGTGTACTGCGGCATGGCGAAGGTCAACATACGCTCGAGGGCTTCCGTTGTCGTGATGTCGCTTCTCTCCTCCGTGGGGCTCGCGGGAATCGTTTTCTTCCCGCAATTCACGTATCCGCTGCTTTGGATATCGCCACTGATGGTCTTCGTGCTGGTTCAGGTGCTGATGAAGGAGCGCAGCGCCTTTGACGTGCTTGCCTCTGGAAACTGGTCCGCCGTCTTTCGCTTTGCCGCCGCGTCCCTGATTTGCGGTCTTGTCTGGGAAACATGGAACTACTACTCGCTTGCCAAATGGATATACACCATTCCCTGGGTGCATCGTTGGGAGATTTGGGAAATGCCCCTGCTTGGGTTCGCTGGCTATCTGCCGTTTGGCGTGGAGTGTGTGGTGGTAGCGGCGTGGATCGATCCGCGGCTGACGGGAAGTTGTGGCCGTGGAAATGGAAAGGTAGTTGCGATATGATGACGAAGGGAAAGATAGTTTGCGCAGTCTGGACGCTGGTGAGAATCGTGTCGGCGTTGGCAATCGGACATGTGGGATTCTTCTGCCTTATGTGGCTTTTGCCGTTGGTGATTGGCGTGGTGGCTTCCGAAATAGGTTGCCTTTGCCTAAGTGCGTTTGCGTTCTACATGCTCAGGGTTCGCCATTGGCGTTTCTGGGTTGCCGTCGTGATTGGAGTTGTCTTTTGGTTTGCCACAATGGGGATGCATGTATACACCGATCCATTGTATGATGGTGCTTGTGGGTATACGCGCTACATCGGGCTGCCGCTGCCGGCGCATAGAGTTAATGAATGTTCGTCGGGATTCTCGGTAATGTTTGACGGCAAGCCAGGACGGTCGGCAATAAATTTGCTTTTCTGGTGCCTCTTCGCCTACGCGCTTGTCGTTGCGCCGCGCATAGTGCGGTGGTTCCGGGAAGTATGGCGCAATCACAAGAAGTGTGTCGTTGCTTCTGCGGCAGTTTTGTTGGCGGCTATCGTGTTGGTAGTTGTCTACCGTCAGGAAATCGCCGTGAACTGGTATGCACCTCGGAATTGGCAGTCGCCGCACGGCCATAAGCGACTGCCAGAGAATCTTTGGCCCGAGCGCACCTGGTGGGAGAATGTGAAGAGCTACTTCTGAGATGCGGATTTATGGTAAAATACCTGCAGATGAAATTTGCGGCGTCAGTGCTTGTTGCGCTTCTTGTTCACGCATCCGCTTTTGCGGGGGCGCGGGTGGTTGTGCCGTCATTGCCGGTTTCTCAGTTTGCAGATACGGAAGTCTCCACCAATATTGTACTGCACGGGCGTCGCACGGACACATGGAAGGTTGACCTGCACATCCAGCTTGCTGGGACGTCGACAAACAATCTCGAAGTGGCCTTCGGTCGGGATGTGAACACAAACGGCATCCTCGATGTCGAGGAGATTGAAACGGTCTATGGTTGGCGGGGAGGGCGATACTTCATCGAGAATGTCCCTGCATGGGAGAGAATCGAGGCGGAAGTCGCAACAAACGCCATGTGCGGCGTTTGCGACATCCACTTGGAAAACAACTCGTCCGTAGTGCCAAGGCGTTTTGCGGCCACCTGCGGGGGTGTCGCTGCGTTCGGCGGTTTGGCGACCGCGCATCCTCCTGCGTGGCTGTTTAGGCGCGAGTGGGACATGGTGCGTGTCGTGCGGCGCGGTGCGGGGATTTCGTCGGAGTGGGTCAGGTGCGACATCGAGTACCAGTTGCTCGCCATAAGGCTGAGGTGACGCCATGCTGACGAAGATATGGACTACGGCGATTGTTCTGTCGGCTGCGGCGAGCCTTGTCGCATGGGTCTGCGTTGCGGCGCATGCACGAGGCATCCGGCCGCTTCGGGCGATTGCCCGCTTCGCGCAGAAGCTGTCGCTTGCCGGCGTCGTAGTGTTCGGGCTGATGGCCGCGCCTCTCTACCGAGCCGGCAGCACAAAGGTTGGCGGTGGAACGAACAACGTGCCGCAGATGGTGCCGGGACCGGGCAACCTCGATCCGATGTCTCTGCCTGGCGGAGAGCTTCAGGGCTTGCACGGACAAACTCAACTGAACCCGGAGCTGCATCCGGTCAACCAGCCTGCAGCCCTCAACCTTTTCGGATTCGAGCCAATCACCTCGACGAATACGACGCACACCATTGAGGCGGCGGACTTCGCACGCGGATTCGTGATGACTCGCGTCGGAACGGGCGAGGAGTTCAACTTCGCGCCGCCGTCCAACGCGACCATCGTCTCCGACTGGCGGGCGTTTGGCGCGGCGAACGACTGGATTTACGCCGCATTCACGAACTGGACGTTCAAGGTCGCCACGAACGATGTCTCGCGTCTGCGCATCTACTCCTTCGGCAAAATCGAGCCGCTGATTCGGGTGGTGAACGGTGCAATAGCCACGAACAACTGGTTCGCTCCGTTCATGGCGTCGCTCGGCGTTGTGCCGGAGGCAAACTTGGAATTGCTCGACGAGGTTGACAGACCAAGCCAGGTGTGGTATTGCATCACCCCGGACAATGCGCTTGTCGTCACTTGGCAGAATGTGTTTCTCGACCGCGACACGGGCAAGCCGGTCTCCTTCCAGGTCAAGTTCTTCACGGACGGAAGGTTCACCTTCCGCTACGACCTCTCGCGTCTCGACGGCGAAACGGCTGCAAACTTCCTCGCCGGGGCGTCTTTCGGCGGAAATACATGGGCTACCAACTCCCTGCCGACAAATGTCACCTCGATGGCGTTCTGTCCGCTCTCGGAGAGCGATGCCTACGACCAAGACCTCGATAACGACGGGCTGCTCACCATCGACGAGCTTTTCTTCTACAACACCGACCCGCACAACGCCGACACGGACTACGACGGCCTCTCGGACTACGATGAGCTGCTCGTCTACAGTTCCAATCCGCTCGACCCTAACTCCATCAGCGCCGCCTACTGCGACGGATTTGCCGCGAAGCTCGGCGACCTCGACCCGTTCTACTGCCCAGAGGGCTCGACGAATACCGTTCTCGAACACATCTTTTACTCTGGCACGACCAATGGCGTCTTCGCCTACCCGACCTCGACGGTCGATACGGCGGTGTTGAAGATCATGGTCTCTGGCGAGGGTACGGGGCGGCTTGTCGTGGGAGATGCTGTCGTGCCGCTTGTTGCGCCGCCTCCAATGCGGAGTGGAGCGCAGACGAACACATGGCTTCTTGCCGTTGGGAAGGGAGTCCGAAAGTCGCTATGGTGGGACAAGCCCGATGGGCTTGACGTAGCCGTCACCTCTGACGTCTTCCTAATTGGGGTGATGCCGTCGCTTCTCTGGCCTCATGGCTGGATAGCGTTCCCTCACACGGATGCAACCCATCCCTGCATACACGACCTCTATGCTGAATTTCGTTGGGTCTCGCTCGTGCACGGCGAGGAGTTTCCTGGACTTACTGCTACTTGGACCAACAGCAATGCCGATGTCGAGATATGGAACGACGGCATCGTTTCGGCGGTGATAACGGGCCTTTTCCCGAAAAACGCCTCCAGGGTCGTGACGTACACGGTTGACCATCCGAACCGCCTCAACCCCGCACCCATGACGTTCCAGCAGACGGTTCGCTTTTGCCCGCGCCTGGCGGAGTCGGATCTCGCGGAGTATGGCATAGAAGATGAGGAGACGGAGCCGGCGGGAGGCTGGTGCATGTGCGGGAGCGGAGGCTGTGACTGGTGCTACGGACGTTGTTCCGGCAATTGCCCGTGCTGTACGGCGCAGACCACAGACGAGACGACCGAGGAGGAGTCGGCGTCCGAATTCGCACGGATAGCTGCGCTCCAGGCGGCTGACGACGTCCTTCAGCTTTACGGCCAGTATGGCAGGGTCGACAGCGTCTTGCTCCAGGTGCCCACGGGCGAGCCCGTCCGCTGCTGTGACTGCCCGGAACATTGGCAGCACAACCACGTTTCGCTGGTGGGGCGTTCGCAGCGACTTATGGTGTTGGACTCTGAGGACGCCGATTTCGTCGAGTCGCTGGAAGACGTGTGCGTACGCGTCATGGGCACTGCGCCGAGCGCCGGGGTGGGAACGGAGGCGGTGCTTTTCGCCACGAACGGCACGCCGTCCGTGTGCCGTCGATACACTGTTCTTGGCGTGCGCATCGAGGGTAATTCAGGCCCGCCGATGGAGACGTTCAACGCGCTCAGCCAGTCGTTCGGCTACCCGATGACGATCTGCACCAACTTGGAAAGTGGCGCGGAGCTGACGTTGAGAACGGACGTCCTGCTTACCAACGGAGTGTTTCGGCTTGCGCTTGAGAACGTGACGGGCAGGTTCGAGGTGTGGACCGCAGGGTGTGATAATTCATTGTGGGGGGCGGGGTATGGTGTCGTTCCCCCTGTCAAGCTTTTGGATTCAGAATCGTCTACAGAACGGTACTTCACCATGCGCCAGTGGCGTTCGCTTCTCGCCGAGTACGTAAACTACGGACGGGCGCTCCCCCTGCGGGTTGTTTCCGCCGAAAGCGGCCATTGCGACCTCTGCTTTTCGTTTGTCCACGATTCGGGAGGGCGTTCAATTGCTTCCGCCGTCAGGCAGCGTATAACTTCGGTGAAGCCCCCGTTGCTTCCGGACTACGACCAAGATGGGGTGATTGGAGACACGGATGTCGCAGAATACATTGGATGCCGCACGTTTCGTTTCTGGACAAATGAGGACACGGCGAAGGGTGACTACTTGGGGCAGAATTCAGATACGACTCCGAATGCCATAGATCTTGAGGTGAATGGGCGTCTCGACTTGGTGAACTTGTTTCCTCTGAAACTGGACCTTAAGCCGTTCATCGACGCATGGGGAAGCGAGGCGAGTTTTGTCCTGTGGGGGGTGGGGAATGCTCTTCGCTTTTGTGGGACGGACATGAGTACAAATAACGTTTGGGAATATCAGACCAATGACGTTTACACCACGACAGGTGACAACATTGCAGGCGGCGAACTGACGCCGATAGGCGGAGAGGGTGCGGAGATCGCCCCCATCGATTATCTCGGAAACGGCAATGCGCCCGGCGTGTTGGTCTTTGAGGCGGCAGGCACTGTGACCGCCTATAATTCGCCGATGCTCCTTGTCATCGTCGACAATGTCGCAGTGTACGGATTCCGTTTGCCGATGTCCATAACTCCGGTGAGGGAAATGTACGGATGGATAAACGGCAGGCATCTTTCAGGAGCGCCGGAGTCGAGGACTACCGTTCTGAACAAGACGTGGGGCGAAGAGGGCGTCAAATCGTTGGTCTTTCTGCATGGTGTCAACGTGCCGGAGGCCGATGCCGAGAAGTGGGGGGACGCACTCTTCAAGCGGCTGTACCTTTCTGGGGCGCACGTCAACTTCTACAACGTCGACTGGAGGAGTGACATTGGCAGCAACGCGAACTATCATGAGAACGCTTCCAATGCCTTTGTCGTGGCGAGCCAGCTTGTCACTGAGATTACGAACAGCATACCGAGCGAGAAGGTCGTGATGGCGCATTCGCTCGGGAACATGGTCGTTTCATCCATGATCCAAGACTACGGTCTGGAAGTGTCGAAGTACATCATGTGTGATTCCGCTGTCCCGTCTGAAGCGTATTATCCTGCCAACGATGTGTCAATTCGCGTTCCACAGTTGGTTCACCCTGACTGGGAGGACTATCCGACAAATTCGTGGGCATCCAATTGGCATAAGCTGTTTGTCGATGACCTGTACGACGACAGGAGAAAGCTCGGTTGGCCAGGGCGATTCATTGATGTTGCGCAATACGCGGTCAATTTCTATTCGACAGGCGACGAGGTTCTCGAACTTTCGGACGACAATGATATTTATGTCTGGACTGGGGTTACATCTGGCTATGTGCAGTATTCGTGGCATCATCAGGAGTTGTGGAAGGGACGCGCGGCTGCCAATGTTCTGGGCGGTACGACATGGTCGGGCTGGAACATAGAGGAAAACTTGCTTGGTGTCAACAAGATATCGGTTTCAGCGGCGCAGCAGATGCAGGCTGAGGACTTCAAGACAAATACGGTGTTCTACTGCTATCCTTCTAGTATGAATTCAACGAACATTAGCTTGTTGGTTCGTGCCGCACACCTTGCACAGGGCATCCCTGCCTTGGCGAGGCCGACAGGAGGTCGCGATTTGTATAGCGTTTTAGACTGGCAAGATTACTTCGATATGAATCTGCCAGAAGAAAGACAGGTTGACGATGATGGTCTGACGATAACACAAGGCATACCGCGTCCAAATGGTTGGCCCACCCGTGTCCGTTGGAATGACAGGTGGAAGCATTCTGACATGAAAGATGTGTCGTTTTTCTATAATTTTAAGTTCTATGAAAAACTAGTAGAAAAGGGAGAGTTGTGATGATGAAAAAAATAGTAATTATGATTATGGTTTCACTAGCCGGTCTCTTGTCGTTTGCTCACAAAAAAGACCCAGGCTTTCTAGAAGCCCGCAGAAATGGAGGTGATGCACGTATTGAGCTTTTCATAGTCGGAGACGATTGCCAACCAGTGTCGAATGCCACGATACGCGTGCTGATGGGTATGAATTTCCGCGAGCAGGCATATTATATTAATGGTGCCACAAGTGTAGATGGAAAGTTCGTTATAGAGGGCAAGACCACAGGAAATGAAATTGAGATTGATGTCACAAAAGAAGGCTACTATCAAACAACGGAGAAACTTTGCTTTATCTCGATGGGGCATGAGTATGACGTAAAAGATGGCAAGTGGCAACCTTGGGGCATGGAACTTAGATTGCGGCTGCGTGCTATCCGCAATCCAATTGCGCTTGTGGGCGATGTAAATGGCTATTATGTTCCAGAGACGAACAAATGGATTGGCTTTGATATGAAGCAGGTGGATTGGGTGTTCCCTGAACATAAAGGGATCACATCTGATTTTGAAGCGTTACTTGAATGGGATGGTTATCCGTCACGAGATTCTAAGTTGCTAAAATTGCATTTCAGAACAGTCGGGCCCAAGGAAGGATTCTATTATGCAGATTCGATAAGGGAGAGCCGTTTTCATGGCGTGTACAATGCGTCGACAAATGAGGTTCTTCAGCAAGCCTTTTCTTGCCGGACCGCAAGTAAAGAAGGCCGTGTTGTTAAGGAGGGCTTGCCAAAGTCAAAATTGCTTATACTTCGTAGTCGATGTGAGTGCGACAAAGAGGGCGTACTAAAGCGCGCTAATTATTCGTGCATAAGTTGGATTGGCGTAGAAGGATCGCGGAAGGGGAAGGGAGAAATGCTCTTATCCTATTTTTTCAATCCCACTCCAAATGACACGAACCTTGAACCAAAATGACATATAGGCACAATAAGAATCGCGTCATGAAACAGTGTAGCACGCGGCGGCGGATTGCGGTCGTGGCATGTGTTGTGTTATTTTCTGTTGCCGTGATCGGCCTTTCGGGGCAAGGTGGCGAGGATTGCTCTTTGACTGTTCATGTCCGAGACGAACTTGGCCAGCCGGTTAGCAATGCTACGGTTAGGGTTGGTGTCATATACAAAAATACTATTAATGCTGGCGCATCTCGCTCTGATTGGTCGAATTATACTGCCATCACTGATACAAATGGGATGGCGATTGTACAGTTCCAATGCTTTTATGATGGTGCCTATGAGTGGGCCGTTAGTTCTAGTGACTGTTATTGTCCTGGCCTTAATCGGGCCAGTTTTGACGGCGAGGGGCAGGACGCCTCGCCAGAGAATATGGCGCTAATTGAGGAAGAGAAGGCTAAGATCGCGTCGGGTAATGGTGGAAGTTGGTTGAGAGTGCTTCAGCTGATTAATCCAAGCTTTACGCTGAACGAACATGCGGCGACGAACGAAGTCGCGGTTGTCCGCAAGCGCAATCCACAGCCAATGTACAGAAGGACGAGAACGAATTCAAAGCGCCTGAAGCCTCTAGCCTGCGTTGATCTCGGGGGTGGCGTGATTAGCAATTCATACCCTCGAGTCGGATTCGACATTAAGAATGGTGAATACCTTATGCCCTACGGCGATGGAGGCGAGTTTGCCGACTTCTGGGTTGAGCAGCACAGCATTGTGTCGAACGACGTAACGACCTATATCGGGCATATAGAGCTTCCTCCCGGATGCGGCGTCTACCGTGTACAGAAGGATGGCCGAGAGCTTGGTCCTGTCTGCTTTGGCGTGGATACGAACCAAGTCTTCACTAATCGATTGGATTTCATGGATGTGACTCGAGGGAGGGAGACTATAGCAGAGAGATTGCTCGCCGCAGGCAACGAATATCTTGTTTTCCATACAAGAGTCACCGACAACGGTGAGGGGCAGATGTCGGCCGGCAACTATTCGATGATGGAAGGCCCTGTCTGGATATCGGGTGGCATCCATTTCAAGGACTTGATATTCAATCCTCGTCCTGGAGACACAAACCTTGAAATGGATCCCCGCAAGAACTATGCTGCGAGTTGGATAGAGGAATGGGGCGATTAGGGGCCGCTCCTATTTCCGCCTGTTCTTTATGACCCACAGCCAGTAGCGAATTTGCCGCGAGGGTGGGGAAAATGGTATAATACTAAGAAATTTCAAGGAGGTAATATGGCTCTAAACATAGTAACTGAAATCGACGGCAGGGTGCAGGTTAAGAACGTCCTCATGAGCGTGAGCGACAAGACGGGTCTCGAGACTTTCGTCCCCGCACTCGTCAAGGCATGCCCCGGCGTAAAGATCTACTCCACCGGCGGCACCTACACCAAGGTCAAGGAAATCCTCGGCGACAAGGCGGGCGACACGCTCGTTGCCGTTTCCGACTACACCGGCCAGCCCGAGATGCAGGGCGGTCTCGTGAAGACGCTCGACTTCAAGATCTACCTCGGCCTCCTCTCCGAGACTT
>OCTX012252419.1_pt1 | contig 13080 bp, 14 predicted proteins | sample 1539691 | NCBI WGS metagenome assembly OCTX01 (sample SAMN02144231, study PRJEB22623) | gut metagenome | biome: sheep rumen | host: Ovis aries | place: New Zealand
AACATATCGCCGTTGGACATGTCCTTGAACACGACGGGGCGATAGTTTTCTGGATGAATACCTTTTTTCATTTTAATTGTTACTTATTATAATTAATATTTGATGTTTTCGCATAAAGCGGGTGCAAAATTACGAAATATTCTGCAGATACACAAATTTTCTTCCAACTTTTTATTCTTCCTCCACAATGATGTCGGTTTCTGATACCTCTTCCACGATTTCCTCTTGAGGCTGTTTTTCTGCGATGACGGGAATTTGCGACTGCTCCTGTTGCGGCTCGTCCTTGATTTCCTCAGCCACCACTCCTGCTTCAGCAGCCTCCTGCATTTTTTTCAGTTTGCGGCGTAAACTATATACCATGATGCTGTTGATAATCTCCGTCACACCGTATAGCAACATACACCATCCCAGTATAATCATGGGCAGTTCGGCACTCTCCATGGGTTTTATGAAAATGAAGATGCCTGCTATGATAATAAGGATGGGAGCTATCCAGAAGAAGGCACCGATAGAACCATAGCGGCGTGTAGCCACCAGGATAATCAGTTGATTAATGCCGCCAAGAATCAGCATGGCTCCAAGGATATACATCAGCCAATGAACAAATAGGGTAGGGTTGATAACCAGCGTCAGACCCAGCAGCAGACTGCCGATACCCACCAATGGGAAACCTGGCTGTGTGCCATTGATAACGTTGCCATGAGCATCGGTAATGGTATATTCATTGGCATGGCGACGGGCATTCCAATAGGATATCAGTGCAATGATGCCCGATAGCAGGAACAATATACCGATGGCCATCGTGAGCCATGTTACCGAATGATCAGGGTATTTTAGCAGTAAAAAGCCGATAACGATAGAGCAGACAGCCCTGAAAATAGAACTTTGAAGTAGTTTCATTTCTTTTTTTGCTGCAAATATACGCATTTATTTTGAAAAGTTGTATATTTGCAACCATGAAAATGACAACTATTTTTCTGGTACGCCATGGCGAGACTGTTGATAATGCCCGCCAGATCATGCAGGGACAGACTCAAGGCGAACTGAATGCCGAGGGTGTGCGACAAGCTCAGCAAGTGGCTGCTCGTCTTGCTTCCGAAGCTGTTGATGCCGTTGTGGCCAGTGATCTCCATCGTTCCATCCAGACGGCAGAAATCATTGCCCAACCGCACCGCCTGCCTGTTGTGACTACTCCTTTACTTCGCGAACGCGACTGGGGCAGTTTCACAGGCCGATATATTCCTGATTTGCGAGGCGAGGTTTGGCCTGATGATATTGAAACAGAAGAGGCTCTCCTGCAGAGAGCCCATCAGTTTCTGGAAAAAATGACAGCCACCTACGAAGGAAAACGAGTGGTGGCTGTCGGGCATGGTATTATCAATAAAGCGATATTAGCCGTTTATGCGTCATGTAGTATGAAGGAAGTGCAGCGCATGATGAATTGTGAAGTGCGTGTCTTAACGACGTCCTCCGTAGCTGTGGCCGCCTCCGCTGCTTCTACCGCCTCCGACACTGTGACCACCGCCTCCGCTGAATGATCCGCCACCGCCTCCGCGGCTGAAGCTACCGCCTCCGTGACTGAAACTACCTCCTCCGCGGCTGAAGCTACCGCCTCCAACACTTCTCATGGGCGAGGAAGTACCTCTGTTGAAGGAACCTCCGCTGTGTGAGGAAGGACGATTGCCGCCACTGCGATATCCACCCAGTGAACGGGTCGGACGGTTCTCACTGCCTCCATTGCGATTGTAGTCGCGATTGTTCATTCCTCCATTACGATTGTAGTCGCGATTGTTCATTCCGCCATTACGATTGTAGTCGCGATTGTTCATTCCTCCACGATTGCGGTTGAAGTCACGGTGGTTCACCGTACTGCGAGTAGAGCTGTTGCGCATCCCACTGTTATGGTGGTGACGGTAGTCTCCGCGATGCCATCCGTCGCGCATGCCGATATGGCGCGTGTTGTGATGATGGATAAAGTGGTCACGACGACCGTGATACCAACCATGTCCTCCTATGCGGTGCCATGCATGTGCGCCACGATAGGTTGCATAGAACACTGGGCGACCATAGTAGAAGTAGTCACGATGTGGGTAGCGGGCATAGATGCCGAAGTGCCAGTAACCGTCAGCCCAATAGAGTGGACGATAGAAATAGGTGGCTGCACGGAAAGCGCTTAACTGCCAATCCAGTAGGATATAGCTCAGATCCAGATTGCGGCGCTCCCAGTAGGTGCCATATACATCGTCATAACTCGTCACTCCCATCAGGTAGTCGAGGTTTATCTCATAAGCAGCTTCATACTGCTCTTCAGTCAGGTTCAGTTCGTAAGCCATCTTATCCGTCAGGAAGAGGGCTTCGTTGCGAGCCTGCTCGTAGCTCATTGCCTTGCCTGAGATAGTCATGACCATCATCATTGCCAGAATCATCATCTTCTTCATATCGTTATCTCCTATACTTTAAAATGTTATTATCCCTGGCTTACGCCAGCCCCTTATCAAGGGTCTTCAAATGTTCACGATGCAAAATTAGGAATATTTTAAGGCATATAAAAAGGATTTCCCCTAAACCATGTGGGGGAAATCCCTATATTTGAAGATGTGCGATGTGAGAACGGTGTCAGTTCTTCGAGAAATTCCATTTCTGCCCGTCTTTGCTTAGTACGAGCACATCGCCATTCAGTGTTTCTATCTTTACGCGGATATTCTGGAAGGGTTTCATTCCAAACGTCTCTTCCACGAGCAGCGTATCCGATTTCAGAGCATTCTCAGAATAGTATTGAATGAAAAGACTGTCGCCCTGACGCTGGTAGTTACCAGTTATCTGGGTATCCAGATATCCATTAGTCGTATGACGCACGTTCGTCAGTGATCCTGAGAATGCGATATAGCAGTTGTCGGTTCCTGCAAATTGCCACTGTCCCAACATGTCTCCTGCTTCACCGCCCTCCTGACAGGATGTAAGAAGTAAGATGGATGATGTAAGAAGTAAGATGTATTTATAATATCTTGCCATGGAAATTTATTTTGAAGTTAAACGTAGAGTTGTCACCATAGATATTACCCTTATCAAGGGCGTATGCTGCCGAGAACTGCCAGGGTCCCATTTGGTAGATGCCTTGTAGCATGGCATCAAACGAGTGGTGCTTCGTCGGCCAAGGAGCATAATAGCTGCCTAAACTTTCGCGATAGGAGCCCTTGACCACATACGACAGGCGGTCGGTGATTTCACCATTCACTCCCAAATGCCATGCCTTGATGCGGTTGTCGTGGAATTGCAGATAGCCATCCTTATTATATATAGGTGAAGTGAGCAGGGCAATACCTGGTGTCATACCATAATGGCTGTATGCCACGTAGAATAGTGGGTGGTTATAGTAATTATCATTACCGGTCACCTGTTCTGTTATCTGACTGCGTATAGGTTCGGGGAAGTCACCGCTATCCCAGTGCAGTGGTCCTGATTGGTTGGTACTTTGGAAGTATTCAAACACCGCGCCACGCACGTACTGTCGTCCTGCGGTCCTGTTACTGTACTGCAATCCCCACAGGCCGTCCCATCCGTTGCCCTTACGAACACCCGAACCGTCTTCGAAAGGATTGTCCAGATAAGCCTGCAACCGGTGTTGCTTGTTGATGTTCCATCCGATTTGATAGGTCATCACACCTACATGATTGCCATACACCCAGTCTTCCAGTGCGTCATTCTCATAGAATTTGCTGTCACCGCCAGGCAGAATGGCACGCCAAAAAGCCTTCAGATTGGCAGGTTTCTTTTTCTCCACCAGTACACCATTCTCATATTTATACTGTGTACCGCCAAACTGTACGGCATGTTCTATACCAACCATGACGAAGAAACGCTTTTCAGGGTTCGAACGGATGTACAAGTGCTTCTGGTGATACAGCCTGCCTTTCACATACGATTCGTTCACTCCAGGCGCCCCGTTAAACACATCCTCCATATAGCCGCTGTCCAGGAACTTTCCATAACCAAAGTCGAAGTTGATCTGCACCCAGTCTTTTGTGAAGGGTACCGTCCAGAAACCGTTAGTTCCAGCATGTACTTGCGGTATGGGTTTGGCATTCGTTCCTTTGACGAACGACCCAATGGACAGCAAATTGTCGCGTACTACCTGTTGTTGTTCCCTGCTGCCCACTTCCAGGAAGAAGTTCTTCCATTGCAGGTTGACGAACAGTTGCTGCAAGTAAGCCTTGTGGTCGGCATGCACACCTGCAAGCACGTCAATCCCGCCTGACAGTGTCCAGTTTTTGCTCAGTGCATGGGTGATGTTTACGGCTCCTCGCAGATAGGCGGTATTAGCTTTCGTTCCCAGCGTGTGATGCCGGTTGGTCGCCAGTTGGTAAGCTGTATAGTCGCCCGTTCCTACAGCCGTTTCTGCTGTTAGGTCGTAGGTGATGTGTGTAGTCAGCGAGTCCTCCTGCGCTTCCATGGTCAGGGGCAACACCGTCAGAACTGCCGACAGCATGAGTAGATGATTCTTCATAAGCGATACATTCTTGATATACCTATTAAACGCAATCTCACCTCCCTTTATTGTATTCATATCAAAACAATGTACTCCCCAACAACAATTTCTGCTATTTCTGCAGGATAATATCAAAAATAATTAGTACCTTTGTCGCAACGAAATAAAAAAACAAGTTGATATGAAGAAATCACCATCCAGAATCCAGGAAATGCTGCCGTAGCCACCGTGAAATAGAGTGTCCTTCATTATTAATAGCTTTTCACCCGAAAAATGATAAGAGAATGATAGAAAGTTTAGAGGAATTGTTAGCGAAGGTGCGGAATCACTTTGACCTGATGGCCGACCGGGAAGACGAACAGCAGGTGATTGATGACATCAGTCGGAATGCCGTGTTTAACGGGGCTAACGTGTGGGTACTCATCTTCGCCATATTCGTAGCGTCACTGGGGTTGAATGTCAACTCTACCGCTGTCATCATCGGTGCCATGCTGATTTCACCGCTGATGGGACCTATCATCGGGATGGGTCTGGCTGTGGGCATCAACGACCTTGACTTGCTGAAACGTTCGTTTCGTAACTATGCTGTCGCCACTGTAGTCAGCGTTGTTACGGCTACCATCTATTTCATCTTTTCACCCTACAAGGAGGTTCAGTCGGAATTACTCGCCCGTACATCACCGACTCTCTACGATGTGATGATTGCATTCTTTGGCGGCGCTGCCGGCATTGTAGCTCTTTGTACGAAAGGCAAGGGCGGAAATGTGATACCTGGTGTAGCCATTGCAACAGCCCTGATGCCTCCACTCTGTACGGCTGGTTTCGGACTGGCTACAGGGCGCTGGCTCTTCTTTTTGGGTGCTTTCTATCTTTTCTTTATCAACACCGTTTTCATTGCCCTTGCCACCACGCTCGGTGTCAGACTGATGAAGTTTCACCAGCATGTGTTTATTACTACAGAACGTGGACGACATGCCAAAAAGGTTCTGGTGACAATCGTCGTCCTGACCATGATTCCTGCGGCGGTGATGACGTGGCAGATTGTGAAGAACGAGCTGCTCAATAACCACGTGAAGGAGTTTGTTGCAACCGAATTACAGCAGAATGGTACCTTGATACTCCAGTCGGACATCAATAAGGATAAACAACTGTTGCGCATTGTAGCCATCGGAAAGAAAATATCAGAGGCTCAACAAAAAGAAGCTCGGAAACGGATGCCCCATTACGGGTTGGAAAAGTTTCAGCTACGCATCATTCAGGAGGCGCAGACAGACAGTATGTCGCATCTGAATAAAGAACTCGCACAGGTTAGCAGTAATCATCAACAGTTGCTGGAATTGTCGGCAGAGAACACAGAATTGGAGCGACAACTGAACGAATACGTGCGCTACGAAAATATGTCCAACGAGATCCGTGGGGAGATGTCGGTGCTGTTTCCGCACATCAAGACCCTCAGTTTAGCCAAAACTGCTGAGACAAACAGTAAGAACGATAGCGTCAGTCACTTTATTTCAGCGATTGTCAGCACACATGGACACATGAGTCTTAGCGCCAATGAGCGCAATAAGCTGGCTCATTGGCTTAAGGCTCGTATTCATGCCGACAGCTTGGTCGTTGTAGAGAAATAAAAGTTTTAATCCAGTGGAATCTCTGGATGCTGAACAGCTAAGGGAAGATCCTTCTGTGAGAGGTAGAACATGTAGAGGATAACAGGTTTTGTACCTCGGTTCTCACCGTGGTGGATGGTGTTCACCATCTCTACGACTGCCTCGCCTTCTTGTACTACTTTCTCCTTGCCGTCCTGTCCGATGATGGTCAGTTCGCCCTGTACCAAAACACCGTAATTGATGACGGGATGGTGATGCCAGCCCAGCTTCTTTCCTGCAGGAAATATATACTTTACAGCTACCAGTTCAGGACGACCCTTGAAATAGTCGGGCAGCTCTACACCGTCCCAGCTCTGGCTGGTACGTATCAGTTCAGTAGATACTACTTGCTGTTCAGAACTGTCGTCTTGCGCTTTGGCATCCGTACATGTTGTAAAGGTAACTACAACACCACAGATAATGAGGATGGCAACAAATGCCCAAATTAAATTCTTTTTCATTGTCGTTTAATATTTGATGAAATTACAGTTACGCTTACAAAGATAGTAGTTTTTTATTGAATAATGTGTCGGAAATGTGATTTTTTTTGCTTTAATATAATGAATTATATGTTAGCAGTTATGTGAATGGATATCATTGGCGATAGCTTGTGCAACGGTGTAGGCTGTGGTCCAAGCAGCTTGGAAATTGAAGCCGCCCGTGATGCCGTCAATGTCAAGCACTTCGCCGGCAAAGTAGAGCCGGGGATGCGTTTTGCATTCCAAGGTCTGGGAATGGACAGCACTCAGCTCAACGCCACCGCAAGTGACGAACTCGTCTTTGAAAGCAGCACGTCCTGCAATCTGGTAGGAATCGTTGCAGAGTGTGTTAGCCAGTCGGTTGACCTCGACTTGCGGACAACGTTCCTTGAGTGTGAGGGCGAGGAAGAATCCTGCTGCACCTCCTCCAATGATGGCTACTTTCGGTATCATTTAAAAGATTCAGAATTTCTTACCCGTTGCAACATAGAAGGCAGTGAGACACATGATTTTGATGTCTTCCCACCAAGAACGGCGTTTCAGATAGTCAAGATCCATCTCCAGTCGCTTGAGCATCTTCTCCATCGTGTCGGTGTACCCATTATAAAGCGTAGCATACGACGTGATGCCAGGACGGATTTGATAAAGGTATTCGTAGCGTGGGTCATGTTTTAATATCTGATCAACGTAGAACTTGCGCTCTGGGCGTGGACCTACGAACGACATGTCGCCTATCAGGACATTGAAAAGTTGGGGCAGTTCGTCGAGATGATGCATGCGTAATATTCTGCCAATGCGGGTTATCCGGGGGTCGTTCTCACTCTGAAGCAATTCGATGCCATTCTCCTCTGCATTGACTTTCATACTGCGGAACTTATAGATGAAGAAGGGCTTCCCGCCTTTTCCAATACGCTCCTGCTTATAGATGGCTGGCCCTGCTATCCTGATGGATAGGTAGATGAAGAGAATAAGTGGTGAAAGCACCATCAAACAGATGAGTGCCAGTATGATGTCTGTGGTTCGCTTGCAAAACTCTTTCATAGTACCACAACCACCTCCTCTCTGTGTCTGATTCTAAGGTCGATGATATAGTGCAACAATACGTATATCACGATATCCAAAAGTAGGATATAGGTGATGTCAATAAACTGGAATAACAGATAATTCAAGATGATATAGCTGAGCGAAATGCCAACAATAATGACAAGTGTCTGACGCTGTGTCAGTCCTGCTCGCATCAGTTTGTGGTGGATGTGATTCTTGTCGGCTTTGAAGAGCGGAAGATGGTGATGGATACGGACCATGATGATGCGGACGGTATCAAAGACAGGCACAATCAAGAGGGTGAAAGGAATAATGAGTCCATCGATGTGGAAGGGCATTACATGAGGATTGTAAGAGGCAAACTTCACGAACAGGAAACTGAGGATGAAACCTAATGTCAGACTGCCTGAGTCGCCCATGAATATCTTGCGATTCTGCTCTGCTCTGCCAAATACATTATGATAGAAGAAGGGTACCAAAACCCCCATCATACCAGCAATCAGTGTGCAATAAAGGTCAAGCCCCTCGCGCCAGAAACAAATAAGGAAGCCACCCAAAGCCAAGAACGAAAGACTGGCACAAAGGCCATCAATACCGTCAATCATATTAATGGCATTCATGATGAACACCATGACAAATACGGTCAGAAAGGCACTGGGCCAATAGCTGATGTCGTGGATACCGCAGAAGCCATAAAGCGTGTTGATGCAGAGTCCTGCCATAGGGATGAGCGTGGCAGATATAATCTGTGCACAAAACTTAACCCTGGCATTGAGTCCTATGAGGTCATCAAGAAAACCTGTGAAATAGATAACCGTAAGACTGATCAGGAAATAGAACGACCAGAGATTGAGTTGTATGGAACGATGTCCGATGTGTGGGTTCATCATCAGTATGACAATAGAGAATGCCAACAGCATATTCGGCATGAAGATGATACCCCCCAACCGTGGAATGGCGTTTTTGTGGACTTTTCGTTCGTTGGGGATATCGTAGATTCCTTTACGTTGACAGAAATCCAATATCAAGGGAATGAAAATAAACCCAGATATCAGACTCAACAGGAAAGCACCAATTATATATATCGTCATAAGTGTGAAGAGTTAGATGGAGGTAGGCTCATCCACCAGTTGGTGGAATATCTCGTTGATGACAGCAACAGATTGCTGACTGGTGAAATAACGCTGAATGCGGTCTTTGCCAGCACTGGCATACTGATAGTAAAGTTCGGGCTGGCTTATCAGGCGGTCGATGGCAGCTGCGTAGGCCTTCACGTCGCCCAAGGGTACTTCTATACCCGTTTGCCCATTGATAGAAACCCAATTGACACCAGAACCCTCGATGGAGAACGTGACAGGGACACAGCCACAAAACATCGCTTCTGCCATGGCGATTCCAAAAGCTTCCTGCTTGGTGCACGAAGTGAAGGCAAAGACATCGGAAGCATAGTAATAGCAACGCAAATCATTATTGGGAATACGGCCTATGAAATGAATGCGCTCAGAATGGTGTGTTTGTCTCAGATGATCGGTTTCAGGACCGCGTCCACCTATCAGTATAACACAATCGGACTGGATATATCGTTCGGCTTCCAGCAGATAATTGATACCCTTGTAGGAAGCATGGCGCCCTACGAAAAATATGATTTTCTTATGGCCGTACTTACGGCGGATGTTCTCAACGGTAGCCTCGTCGCCCAATCGCCACAACAGGTCGGACTTGATAATACCGTTAGGGGCAATTTTTACTTTGTCGCGATAGGCATAAATAGGGCTGGAAGGATGAACGTAATTAGGACTTGTGGCCAGAATGAGGTCGGCCTTCTTGATAATATTGCGTTCGAATCTGCTCACCAGTCGATAGAGCAGCCCGCGGCCCAGAATATCGGAATGCCAATGGAGCACGAGCTTGGTGCTCTTGGGTTTCAGTCGTGAAGTAATAGGGTATAGGAAGGGATTAGGACAATGCAACAGAATGATATCCGGCATGACCTCCTTGATGATTTTCTTGAGATATGAATAGTAAGTAAAGCAGATGTCCTGACTGGAAATGGTCAGCGAGGGAGCTATACGGTACACATTGATTCCATTAACCTGATCCATGCGGGTGATACCGTCCTGACTGAAACAGACTACGACATTCTCGAAGTCCGTCAGACCTTCGGCTATATATTTGGTGACGGTTTCGATGCCGCCTTCGTAAGGATGATAGTATTTGCCAATTTGGAGTATAGTTTTCTTCATCCGCAAGTAGTTTTGTCAGTATATACTATTTATTTATGATAACGCACAGAGTTGTGTGTAAATTGTATGGACGCGATAAAAAACATTAGGAAAGCGCCACAATGGCTTTGGCAGCTTGTTCCCATGAAAAATGGGCAGCATGCGTCAGCCCCCGTTCTTGCATAGCAGCGCGTTCAGTATCTTTTAGACTGAGGAAGTGCTCAATAGCAGAGCGTATATTGTTGATGTCCAAAGGGTTGAAATAGATAGCTGCATCTTGACAGACCTCACGCAAAACTGGAATATCGGATACCAGAACGGGGCATCCACAGCACATCGCTTCCAAAGGCGGGAGTCCGAAACCCTCATAAACCGATGGGAAAATAAAACATGCAGCCTGACGGTATAATCGAACCAGTTCGTCATCGCTGACACGCCCTAAGAACTTGATGTTCGAGTGTTGTTGAAGGTTGTTTCGCTGACTGAAAACCCGATTGGCACTCCCAACGATGTAGAGTTGGCAGTTGTTGAGGCCTTCAAATGCCTTGATGAGTGATTCAAAATTCTTACGAGGGTCGAGCGATGAGACAGCCAATGCATAACGTACGCTTGATGGTTCCTCGTTGTCATGAGGTTGAAACAGCGTGTCGTCGGCAGCCCCGTAGATGACGCTGACACGATTTTCATCGAGGAACGGATAATACTTCAGTATTTCACGCTTGGAGAACTCACTGATAGTGATGATATGGCGCGAGGAGCGGGCTGCCAGGGGCATCATGACCCGATACCACCAATAATAGCTCGCTGAGAACCATTTGGGATTGTGCAGAAACGATAAATCATGAATGATCATCACCTTCTGACGGACCAGAATGGTTCCCAGTCCTGTGAAATTAAAGAGCGTATAATCTTTTTTGCCTATAAAGAAGAAAGGCAATATGCATTGCTCCCAGAAGTGAGACTTGCCAAAGCCGAATGTGACGATATTGAATTTGCTGACATCATAACATGGTTGTATGGGGGCTGGCGGACAGACGAAGATAAAAGGTTGCTGCAATGATGCTAATGCTTTGCAGATATTGTAAGCATAGCGCTCAACACCCGTCATGGGTTGTGTCAGGAATCTGCCGTTAATGTATATCATAGCTATAATCTTAATGGATATGCAGTTTGAATTTATAATAATAATAGGTGAATATAGAGCCGTAGCCAGCACTACGTAACATACGGTACTGTTGTATGTTGTTAGGTATTATTTCTTTAAAATGCTTGATTCTGTAACCGATGGTGAAGCGTCTCCCGTCAACGGCTCCTATGGTGTTTTCATTATGATTACGGTATTCCAATAGAGCCTCAGGTATCGCAAAAACGATTCCTTCCGATGAATATGTACAAGTAGTAACCCAGCCGTCGTGCATCAATGCTTTCGACCAAGAACGAGATAAAGAAACCTCTTTTGCCAGCGAGTTAAACATCATGCAACAACCGAGTGTGACGTTTATGACACATTGTTTGAAGTTTGTTATCTTTTCAGGATATATGTGACTGTATGCCCTGTACGAGGGGTGTATTACCTTTAATTGGCTCTCAACTACTTGTGCATCACAATGTACGATGATAGGCTTCTCAGGATGAAGACTCTGCTGTTCTTTCATTGCTGAAAGAGAATGTTCTATTTTTTCAGGATGCCATACGTCGTCTTGGTCAGAAAACATATAATAATCTGCTTGAACTTTTTCCAGCAGGCTCATGAAGTTGTTCAGTGCTCCACCTTGGGGTGGATAGTGAAGGATAGAAATTTGTTGGGGATATTTTTCTGCATAGGATTGGAGTAGTCTGAGTGTGCCATCTGTCGAACCGTCATCGTGGATAAACAAATGCCATTCTTGGTTTGTCTGGGTTATGATAGAGTTCATCTGTTCACCCAGATATTTTTCTCCGTTATATGTTGCCATGAGGATGGCAATGTTGGGCTTAATCTTATTCATAGACAGGATACAATAAAGATTAAAATTTGAAGGTTATACCGTCTTTGATGCCTTTGATAAACATGCGGAATCGTCCTAACTTATCGTTCTCTACGAGACAAATGCGGATGAATTTCCACATAAAAATCTCCTTGAAGAACTTGCGCCTTTCATAGGCCGTCATGATATCGCGATGGCGGCGGTAACACATGATGTGGCACTTGGTTATCGAATATGTGCGTTCGCGTCCATAATTATTCGTAAACAGGTGGAAGGGACCTTTGTGCACTGGATGTCCTATTGTGTGTGACAAATGGCAATTAGTATAGCACTTGATTGGATAACCGGCTTTGCGTATGCGATAGGACAAATCCGTATCTAAAGCATCGAGTGGGAAAGACTCATCTGCACCATTGATTGCAGTGAGTATGGTAACTGGGATGATGGTGCCTGAGTTAATGAAGACAGATCGCTCCTGAATTGGTTTCTCAATAGCCCATTCGTCAAAGCCATTAATGTATGGAGTGTACACTTGTAGATTGCCTGCACAGAACGATTGCTCGATAGTCTTTCTATAGGTGGGAAAGTCAACCCATTGACTGTCTTGGTCCATGATAAGCAGGAGGTCGTATCCTTGTTCTTGGGCATAATGCCAGGCAAAATTGATAGCAGGGGCTATATAGTGATTTACGCCAGTTGATTTCCAAAGTATATTGTCTTGATAGTCAGTAAGCTCTGGTAGCAGACTGTTTTGTACACATTCATCCGAAGGAGAATTATCCCATAGGATGAGCGTGTCAAGGTGCGCAATATATTTCTTGATATTGTCTGCCACCTGACGGACATCTGGTTTGTAAAGTGTCAGTACCCCCAACAACTTTGTAGAGTATTTTATATGCTCCATAGGCCTGTAGCTTTGTTGTTAATGATACGATAGAACTGAAGAATATTGATGATGATACCAGGTAGATTGCATATGCACATCACTGCCATGAACCAGATAATGCTTTGCGTATAACTGCTGACAGCCCATGCCAGAGGAATGAAGATGAAAGCAAATACCGTCATATACATTTGTAGCCGTAAAGCCCCGACTCCGTTTAGAAAATAGGAATAGCGCATGCTAACGAGGAGTGTGAAGATATAAAGAGCCATCATGGCTGTCATAGACAATGGAACGTGACAATCGTAGCCAATCCATATATCGTAAACCCATGGAGAGATGATAACCATCAA
>OCTX012272292.1_pt1 | contig 13080 bp, 9 predicted proteins | sample 1539691 | NCBI WGS metagenome assembly OCTX01 (sample SAMN02144231, study PRJEB22623) | gut metagenome | biome: sheep rumen | host: Ovis aries | place: New Zealand
GACGCCCTCGTCCGTGATCTGAAGGTTTACCTTCTTCTTCTCGGGCTCGTCCGCCTTTTTCTTCTTGCTCTTCTTCTGCTCGCCGCTGACGAAGGGGTACACTTTCTTGATGTTTACCAGTCTGACTTCTGCCATGTTACACAGCTCTGCGTGTACAGCCTTCGCTCGATACACGCTCGCGGCCGCCCGCTTGGGACGCGCCGCCTTACGACAGGTCTCCACACTGCCGCACCCTGAGCCTCAGGGTCGCTTTTTCCTCCTTATTAAAGCTGTGTGCGACTTAAAAGCGGAGAGCCGCACACGCAGTCAGGCTGATGGCGTAAGCCACCGCAAAGAATAGTTTACCCTATTTTGTCGCGCTTGACAAGGGAGAAAATGGTACGCCGTTTTTGTCTATTCTCTACAACAGCTCCCGCTGTTTTGTTCTTTCCCGGCTGTTTTCGGCATACGATAAAAAGCGACTTCTCCGGGAAGGGGGATATTTTATGAGAGTTCTGCGTTTTTCCGACCGAGGCCCCGCCGTGCAGCTTCTGCAGCTGGCGCTGAACCGCTCAGGCTTTGGTCCGCTTGCCCAGGACGGCGTGTTCGGCCTGCGCACCCGCGACGCACTCATCCGCTTTCAGACAACCCGCGCGCTCGCCGCCGACGGGGTGGCCGGGCCGCGCACACACCGCGCGCTGATGCCCTGGTACACGGGCTTTATGCGCCACCGTGTCCGTCCGGGCGAGAGCTTTTATGCCATTGCCCAGCTCTACGGCGCAAAGAGCGAGGCTGTAGAGCTGGCCAACAGCGCCTTCTCGGCGCAAAATCTGCCCGTGGGCGCGGTGATCGTCGTGCCGCTGCCCTTTGACGTGGTGCCGACGGACATCGCCTTTTCCGCCGCGCTCACCGCGCTGTGTGTGCGGGGCCTGACGGCACGGTATCCTTATCTGACCGCCGCCTCCTTCGGCCGCAGCGTGATGGGCCGTCCGCTGTGGTCGCTGTCCATGGGCGCGGGGGAAAACCGCGTGCTGTACAGCGCCGCCCACCACGCCAACGAGTGGATCACCACGCCGCTGCTGCTGAAATTCACCGAGGAGCTGTGCGCTGCCTTCGCCGCGGGCGGCAGTCTCTTTGGCCAGAGCGCGGCAGAGATCTTTTCCTACGCCCGGATCTGTCTTGTCCCGCTGGTCAATCCCGACGGTGTGGACCTGGTGACCGGCGAGCTGCAGCGGGGCGAGCGGTATGAAGCCGCCCTCGCCATTGCCGCGCGCTGGCCCGAGATCCCTTTCCCGAGCGGCTGGAAGGCCAACATCGCCGGGACCGATCTGAACCTGCAGTATCCGGCGGAGTGGGAGACGGCCCGCGCCGTTAAATTTGAGGCGGGCTATACCGCACCCGCTCCGATGAATTATGTGGGTCCGGCACCCCTGTCGGCTCCGGAGAGCCGGGCTCTGGCCGACCTCACACGCCGCTTTGGTCCCGCCCTGGTGCAGGCCTGGCACACCCAGGGCGGCGTGATTTACTGGCGCTTTGGCGGCTATGAGGTGCCCGGCGCGCAGGACATTGCCGGGACCTTTGCCGCCGTGTCCGGCTACACGCCCGCCGACACGCCCTACGCCGCCTCCTTCGCGGGGTATAAGGACTTCTTCATCCAGGAATATCGCCGTCCCGGCTTCACGATCGAGGCCGGCCGTGGGGTCAATCCCCTGCCGATCGGCGATTTTGATTCGATCTATGCCGCCTCCCGCGGCATCCTGACGCTCGGCGCGCTGGTGACGTAATTTCTAGTTTCTTGTGTCTGGAAGCAAAAAAAGAAGGAGCTTTTGCTCCTTCTTTTTTTTAATGCATGCCCGTGCCACCGGGCTGGTAGTACATGGCGAACACGTCGCGCATCTCATAGTACGCCTCGTCCTCGCGCCAGCCGCCGCCCGTGGATCCCTCCGGGTCGGTGTAAGGGCAGTAGACCTGCGTGTCGGGCAGGGCCTCGATCAGCGCCCAGCCCCGGTCCGGGCCCAGGCCCGCGTACCACAGCCGCTTGAGCTGTTTCATTTCCTTCAGCGGGCTCAGATCGAAGCCGAAGCAGTAGCACATGTTCAGCTGCTCCAGCTTTTTGCAGTTCAGCAGCGGGCTGATGTCCCAGGGGTTGGTTTGGAAGATCTCGAGATATTTCAGATCCTCCAGCGAACCGATGGGCGTGATGTCATGGAAGCGTCCGCCCACCAGGATCAGATACTGCAGGTGCGGCATATTGTAAAGGAAGCTCAGATCCTCGATCCACATGTGGCCCAGGTCGAGGGCGATCATGTCGCGGCAGTAGCGCACGGGATAGAGCTGGGCGTCGTTCAGCAGCGGCGCGTCATAGTTCAGCTCCGGCACGTCGGCGGCGCAGAAGAAGGTGGCGTCGGTGCGCAGGGCGTAGATGCTGAAATACACCGTCCAGACAAAGCGGATGTTTTCATATTCCTGGTCGAGGGCGTCCATCTCCGCGTCGGGGATGCCGCAGTCGCTCATCACGACCTTCTTCAGCCGCGGCATCAGCGAAACCGCTGCGCGGATCTCGTCAAGGTCGTCCACCGGCACGCCGCTGAGATCGATCTCCTCGTCCCCGGCGGTGAAGGTGCGGCCATAAAGACGGATCACATAGTCCGTCTCCACCCCCTGACACAGGCTCAGGATCCGCTGCAGCTCGGCGGGGCTCAGCTCGCAGTCCCGCAGATCCAGCTTTTTCAGCTTTTCCAGCCGCGAGAGCCCGGCCGCCAGCTCTTCTCCGTCGCCGGAGGCGTCTGAAGAGAGCCGCAGCGTCTCGGTATCCCACGGGATCTCCATGCCCCAGAGGGGGATGTCATAGCGGATCGTCAGCTTGTCTGCATGCGCCGCGATAAAGGCGTCGATCGCCGACGCGGAAAGCGTGCTCCGGCGCAGATCCACCTCCCGCAGCTTCGGCAGCAGGGTCAGCAGCTCCTCCAGCTCGTCCGCGGAAAGGCTGCGGACAGCCAGGCTCTCCGTGCCGCCGTCCACCGGGCCGTCGGACGTGGGGACGAGCCAGGAAAAGCGCACCGTGGGGAAGCGGCGCGCGGCATAGGCCAGGGCGGCATAGTCGCTGCACTGCGTCGCATCGACACGCTTCAGGTTGGGGAAATAGCGCAGATGCTCCACCTCGTCCGCCGGAAGCGCGCGGAGGCTGAGCTCCTCGGAAAAGCTGTCGAAACGCTCGTCTCCGACGGGGACGCTCCAGCGGATCGGAAGGTCGGCGCGTTTTGCGGACACCGCGTCGAACTCCTCACAGCTGATCACGGCCTGCCGCAGATCCGCCTCCCCGGCGCAGAAATAGAGCCTGCCGCCGACACGGACGGTAAAGAGCTTATACGCCGCGAAAAGCAGCACCAGGGCAAAGGCAAAGAGAAGCACCGCCGCCAGACGCTTGCTCTCCCGGCGCTGTTTGGTTGTCGTTCCCGTTTCCGCGGCGGGTTCCGCGGCGGTTTTTTTCTCTTCGTCCACGTTTTTCTCTCCTTTTTCTTGCTTGCTTCATTGTACCGCCTCCGCGGGGAAAAAGGAAGAGGCTGTTTCGAAAGCCTCTTCCTTTTTCCCTCAGCTGCGCCAGTCGGCAGGATGCAGATGCTCCATCAGATCATTCCGATCATCGTCAGGTCCCACCAGGCTGCGGAACAAGCCGAAGCTGTGACAGTCATAGGCATGACCCGCCTCATACACGCGAAAGGCCAGCTGCTGCTGGGAGCGGTGCAGCGCATACGCCTCTTCGGCCACCGCAAAGGCTGTTTTTCCTCCGAAGGCATCCAGAGGGGTTTCATAATCCAGCACGGTTCGCTCTTCCTCCGGCCCGTAGAGGTGCAGATAGGTCTTGGGCGTGTCCCACACGCCGTATTTCTCCGCGCTCTGGGGCTGATAGGACGCGTCCGCCGCCAGCTCCACCGCCTTTTCCATGCTCAGGGCGGTGAACATGTGGTTGCCCTGGCGGTATTCGCCGTTTTCGTCGTGCGTGACGATGATCAGCGGCCGGAAGCGCCGGATCTGTTCCACCTGAAAGTCCAAGAAATTTGTCTTCCCGTACAGATATTCCGCCTCTCCCACCGAGTAGATCTCCCGGTCCGGAGCCGTGTGGACCACGGGATAGTTCCGCACGCCCGCCAGCCACAGCGCGTTGAGCAGTTCATCGCAGCGCTCGCGCAGGCTGTGGTAATGGGAAATCATATACACCACCTGCACCCGCAGTCCTCTCTCGGCGGCATACAGGGGCAGAAGGCCGCCGAAAAAAAGGAATTCATCGTCGGCATGGGTGGGCACCACCAGCAGATCCGCCTCCTCGCAGGGCGGCTGCCAGACCTGCACCCAGTCCGGCAGACGGCCGGGCGAGAAGGCGCAGATGTCGCTGAGACGGACGCGCGCGGTCTCCGGCAGACGGATCGTAACCTCGCGCGCGGGCGCGGGAAGCGCCACATATTCGTGCAGAAAGCCGCTCTCCCCCGCCGCCGCGGCGCCGGAGGGCGTCTCCAGCGTCCAGGGGAGCGGGTGATCAAACCAGCTCAGGTACAGCCCGCCGATCTCCTCCTCCGCCGTGACGGTGATCGTTCCGCCTGCCGGCAGCGCACAGACCGTGTCGAACTTCCCGTCCTGGAGCAGCGACAGATGCTGCGCGCCCTGAAGGCTGATCGAAAGCTGCGCGGCCTCCGGCTGCGGCGTGGGCACGACCGTCGGCTGCGGCGTGGGCGCGGCCGTCGCTTCGGGCGCGGCCGTGGGGACAAGTCCGGCGGAAGGAGCCGCCAGGGGTTCCGGCTCTGCGGCGCAGGCGCATAAAAGCAGCGCCAGCGTCAGCAGCAGCAAAAGGCTTTTCTTCATCACGCAGTTTCTCCCATTTCGCGCCTCAGCGGAACAGCTCGCACAGGCGCTGCCACAGCGACGCCCTCACCGTGACGCGGCAGGTGGCCTGCAGCGCTCCGTCGGCCGAGCTGCAGGTAATGAGCGCGCTGCCGCGTCCCACAGCCGTGACCGTTCCGTCCTGTCCGACCGCCGCCACAGCGCTGTCACTGCTCTGCCAGACGACCGCCACCGCCTCCGCCCCGGGCGGAAGGAGCGAGGCTTGAAGAGAAAGCTCCCCGCCAACGTTCAGCGCGGCTTCCTCCGGTTTTACGACGATCGCTTCCGGGGCGATGAGAGGGGGAAGCTCCTCCCGTTCCAGCGTCTGCGCGCACACCGCGCAGCGTTTCACGCGCTCGCCCGCTTCTCCCGGCCGCGCCTCGCGCAGCGTCTCCCAGTCGCCGGGCATGTGCCGCGGCGGCGTATAGCTGTCACGCCAGGCATAGCCGCAGCCGGCGCAGACGTGATCGGTATAGCCCCATTCCGTGCAGGTCGCTTCGGTGACGGCGGTTTTATAATCCGGCTCTTCGCAGCCCTCGGGCGAGAGAAGCACGTCATAGCGGAAGCGCTCGTCACGCACAAAGTTCCGCAGGTCGTTTCGCTCGGCGGTCACGAGATCCACCTGTTCGCCCGCGAAGGCGCGGCAGTAGGCGCGGCGGGTGAAGTTGTTTTCAAAAAAGCTGATCTTCCCCCGGACAGTGTTGTCCGTGACGCGCATCATCCGGTCGCGGACGAGGCCGTAGCCGCAGTACATGCCCGTCATTCCGCCGGTATGGACAAAGCCGTTGACCGAGGCGTAGCCCCGGATCGTGATATCGCAGTGCTCCGCGCCGAATTTTCCCGCGGCGGCCAGCGCGCCGAGAAACTGCTCGCAGTGCAGCGACTCGTTCCGGTCTTCAAACAGCAGCTCCACGTCGGCGCTGCAGTGGTCGAACCAGCCGCCGAAAAAGCCTGTCACGCCGCCGACGCCGACGATCTTGCCGTGGGCGTACAGCCGGATGCGGCCCTCGACGCTGCAGTTTTCAATTTTCGTCTCATACCCGTAGCCCGCCAGCGCGGCCGCAAAGCAGTTGTCCTCACTCTCGACGGCCACATAAACGCCCTTGAGGTTCAGGTCCCGGATTTCAGCGCCGCGCGTTACGGAAAGCAAACCGGCGTAATGCGCCTCGTAGGGCTTGTTGTTCCCGTCGCGGCACTCGGCGACCTCCTCGCCGGGCCGGGATACGGTGAGGTTGTAGATCGTATGCCCGCCGCCGTCCAGCGTCCCGGAGAAGGGGATGGGGATCCAATCCATTCCCCCCAGGTCGATATCCGCGCTCAGACGGTAGTCGCCCTCGGGATCGAGCAGGATGCCGCGCAGCGTGGCCGCGTCGGAGATCTCCCGCACGCCGTCGGCTCCCTCGGGCGCTTCGGCGGGCTCGGGCAGCGAGACCGCTGCAGGCTCCGCCGACGGCTCCGGCGTTTCGGCGCTCTCCGGCGTGGGTTCCGCAGTCGGCTCCGGCTCGTCGAGGGAGGCCAGATACTCCGCGTAATCCATGGCGATCCGCCCGATCTCCGCGATGCGGTGCATGGCGTCGCCCGTGTTGTGGGTCATCACCGTGATCAGGAACGGATGCTCGGTATAGACGATGCCGGTGTCGCAGACATAATTTTCATCCGAGCCGTACTTGTGGGCCACCTCGATCTCGCCGCTGTACTGGCTCAGAAAACTGTTGTGCCGCGCCTGCTTCATATAATCCAGCACCAGCTCGTACTTTTCGGCGTTTTCATACAGAGCCAGCAGCGTGTTGATCAGAAAGCGGGGTGAAAACTGGTTGGCCGTATAGAAGCCCTTGGGCAGCGTGTCGGGGTCCAGTCCCCCGTAAGGCACAAGCATTTTGCGGTATTCGACGAAGTTGGTCGACAGATTGTCCCGCAGCCGCTGCGCGGCAAAGTTGTTGGAGTCGATCAGCATCACTTTCAGCGCGTCTCCCAGCCGGTACTGGCCGATCTTGTCCTCCACCGTCAGCTCGCCCGCGGCGATCTTGTCGGCATAGACCATGGCCAGCGGCAGCTTATAGGTGCTGGCCGCCTCCATAAAGGTGTCGCCGCCGCGGAACCACTCCTCGCCGCTTTCCAGGTCGTGCCAGCCGATCAGGATCCGGCCGTGCTGCAAGCCGCGCTCCGTCAGATAGCGCTCGATCACCTCTCCGAGGCTCTCGGCGGAAAAGTCGGCGTCAAATTGAAAGGTCTTCTGCTCGGTTCCCTCGGCCGTCTGCGCGGGGGCCGCGCTCGGCTCGGGGCTGGGCGTCGGTTCGGGCGTGGGGACGGGCTTTTCCTCGGGGTGCGCCGAGAGGTATTCGGCATAGTCCATGGCGATGCGGGCGATCTGGCCGATCACCTCTTCGGCGTTCGCCACCCCGATCGCCGTCACCGTCAGCAGGAAGGGCCGGGGCGCATAGACAACGCCGGTATCGCTGTAAAAGGCCTCCCCCCGGCCGATTATATGCGCGATCTCGCAGCTTCCCCGATACAGGCCGAAGGCGTTGTCGGGATTGGCCTGCTTCAGGCAGTCGATCACCCAGTCGTATTTTTCGCTGTTGTCCCAAAGCGTGCGCAGCGTGCCGATCAGAAAGCGCGGGGAGAACTGGTTGGCAGCGAAATATGTGTTCGGAAGCGTTTCCACGTCCATGCCGCAGTTTTTCGCGATCGCGGCGCGATACTCCCGGTGGTCGTAGGACACGCCGTAGCGCAGCGCGTCCGCGGTGTTGTTGTTGGAACGGATCAGCGTCTCGCTGACCGCCCGCTCCAGCACATAGGCGCCGACCTTGTCCTCCCGCGAGAGGAGGCCCTCCCGGACCCAGTCGGCGTAGAGCATGCACAGCGGCAGGCGGTAGGTATTGGCGCCGTCCACATACTCGTCCGCGCCCCGGTACCATTCCACGCCGCTCTCCACATCCTGCCAGCCGATCAGGATCCGGCTGTCCTGCAAGCCGCGCTCGGTCAGATAGCGCTCGAAGGCCTCCCCGAGGCTTTCGGCGGCAAAATCGGCGTCAAAAGAGCCCTGGGCGGCGGCCGCTCTCGGCACATCCAGGCGGGCGCAGGCGGCCGGAGCGGGCAGCGCCGCAGCCGCCAGTGCCGCGGCCAGCAGGCATATCAGTATTTTTTTGATTCGTTTCATGTCGTTTTTCCTGTTCCGGTCCCTCCGGGCTGATAGAACATTCCGAAGGCGTTTCTCATTTCATAATAGGCCTCGTCCGTGCGCCAGCCGCCGCCGGTGGAGCCGTCCTCGTCCCAGGTCGGGAAATAGCACTTTGTATCGCTCAGTGACGCGACGATCGCCTCCCGCTCGCTCTTCTCGATCCGGTTGCCGGGGTACCACAGCCGCTCGAGCCAGGTCATCTCTCCCAGCGGAGCGGGATCGTAGCCCCGGGTGTAGCCCACGTTCAGATGCCGAAGCGCCTTGCAGTTCAGCAGCGGGGAGATATCGTCGATGGTGTTGTTGAAGATCTCCAGGTATTCCAGCTCCTGCATCTTGCCGAGCACGGAGATGTCATGGAAGCGCTCCTCCACCAGGATCAGATATTTCAGATGGGTCATCCCCTCAAGGAAGCCCAGATCCCGGAACATCATATGCCCCAGGTCCAGCGCGACGAGGTCGCGGCAATAGCGCAGCGCAGAGAGCTCCTCGCTGGAGGCCTGCGGGGCAATATAGCCGCGGTTGGGCAGGTCGGAGGCACAGAACACCGTCGCGTCCGTGCGCAGGGTATAGACGCTGAAATGTACCGCCCAGACAAAGCGGACGGACGCGTGCCGCCGATCCAGCGCGTCCATCTCCTCGTCGGACAGGCCGCAGTCGCACATCACGACCTTTTTCAGCCGCGGCATCAGCCCGGCCGCCGCCTCGATCTCGGCGGTGTCGGAAACGGGCGTGCCGCTGAGGTCGATCTCCTCACTGTCGGAGGCAAAGCGCCGCCCCAGCAGCAGGATATCATAGCGCGTGTCCGCCGGGCAGAGAGGCAGCAGCGCGGCAAGCTCCCGCGGGGAAAGATCCGCGCCGCGCAGGTCGAGCCGTTCCAGCGCGCCGAGGCGGCCGAGGGCGCGGCCCAGCGCCGCCGGATCGCCCGCGGCGCCGACGGGCAGCGTCAGATGGCTTGTGTCGCTCATCACCGCCGTGCCCCACACGTCCACCGGATAGCGGAAGCGGAGGGAGGGGAAGTCCTCGACCAGACGGTCGATCTCCTCTTCTTCCAGCGTTGAGCCCGTGAGGTCCACGCGCTCCAGCCGCGGCAGCAGGCCGATCAGCTCCCGCAGCTCGTCAGAGGAAAGGCTCCTGACCGCCAGGCTTTCGGTGTTGCCGTCCACCTCGCCGTCCGCCGTGGGCACGCGCCAGGAGATGTGCAGCGCCGGATAGGCCCGCGCCGCGGCGGCAAGGGCGGCCCAGTCGCCGCAGAGGCTCGCATCTATTGTTTTCAGCTTCGGGAAGTAGCCCAGCCGTCCGACCTCGTCCGCCGGCAGAGAGCTGAGCGTGATCTCCTCGGAAAAGCTGTCGTAGCGCGCCCCTCCGATGGGGACGCTCCAGCGGATCACGGACGAGGGCAGAGAAGCGGCCGCCGCGTCGTATTCCTCGCTTTTCAATTCTGCCTTGCGCACGTCGATCAGCTCCGCGCGGCGATAGCGCCGCGGCCCGATCCGCACGGTCAGCAGCAGCCAGGCCGCCGCGGCGGCAAGGGCCAGCACCAGCGCGAGAGCAAGCAGCAGGCGTGTTCTTCTTGTCCGCTTTTCCTTTGTTCCTTCCATGATTCCCGCCCTCGCTTCCTTTACAAGGAGCCCTTCTTTTGATAGAATATTTCTATTCTATCACAAAAGGACGCTTTATGCAGAACAACTTTTCCAAAACCGAAAAAAAACCGTCCGGCGCCGAACCGGCGGGCGCCGTCAAGGCGCTTTTGCTGCTGGCCGAAACGGTCCTTCTGCTGGCGCTGGGGCTGCTCTGCACTGCGCTGCTGATCGTCCACGGCCCCTCGGAGCGGGCAAAGGCGCGGCTTTTTGCCCGTTTTCCGCTCGCCGTTTTTTCTTCCGGCCCGTCCTTTTCTTCCGACGCAGCCGGGGAAAACCCAACGGGCGCTTCGAGCGACGCGGGCGTTTCGAGCGACACGGCTTTTTCGAGCGCCGCGGATTTTTCTTCCGACGCGGCTTTTCCGAGCGCCGCGGATTTTTCTTCCGACGCGGCCGGGGAAAACCTCGGGGAGATTTCCGAAAGCGGGGACGACGGCGTGCTGCTCACGCCGGTCTACGGCCGCGGCTATGCCGGGGTCCTTCTGACGGTGGAGGATCCGGCGCGCGTGATCGTGGGCTGCGTGCCCTCCAGTCTCGGCGGCCGCGGCTTTTCCGTGGAGGAGCTGTGCCGGCGCTTCGGCGCGGTGGCCGGGGTCAACGCCGGTGGTTTCCTCGACGAGGGCGGCACAGGCAACGGCGCCACGCCGGACAGCCTGCTGGTCTACGAGGGAAAGAGCTATTTCGGCGGCTTTGGCTGGGGGCATACCTTTGTGGGCCTTGACGAAGACCACCGCCTGGTGATCGGGCAGCCCGGCGCCGCGGAGATTGCAGAGAAGCGCATCCGCTATGGCGTCTGCTTCGGCCCGGCGCTGCTTGAAAACGGCGAGATCACGCAGGAGGCCTCCCTGCCCAGCGACGTAAATCCCCGTTCGGCCATCGGCCAGCGCCCCGACGGCGCGATCCTGCTGCTGGTGATCGACGGGCGCCATGCTCTGAGCATGGGCGCCACGATCCGCGACATGGCCGAGATCCTGCAGCGCTGCGGCGCCGAGACCGCCTGCAATCTCGACGGCGGGACCTCGTCCGTGCTGTGGTATGACGGCTCTTACCGCAACACACTGCCGCTGCTGTATATGCCGCGGCCCGTGCCGGACGCCTTTCTGGTGCTGGCAAAGGAGGGCTGAGGGATGGAGAGAAAAAAAGGCGGCTTCGGCCGCGTGATGCTGCTCTATGCCCTTTTCTTCCTGCTGGCGCTGTCGGCCATGCTCGGCGTGCTGTATGCCTCGCTGCGTGCGGAGGCTCAAAACGGCCCCGACGCCGCAGCCCGCGCCTGGCTCGATTCCCTTGACGGGCCGCGTCTGCGTGTGCTGGCGGAGGATTGGCTTGCCGCCTTCGACGCGGAGCTGTTCCCGCCGGAGGAGCTGTTTGCCCAGAAGCTCACGCCCCTGCTGGGAGAAGAGCTTTCTGTTGTTTTGTGTGAAGAGACGGACGAAAAAGCCGTCTATGAGATCCGCGCCGGGGAACAGCGTCTCGGCGCGATCACGGCCCGGCCGGGCGAGGAGCGGAAAATGGGCCGGCACGTCTGGCGGATCGCGGACGAAGACTTTGATTTTTCCTTCCTCGGCGGCCCGTTCTCTCTTTCGCTGACCGTGCCGGAGGGCTTTTCCGTCCTCTGCGGTGAAAAGACGCTGGACGCGCGCTATGAGTTCGGGCGTGAGAGCGGCTGTGACGCGCTTGTTTTTCTTGAGGAGGCGGGCTATGCCCGCCCGGTGTTCGTCCGCTATCGGGCGGAGCGCTGCCCTCCCGACGCCGTGCTGACCGCGCTCTCTCCCGAGGGGGAGCGCTTCAATGCCGACATCGACTTTGAAGCGCTTGCCGAAGCACGGCTCTGGAACAGCTGCACCGCCGCCGAGCGCCAGGCGCTGGAGCGCTTTTCCGCCGATTTCTGCGCTGCGTACGTAAACTTCCTCGGCTCACACACGGGCAATGTCGGCGGCACTTACCGGCAGATCCTGCCCCTTCTGCTCCCCGGCAGCGACCTGGAGAGCCGGATCTCGAGCGCACGCAGCGGTCTGGCCTGGTCCTCGAACCGCTCCCAGCAGTTCTCCTCTCTTGCTTTCAACGGCTGCATGAAGCTGGGTGAGGGGCAGTATCTCTGCGACGTCCGCTTTACGGTGGAGCTTGCCGCGCGCTCCGGCCCCACACAGGCGGAACTGGGAGCCTATCTCTTTGTGCAGGAGGCGGACGGCGCGCTGTATGCCGCGCAGCTTTTCCTCCATGACCGCACGCTCAGGGAATAAAAAAACAGGACGTCTCCCGAGAGAGGCGCTTCGTAAGGAAGCGCCCCCCTTCCGTTTGAACACGAGATAATTGACCACGCCAGTCTGCAATAGTACAATGATTAAAACAAATCGGTTTTTTGGGAGGTGAAAAGATGATTGCCTATTCAATATTCATGTTTGCAATAGCAGTTTTGTTCCTTATGTTTGGCATTGCGATATATAAGGGAAATACTAAGCTGATACATGATTACCACCAAACACATGTTAAGGAATTCGAACGGCAAGAATATGGCAGGGCTTTAGCAAAGGGAATGTTTACAATATGCGTAACCCTTATTATCAGCGGAATTATTGCGTTATTTGGTGAAGAAGGCGCAATTGTAGCGGCCAGTTTGATCGTTTTGTTTGCGGGTCTCATCGTTTCTTTTGCTATTCTGGCAAAAGTTCAACAGAAGTATAATGGTGGATTCTAGCGTCAACTAATACCAGTTTGCGGATAATATCTTGAGGGCAGAAAAAGCCTTCCCCTTGAGGGGAAGGTGGCACGGCGCCAGCCGTGACGGATGAGGTGGAAATCCTTGAATCAAACAACCCCAAGTTAAAAAGAAACGCACAAAAGCTTCGCCGCGAGATGACGAAGGAGGAGCGACACCTCTGGTACGACTTTCTAAAACAGCTTCCTGTTACGGTCAACAGGCAAAAGGTCATCGGCCATTACATTGTTGACTTCTACTGTGCCTCGGCTAAACTCGGGATCGAGTTGGACGGCTCACAGCACTATGAGGACGAGGGCGCCGCTGCCGATCAGGAAAGAGACAATGCTCTGAATCAGCGTGGAATCACCATCGTGCGTTATTCCAATAACGACGTCAACAAGAATTTTAACGGTGTGTGTACCGACCTTTTGCGGCGGCTCGGCCTGGCGGGTATTGAGTAAACGCGGAAAGCCACCTCATCAGTCAGCCTTACGGCTGACAGCTTCCCCTCAAGGGGAAGCCTTTGGCGAGCACAACTCTGTCTGCGGTTCTAACGAGCATCGGATTTTGCCCCCAAAATCCGGAATAGAGATGCAAAGCAGGCGTGACCGTTGCGGTCACGCCTGCTTTCATATCCTTTTTAGCCGGCAAAACCTGCCTCAAAGCACCTTCCTTACGGAGTGCTGCCCGACGTCCTGTTTTTCGTTTAT
>OCTX011857845.1_pt1 | contig 13069 bp, 18 predicted proteins | sample 1539691 | NCBI WGS metagenome assembly OCTX01 (sample SAMN02144231, study PRJEB22623) | gut metagenome | biome: sheep rumen | host: Ovis aries | place: New Zealand
GTAGATTGATAATCAATCTAAACACACATTAATTATATCATTAGGATAGAATAGTGTCAAAAAGTTAAAATAATTATTGACTAATATATTATAATATGATATATTATATTCAAGAGAGGAGAGATTAAAATGAATACAGAATATTATGAAATAATGCTAAATGAAATGAGAACTAGAGAGTTTTCGATTAGACAATTTGCTAAATTCATAGGAATTGGTTATGCGTCATTAATAGAGTTCTTCGATAAGAACAGACCATTTAGACCATTAAGTAATAGAACAATGGCTAAAGTGCATAATCAAGTTGGTATTCCTTATGACATTATGGAGGAATATAACAAAACAATTTTAGAAGAAAGGGAGAAGTAATATGTACAAGTGCTATTTTAAGAATTTAGAAAAAGACTATACATTTTCAAAGGTTTTCGATAGTCCATATCTAATGAATAAATTTCTTACAAAAGTAAGATATAGCAAAAGATTAAAACTTGTTGGTAAGGTTAAATTGAATGGGTTTTAAACAATACCAAGTAGGAAAATCTTTTGAGCAAGAGATATTAAACTACTATGCTAGTAAAGGTTATTGGTCATATAAATTCCCAACAGAATTTGGTGGTACAATATGCGACATAATAGTTGCTCGTGGTGGAAGTTGTCTTTTTATTGAAGCAAAACATACAACAGGTGCTAAACTTTACTATAAAGGTAGCGGAATTTATAAAAAAAGAGATGAGTTAGACAACTTTGTTAAGAAATACAACTGTAATATTTATATCATGATAGATAGTGATAGATTAGGTTGTTATTGGACTACGTGGGTAAGATCAAAAGAAACATTTGAAGAGCAAGGTTATTTAGATTTAGAAAAAGATTGTTTTAAAGCAGATTTGGAGGTGAGATAATGGTACCAGATTTTATTGAAGAACCAACGACATTATCATTTAGCTTTAAATTAAAAGATGGAGAATGGGAAGAGATATGTTCTAATATTGGTGCAGCACCAGTAGTATCATATTCTGATGATGCAGTAGATGCTTTTAGCTATGGTATATGGGGCGTTAAAAATATGAAAAAAGAGGAGGAAAAAGATATGAATAAAGTATTAAAATTATGGAATGAGAGAAAGGTAGAAGAAATCGAATTAAAATATAATGATTTAATAAATGAATATATTGAAAAACATTATGAAACTAGAAAAAAATATAAAGACTTAATTGAAAAATTTGAAAAAGATTTAGAAACTTTATATAAAGAAGAAATTGAAAATAAAGAAAGTGAAAGTTCTATCTTAAAAGAAAACAATACTTGTAATGTATATAAGTATGTTGTTTACGAAGATAAATTAAGAAATGAAGCATACAAAAAATATAGAGAAGATAAAATTAAAGAGTCAGATGAACAAGTTGATAAATGTAATGAAATCGATGCTTTACTTTCTATGTCAGAAGATTTAGAGTACCAACAAAATGTTTTAATCGAATACGGAATTATTGATAAAAAGACAAAGAGAATGGTGTAATATGTTGAAAAATATTAAGCCAAACTCTGATAGATGGTTAGATTTAAAAGATTTACCAAACGAAGAGTGGCGAGATATAAAAGACTTCGAGGGTTTATATCGGATAAGCAATTATGGTAGGGTTAAGAGTTTAGAAAGATATAGAAAATCATATAGTAAACCAGTATATGTCCCGGAAAAAATAAGAAGAAATGGTTATGATAAAAATGGTTATCAAATATTACCGCTAAATAAAAATTCAAAAAAATATGTAAGGAAAATACATAGACTGGTTGCGGAGGCTTTCATACCTAACCCAGAAAATAAACCTTGCGTGGATCATATAAATTGTCAAGTCGATGATAATAGAGTTGAAAATCTCCGTTGGGCGACTATTGTTGAAAATAATAAATATTGCTACGATGCAGGGCGAGTATTCGACATTAATGCTTATATGGAAAAGGTGAGAAAGGGTTTGATTAAATGAAAATAACATTAAGCAATATTATAAAAATAGAAGATGCAACTAAAGATATTGAGAACTACTGCAAACGAGAGTTGACATTTAATAACCCCGATTATATTAAGAAAGTAAGAATGGGTTTTTCTGTATATAGAACACCAAGAACAATAAAGCTATATGATTATTACAATGGTAACATTTATTTGCCAGTAGGTTGTTTCGAAGATATATGGTCAATACATCCTGTAAAAAAAGACTATGTTGATTACACTATAACTAATAACACCGAGATAAAATCTAATATAGTACTACGTGATTATCAAAAACCCTGTACTGACGCACTTAAAAAGTATGTCAACGGAATCTTTGTACTACCACCGGGACTTGGTAAAACACAGATAGGTTTAGAGTGTGCCGCTACATTAAAGCAAAAAACATTATGGATGACACATACTAAAGAATTACTAAACCAAGCTAAAGAACGTTGCGAAGATAATCTTATATGTAAAACAAGTGTAATAACTGATGGGAAGTGCGATTTGTCTGGTGATATAGTGTTTGCAACAGTACAAACTCTAGTAAACATTATAGAAAAACGTAAGGTAAAACAAAATGAGTTTGGACTTGTGATAGTTGACGAGGTACACCATTTAAGCACTAATGCCGAAAGTGTTAAAATGTTTGAGAAATGTGTTAACTATTTCAATTCAAGATATAAACTAGGACTCACTGCAACACTACATAGAGCTGATGGTTTAGAAAATACAACAGTCAAGATTTTAGGTAATGTTATATATGAGGTTAAGAAGAGTGAAGATAAGAAATTCTTAATAGGTTATTATGAGGATCAAGAGATAATCAGATTACCTATCGAGCAGTTTCAAGTACCAGCTCAAATACACATGCTAGAAACAAGCTATAAAGTAGCAGATAAGGACGTTTATGATACAAGTGGTAGAATTATATTCACAACCCTAATAAGCGACCTAGCGACCGATTATGATAGGAATAAGAAGATATTAGATTTAATCAATAAAATTAAAGGTTATACAATAGTTATTAGCGAAAGAACAAGTCAACTAGAATATCTTAATCAAAATATCGAAAACTCTATCTATATAAATGGAAAAACACCAAAGAAAACACGTGAGAAAATGATAGAAGAGTTTAGAAAAGGACAACATAAAGTATTGTTCGCAACTTATTCGCTTGTAGCAGAGGGACTTGATATTCCTATTCTTGAAAACTTAATAATGGCAAGTCCTGTTAAGGATGAGCGACTAGTAGTACAAGCAATAGGTAGGTGTCAAAGACCGAGTAATGGTAAACGAATCGCTAATATTTATGATTTGGTTGATGATGTTAGTATTTTAGATAGATTTACTAGAAAAAGAAAAAATGTGTATAAAAAAGAGGGATGGGAGATAAAAAATGGAATTTAAAGATTACAAAGAAAAGCAAAAATATTACAAAGAAAAAGCAAAACAGAGTAAAATGATTTGGGAAAGTTCTAATGGTAAAAACAATGGTATTGTAAAAGGCAGAACTTACGTAAAACCAAAGGGTGATAAAGAATGACAGTAAAAGTACCTCTTGTCGTTATAGCTTTCTTTCTAGGTATAGCTTTCACAGTTATATGCGAAATAATTGTTATTAAGCATGTATCCGATAGCGAAGAAAAAGCTAAAAAAGAACTTATAGATAAATACGTTGAGATGTATGTTTCGAAGATAGTTAAAGAAGAAGATAAAGATAAGGACGAATAATGGACTTTGATACTTTATTAGATAGAGTTTGGTATTACGATATAGAGATTTTTGCTCATGATTGTTTAGTAGTTTTTATATCACATAAAACTAAAGAGAGAGTATATTTCCACAATTCATTTGCCAATGATATTCAAATGTTTCTTGATAAGTATGATCCCATTCTTATTGGTTATAACTGTAATAACTACGATAAATGGATATTAAAATGTTGGTTAGCTGGTTATACACCAGAAGAATTAAAGGATGTTAATGATTATATCATTGGTGGCGGTAAAGGTTGGGAGATAGATTGTGGTCGAGTAACTCTTCCTATCCATTGGGACTTGTTTAATGAAATAAACCCTAGAAAATCTCTTAAAGAGATAGAGGGTAATCTACGACTAGATATTACAGAAACAACAGTACCTTTTGATTTACCAACAAAGTGGACTAAAGAACAATTTGAAGAAGTATTATATTATTGTACTTGTGATGTTGAGGCTTTGATTCCACTTTTCGATAAATTAAAAGTAGGCTACAAGTCTAAATACATAATAGCTAAATTCGGTAATATAGAACCTGCTTATGCACTATCACAAACCAATGCTAATTTAACTGCTATACTTTTAGGTGCTGAAAGACAAGAATACAACGATAACTTTTCCTATACATACCCAAGTTGTATTGATAAATCTAAAATACCTAAACAAGCATTAGATTACTTTGACGAGTTGATAGAACATAATGATTTAGATTACTATGCAGAACCACCATTATTAGAATTAAAAGATATTTTATTCCAAATTGGTATTGGTGGAGGACATGGTTTCAAGAAAAAAGGTGTATATATTTACGATAGAAGTACATCAAGAAGAATATTATGTAATTGGGACTTTACAAGTTTGTACCCAAATCTAGTTAGATTATTTGGTTATTCAAGTAGAAGTCAGAGCAGCAAAGATGGTTATGTAAATGTATTAAGAACTCGTATGAGTGCTAAAAAAGGTCAGTTAGGCGAAGATTTCCTATCGCCAATGGGTTTAACTAACAAAGACTTAAACACAGGTTTAAAGCTACCTTTAAACGCCTATACCGGGGCATTACGAGCTAAATTTAATAATTTATATGATAATCTTCAAGGTTTCTCAATTTGTACAACAGGACAATTAATCATACTACAATTAATACACGATTTAGAGCAAGTACCAACTGTTGAAATGGTATCTGCAAATACAGACGCAGTTATGTTTGAAGTTGATCCAGAGTACAAAGAAGAAACAGATAAAATAATACATGATTTAGAGAAACTAACTGGCTTGGAAATGGAAGAAGATAATATTGTTCGTATAGTAATGGCAAATGTAAACAACTATTGTGAATTACTACAAATAGGAGATAACGATTATAAAATCAACTATAAAGGTGGTCAATTCAAATGCAACTCTATACAACAAAATCTAAAAGTGTTATGGAATAAAGATAATGAAACATGGCATACAGAATTTACAGATGATGTTAAGGCAAACTCATTAACTATTGTTGGTGAAGCATTGCTTAAAAAATTATTATTAGATATTCCAGTAGAAGAAACTATCAATAATTGCAACGACATTTTTAGATTTCAAATGATTTCTCATTTAGGATCAACTTATGAAAAATGCGTACAAGAATCGCCTAATGGAGATATAGAACTACAAAGAAACAATCGTATTTATGCTGGTAATGTTCCACGTGGAACTATTATCAAAGTAAAACCTGATGGCAGGAGAGATTCTCTTGCCGACTGCCCACCAAACCCTATTGTCGATAATGCTAATGAATTAACAATAAACGACATAAATAGACAATGGTATATAGAAATGGCTAACTTAAAAGTTAACGATTTCATGGGTGTACCTAGATTAGAAAGTTTAAAGAAAGATGAGTTATTAGAAAGAGCTACTAAACTTGGTTTAGAGTTTGATAAGAAAATTAAGAAAGTAGATTTAATAGAATTAATAAAAAATAAAGAAAGAAATGAGGTAATAAATATGGCTACAAAACAAGAATTAGAAGAAAGATTAGAAAAAGCACTACAACAAAACGAACAACTTATGGCTAAATCACAAGAGAGCGGTGCAGGAAATGATGATTTACTAAAAGAAATAAAAGAGAACTATTCGACAAACCCTTATAATTATGGTGTATTAGTAGCAGACGCTAGATTACAACATAAGATACAAGAGTTAAGAAAAAAGATTAGAGCAACGGAGTTTATACTTGATAAAGAATTACCTAATAATTTAGGTGGTGGAGAATATCATAGTATTAAACAATACTATAATGCAATTCAAACATATTGTATTGAAATAGGTTTAGGTTTTAAATTTGAAACAGTTAATCTATTATCATTTGAAAAAGATTGTACTAAACCAAGTAATGGACTACCAATTCATGTAGCAACAGTACAAGCTAGAGCAACATTAAAAGACATTGATACTGGTGTTAAAGAAGAGTATTTCGTTATAGGTCAAGGTAGCGATACTATTGATAAAGCAGTATCTGGTGCTGAAACAATGGCATTTAGACAATGGTTTAGTAAAAACTTTACACCTAAAAATGGAGATGACGAGGACTTAAACATCAACGAAGAACCAAAGAGTGAAGCACCAAAAGTTCCTGTTTATATTCCAGAAACAAAGAAAGAAGAAATCAAAAAAGAAGTAGTTGAACAAGTACAACAAGAAGAAAGCGATGACGAAGATATTAAAGCAATATGCGAAAATATCATGAAAGTTAGAGAGCTAACAAAAAATGAAGAGTATGGTAAATCAACTATGGAGAAATTATTAAGTGGAAACTTATCTAGTGCGGACATATTAGAAATCGACTTAAAAGTTAAGAACAAGCTAGAGAAAGTTGGTGCTTAATGTCAAAAGACTGGAAGTATGGAGAGAATAATAAAAACATTATTCTTTCCGAACCACCTAAACAAAAACTTCGCGTAACCGGGCATCGTATCGCAGGTGTTCTAGGTTTAAATCAATATCAATCAGAATTTGGTTGTTGGTGTGAAATAACAAAACTTGTAAAATTACCATTTGAAGATAATAAATATACTTTGTTTGGTAAAGCTGTTGAACCAAAACTTATTGATCTTGTTAGAAAGAAATTTCCAAATGTAATGAGTATCGAAGAATACTATGGTGTAAATATAGATAGATACAAATGGAATAACTTTATAGACGATAGTAATGTTTTCGGTGGTATTATCGATGCAGTTGCTACAAAAGACGATTTAAAGACACTTACAATGATAGTAGAATGTAAGTCTAGTTCTAAACCTAACTTGTGGAAAAACAACAATGTGCCTATTGAGTATCTTTTACAAGGGTGCTTATATTCGTATTTAAAAGGGTTAGACAGGGTTTTATTTATTTGTTGTTTCCCACAAGATTTAGATTACAACCACCCAGAGCAATTCGAACCAAATGAAAGTAATACAATAATGGTGGTTAAAAAGATTAAAGATGTTATGATAGAAATGCCAAATGGCAATATGATAACATTCCAACAAGCTATTGAGTATTGCGAAGAATGGTGGAAAAACTATATAGAAACTGGTATCTCACCAGAGTTTGATGAAAAGAAAGATAAAGAATATTTAGATATAATAAGAACTAGTAAACCAATTAACGATTCTTCTTTAGAAGATTTATGCGATAGTGCAAAAGACCTAACAGAGAAGATACAGGACTTGAAAGATAGTAGTGGTATTACTAGTATGGAAAAAGAATTAAAAACAATAGAAGCAAGTATTAAACAAGGCTTAATGGATAGTTTGAAAGAGGGAGAAACAAAAGCAAGTTGTAAGCAATATAAGTTAAGCGGTACAACAAGCATGAAGTTTAACGAAAAAGCATTTGCAGAAAAACATCCGATTACATACGATAAGTTTTTAGAACCAAGTTTAACATATAGATTAAGTAAAGTAAAAATGGAGGAAGAATAATATGAAAATAACAATGAATATGAAAGGTTTTAAATTAGTAGAAGAGGGAGAAAGAGTATTAAAGATTACTAAAGCAGAATGCACACCAAGTGGAAAGCCAGACAAACTTAAAGTAACTTTCCAAGACGTAAAAGACGGTGGAACAATCAATAGTCAGTATAGCTTTAGCAACTCTGGTGCAGTATTCGCTATGAGTAAATTAGCAGAGATAGCACTTGGACTAAAAGATGGTGATGAGTTCGATACTAAAGAAGATACACCAAGATTAGTAGGACAAGAACTATTATGCGAAGTAGTACATACAAAAGGAACTAAACCAAATGACAATGGAGAATTACCTACTTTCGCAAACGTTAAGAAAGTCATTTCATTAGCAAATACTAAAACAGGAGAAGTTGTTGATTCGCCTAGAAATGCTATTGCTAATCAAGAAGAAGATGACGATTTAGATTAAAAACAAGTACCTTTATGGTACTTTTTTTATTACTTTTCAAAATCTTTTTATCACAATTTCAAAGATATACTTTTATTAGAAAACAACAAAAATGGTTTTCTGTTTACCTTATCTTTGGGGGTGTAAGTTTAGATTTAGATATATGTCTTTATTTATTCTTACACCCTCTTTTTATTTTGTTAAATAGGAGGAATTAGTATGAACAACAACCCTTACATGAGAAACTATTTGAACCCATATCAAAACGCATATAGTCAACAAACTATGTACGACCAAATAGATAATCAAATAGCTCAACTAAATCAAATGAAAGAACAAATGAAAAACACTGTAAACCAAAATCAACAACAACAACCATCTATTAATCAAACATTTCAATTAGCACCTAATAATCATGGTGGCATACGATATGTAAATTCTATTGAAGATGTTAGTAAAGAAACAGTGTTTGTAGATACACCATTCTTTAGTAAAGATTTGAGTGTTATGTGGATCAAAAATTCTAGTGGAGATATAAAAGCATACGAATTAAATGAAATAGTTAAAAAGGATGAGAAAGACCTACAAATAGATTTATTAACAGCAAAAATAAACGAATTGGAGGGAATGATAAAGAATGAACAATCTAATACAACTATTAATGAACCAGAAGTTTCAACAAATACCGAAGAACATGATGAACCAGTTGGAACAACAACTCAAAGCACAAAGTCCACAAGCATATCAAGAGTTTCTAAAAGCAAAAAATGATAATGTTGATCCGAATGAGTACTTAAACAAAATCGTAAATGGTTTCTCACCAGAGAAAAAAGAACAATGGAATGCTATGATGGGGCAATTCCAACAACCTAAAAAATAAGGCTAGTAGCCTTATAGGAGGTATTTATGCTAGTTATGAATGCTTCCTATAAGTTTACTAGCGGCTTAAATATTAAGAGAGGAGGAACTTTAATGAACGGAAATTCAGGAATTCAACCAACTGTTGAATTAGCAACTACTAATGGAAATGGTGGTTTCGCATATCCATACCCAGTTTATCCAATGATGGGTGGTTTTGGTGGTAATGGTGGTTTCGGTGGTTTCGGATCTGATTCTGCAATTTGGTTAATCGTTTTATTGGCTCTTATCTGGGGTAATGGAAATGGTAATGGCTTTGGTGGTTTTGGTGGAAATAGTTTCGATAATGGTTATGCTTGGTTAAGCAATGGTCAAAAAGAAATCATGAACAACACTAACAACGGTTTTGACACATTACACTTATCAAATCAACTTGAATCAGCACGCGATGGAATTGCATCTTTAAGCAACCAACTTTGCAACTGTTGCAGCGATATTAATGGAAACATAAGCAATAGTGCTTTCAATGCAGAAATCGCTGCTGCTAATAGACAAATGGCTAACATGCAACAATCATTTGCAACTCAAACTGCCATTACAAGTGGTATAAACTCATTATCAAGCCAATTTGCAGACTGTTGTTGCGAGAATCGTTTGGCAACACAAGACTTAAAGTCAACTGTTATTAGTGAGAACTGCTCTGATAGAGAAGTGTTAAGACAAATTGGTCAAGATATTCTTGTTAATCAAACAGCTAATACTCAAAAGATTATCGATGAAATCTTTAGGGATCGTTTAGACGAGAAACAAGATAAAATCGAGGAACTAAATAGACAACTTCTAATGAAAGATTTAGCTGCAAGTCAAATTAGCCAAACACAAGCAATTACTTCAAATATCTATAATGAGTTGAAGAACTGCCCTGTCGGCACTGTTCCGGTGTACGGAAATCAAGCCATTTTCTCATGCCCTAACAATGGTGGATGTGGTTGCGGTTTCAACACAACTAGTCAATTTATTTAATAGCATATAGTCGATTACGACACGCTCGATTACGAGAACTTGCTAATTAACTTGCTTACGAGCAAGTACGAAGAATAGGCAAGTGCCTATTCTTTTTTATTATGAGAGGAGAGATAGAATGATAGAAACAATTATAAACGAGCCACTAGCATTACCAAGTAATGCAAGTCCAATAACTTTTGATGAAACAGATATAAGAACTAGATGTGCTTCTTGTAATTGCAATGGGTGGTTAGATTATTCAAATGGAAACCCTAATTTTAAAATATTTGGAAATGGTTATACAGGTTATTACGATGTAGAATTTAGTGCTTCTGTAAGCACTGCTACACCAGGTGTTGTAGCTGTCGGCTTATTCCAAGACGGTGTCCTTATTCCAGACACGATTCGAGCAGTAACACTTGCAGCTGCTGATGATTACGAAACTATTTCTTTTGATAAGAAATTAAGAGTATGCCCTAGAGGTACTACAAATATATCAGTACAAAGTGTATCAAGTGTACCAACACCAACTACACCTGCAACCCCAATATCAACTACACAAGCGATTATAACTAATGCTACATTTAGTATTTCAAGACTTAATAAGTAATGAAAAATAATGTAGTAGATAATTTAAGTCTTGTCTTACAAGCATTAAGTCTACAAATATTGTTTCAAGATTATAACAATAGCGATTTAATGCAAGAACTACAAACACAGGATGAAAAGTACTTAAAGAAAATAATCGAACAAAATGAAGAGATAATTACCCTTTTAAAAGAGAGGAGGGACAAAAATGAATAAAACAATACATGAAGATTTAAAGAAAGCAACCGAAGAAACTATTAAAAAACTTTTAGAAGAAAACCAAGGCGAAGTTGATATGAATAATTTAGAATCCCTAGGTGAGTTAATGGATATTCATAAAGATATAGCTAACGAAGAATATTGGTGTATAAAGGAGGAAAGCGAAATGTACGGAAATTATGGAAATTATGGTGGACGTTATCCTGATTACGGTCGCAACGATTATAGGGGTTATGACACTTATGGTCGTAGAGAACGTGATAGTAGGGGTAGATATAGAGGGCATGACCATATAGATAGAATGTATGATTACTATGGTAGATATGAAGAGGGACGCCAAAGATATGGTGCTAATGAAGATACTATGAAGTCATTAAAATACATGCTAGAAAGTATGGAAGATTTTGCTAGAATGTTAAGAGAAGATGCTCAAAGTCAGGAAGAAGTAGAAATGATCCGCCAAACTGCTCAAAGAATAGCACAAATGTAGTATGTACAAATACTACAATAACAATGCTTTAGGCTTGTTCGAGGATGATTGTACTGTCCGAGCAATTTCTACTGCAACAGGTAGTAGTTGGGATGATACTTATCAACGATTAAGTAATGCTGCCAGACTACAAGGCAAAATGATGGACGATAGAGAGTTTATTAGGGACTATTTAGACACGAATTACCCTCGAGTAAGGTATTTGCCTTACCGAGTTGGAAACGTGGCGTATGAGTACCCTAATAACGTTTTATTGATAACTATGCCAGGACATATTGTCTGCTCTCGCTATGGCGTGGTACTAGATAGCTTCGACTGTCGACACAAAATTGCCGAGGACGCCTGGGTGGTTAAGTGAATAAAAAAAAAAGACACCTTATTTCAAGGTGTTTTTATAATCATTAATTTTAGAAAACAACAATTTCATGTGATCTCTATAATATGTCGTACTAATCGCCATATCATAGCATACTCTAGTTCTCGTTTTACCCTCGTAGAAAGACATTAATAAATCTCTTTCTTCTATGTTTAGTTCCATGTCATCGCATAACTTAATTACGTTTGCACGACAAAGACATTTTATCTCCCTCTTTAATTGGAGATAAGTTTCCTTACCAATCATACCAAATTACCTCATTTCTAATTTGAGTATAAATTAATAAGGGTATAATAAAGTATAAAAAGAGTTATTTGTATAACTCTTTTATCTTTTTGTTAATATTTTGTTTTATCTTTTTGATATTTATTTCAGAGTAATTAAAGCTCAATGCTATTTTTAAATTACTTTCTTTATCAACATAAAACCTCTTACAAATCTCAATGTGTTCTTCATTATTAGTAACTCTAATGATTAATTCGTAGAACTTATCTAAAGGCATACCTCTATATAAATAAAGATTTTCTTTTCTAGCTACTAATTTTGCAGTAATGTAAGAAAGTGCGATTCCAAGTATTACAGGAATTAAGAAACTCATATTTATACTCCATGTAAGTCTATTAAGAATATAGTAGGATAATGAGCTAACAATAAAACAATAACTTGCTTTCTTTAAATGTAGTGGCTTACCAAAGACACCCTTATTGATCCAAAAGCTAGAAAGTATAAAGATACATTCTATGAAAGTGTGATTTAAGGTTGCTATTAATAATACAACTACAACAGTAAAGAAGTTGTATAGCCAAAATAAGACTATGTATATTTTATTAGTTAGCTCATCAACTCTATCTTTCGGTTTTGCTAGATTATAGCTTTTCTGCAACTTTTCTGGCAAACTTCTTAATGAAGTTAGTAGGACCGAAAAAGAACCAAGTACCTCCACCCATAAATTTCTACCTCCTTTTATGAAATACAATTTATATGACATAAATAGTAACAAGAAATAATCTATATCTAATATGCAATATGTTATAAAATTGGTTTGATTTGTAATGGTTATATTTCTAGTTACTAGACTTATGAATTGCATTATAATCGTTGCTAATGTAAATACAAAATAATTCGTAACATTCTCTCTGCATATTTTATCTCTTTTTACGATTTTAATATAACATAAAGCAAGTATAAATAAGTATAATAAATCGGTAAAAACAAACATATAAGGTAAATTAACCGCTGTTTTTAATACTTGTATGCACATATTTAAAGGCATTGTTAGTAAGGTAAACTTTAACATATTTCTACTATTGTCATTACAAGATATTGCTAAAATAATATAAGTGTTGATGAATAACGTTAGCATATACCAAAGACTTTCTAATCTCCAATACTTTATAAAA
>OCTX012259587.1_pt1 | contig 13066 bp, 13 predicted proteins | sample 1539691 | NCBI WGS metagenome assembly OCTX01 (sample SAMN02144231, study PRJEB22623) | gut metagenome | biome: sheep rumen | host: Ovis aries | place: New Zealand
CCCCCCCCCATCCTTCATGACATCTATCTTCAGCGTTTTCATATCAATCGAATTTAAGATCCAGATAGACATCTCTCTTATAGTCGAGGTACATCACGTTCTGCGAAGAGATGCATCCCTCGATATCCTCGGGCTGCTCGAAGCGGAACCCTCGCCCGATGGAATCCCACTTCACCCATGTAAGCTTGCCCATCCGGGCATAGACGGCAGAAACTCCGCCGTTGACCTGGTAGGAGAATCTTACGATCTCCAGCCCATTGATTCCCAAGGCCTCGATGGCCAGCTCAAAGTCTTTTGTATTCATATCATTATTTTTTTTGTTTAACTTTCATTTTTAAACCTCCCGCAACGGATTGCGGGAGGCGATTAAAACCCAAAACAAAACAATCACACTAACTCCCAATCTTCCTATAATTGCCACGCAGAGTCTTTTTAAAAGAGGACTCGATGCACAATTTCAAAGATCACCGCGGTATCAAAAACCACCAAATCAGATTTGGACTGTCCTTTTCAGCCCGCTAAAGTTAATACTCTTGTTCTGTCGTAGTCCCCTCACGGGTTATGCCGTATCTGTGATTAATGAAATTCTGATGGAAAACCACCGGACTTCACAGTTGGGTGGATTATTAAACTTCTGGTAATAATATTGATGTGTCTCACGACACGCAGAATGTTAAGTGTTTGTACCGCTGTACATATAGCAAAATCATATCGTAAATTATTAATTTTTATGAACTATGTATTCGTTTTTTTCAGTAAAACGTTCTGTATAGACGGATCAGAGCTCTTGCGTGTGGCAGTTTCAGCCTGTGCACCACATTATTGATGTGTTTCTTACAGGTGCTTTCGCTCTTGCCGACCTGCTTAGCGATCTCTCCTGGCAGAAGTCCGTTGGCATAGAGGCTGACCACTTTCTCCTCTTCTTTGTTAATCCCGATATGCGGCTTTGGCTTGCAGATTTTTCCTTCGTCCTTGCAGTATCCGCGCAGAGGACATCTGACTTCTTCAAAGTGGAACATACCCAAATCATCGATATCTGGATGAAGAAAGTCCGCCTCCCCGAAATTACACCTGATGAATCTGTCAACCATGATAAATTCATAATAGTGTAAGTTCCGTTGCGACGCGGAGGCGAACTGTTGAAGTGCTTCGAGGGCTTCAGGGAATGTTCTTGAGATATTCTCCAGCATGAACGTCACCGCGTCGCGATCGGTGGGTCTCAGAGGACGGCTTTCGCCATTCCTGCATATACATGTCTTGTTTCCAAGAACAAAGAATTCTACTGATTTCTCCATACCTCACTCTCTATAGCATCGCCAATCAAAACGAGATCCCGCTTGTCACATTCAAGTACCCCAGTCAGTTTCTTCTGAAGGGTAGAGCTCTTGTATTCGTACTCTTTCGTCAAATACAACATGAATTCACCTTTGTCCTTTTTACTCAGTCTGGAGTAATAGAACTGAAGTTCTAATTGCGTTAAATTCTTGCCCATTTTCTTGTTTATCTCATTTTTTATCGCTAAATTTGCGGCAAAGGTACGATAAAAAATTGAAATGCGAAAGAAAAATATCGGATTTTTCGATATTAAAATGCTAATTTAGAAAAAGTCTAAGTATTTTATTGCTAAATTTATGATGTTTACGAAATAATAGTTTCGCTTATGATGTTTGATAAGACTTATCTGGAAAATCTGTGTAAGAAGTATGGTCTAAAGCCAAAATTCTTACGAGACAATCTTTGGCCAGAGGAAAAAACCAGAGGTTTGAGTTATTTCAACAAAGGAAAAACTGCCACCATAAAGAATCTGGAAATGATAGCTGATATAATCGGTTGTTCAACCGATGAGATTCTTCGAAGAGTCCCTATAGGTTCCCAGATCATTTCGGGAGATAACAACCAGGTTGGCAACGTAACGGTGCAGAATGATGTCGAGCATATGCGCATGACAATCGTCCATCAGAATGAGCTGATAAAGAATATGAAGGATGAGATTAAGCGCATGCAAAGGATGTATGAGCAGCAGTTGAAGGCAAAAGATAATCAGATAAACAGTTTAATTGAATTTTCAAAAACAACTGAGAATCAATGAATTATTTTTTTTGTCTTTATCCGAAAAGTCGGACAGTTTTCGGACAGCAGCGGTTAAAATCTGAGCCAAAAGTGCTCGAAAAATCGGGATTTCAGGCGTTTTTTCAGCCAAATCAAATCGCCTCATCCCGACAACGCACAAAGTCGGAAGCAATAAAGTGGCTGATTTTCAGCCACGTAAGTAAAGAAAAGAGTGTGTCGGGCAATAGCCAGTCGGACAGATTTCGGACAGAGCCCGACCACTCTTTTTCCAAAGAAAGTTTCATAAATCCATACAAAATATAGTATGGATAAAAAAAATATCTCTCACATTGACGCCCCATCAAACGAAATAAAGGGGTATAGTGACCCCCAGATAGCCATAGGGGGGAAAGAAAATTTTGTGTATTTTTACGCTTTCGACCCCGTAAGTGGGAGGAGAAAGAGGAAGAAATACATGCTCGATCATTGCAGGACCCGCAGCGAGATGAAGCGGACTGCACGCGATATGGTCAGGAACCTGAGCAGGAAGCTGGAAGGTGGTTGGAACCCGTGGATCGAGAACTCAGACAGTCTGAGTTTCACCCTTTTTACGAAGGTCGCTGACCTGTATCACGATTTTCTTTACAAGCGACTTAATGACAGGAGCCTCCGTGAGGACACGGTTTTAAGCTATATCAGCTATCTGAAGATCTTCCGTGAATGGGTCGGGATGAAGGGCGACCTCATTTATATGTTCCAGATGGACCACCTTGTGGTGTCCCAGTTCCTAGACTATGTCTACATCGAGAGAAACAATACCTTTGTAACCCGAAACAATTATCTGAGCTGGCTTCGTAGCTTCTGCAGCTACTTGCTGGAGCGTGGTTATCTGACCACGGATCCATGTGCCAGGTTCTCCAATATAAAGATCAAGGGACATTGTAAGGAGCGTACAGTCATTCCCGACGAGGTCATGATGCAGATCCGCAACTATCTGGAGACTACTAACAGGCATTTCCTCCTAGCCTGCTATCTGACTCACTATATGTGCATACGACCGAAAGAACTCTCACGCATGCGCGTGGGCGATATAAATATAGGTAATAACACCATCACCCTTCATGAAGATCAGACAAAGAACCGCGAATCAGTCACTATCACCATGCCTCAGAAGGTGGCCAGGCTGATGATCTCACTCGATATCTTCAGCGCCCATGGAGGCTGCTACCTCTTCAGTGAAGGTTTCAGGCCAGGCGAGAAACAGAAAAGCGAGAAGCAGTTCAGGGACTACTGGTTCCGGCATGTACGAAAGCCGCTGGGGTTCTCAGAGAAGTATGTCTACTACTCACTGAAGGATACCGGCATAACGAACATGCTCAGGAATGGCATTGACCCCATCAGCGTACGTGACCAGGCTAGGCACAGCTCATTAGCGGTCACTAACACCTACACCCCGCTGGATCTTAAAGCGGCCAATCCGCTGATGCTGAAGTATGAAGGTATACTTTGACACTGTTGCATTATGGGTCTGTTTAAGTACCGATTGAAATTTTATAACATGGCTTTACGTGTGCAAATAAGTGCTATACTTTAACCGTTATTAACAAGTGTAGCCACTATATTTAGGAGTTGCAGGGGGTGAATTGTTAAAATACAAGGTGACTTGGTTAACAAGCACTTGGTATTATGTTAAAAACGAATTTGCAAATTCAATTTTAACATTTGCGATTTTAATTATCTAACACCTGAATATTATTGAAAGAAAGTTATACGTACAAACTTTCTTTCAACTTTCAAGCCATGTTTTGACCTCTAGCTATTATAAGAGGAAATGGTATACAAATGTATACGAAGGTATATAAAAAAGGTATACGAAGGTATACAAAGGTATACAAAAAAGGTATACGAAGGTATACAAAGGTATACAAAAAAGGTAGTGAACTATGTCACTACCTCGTAGAAATAACCCGTTTTCATAGGCGAAATGCCTTCACCTGTGATGTTCATTTCTATGCGGTCACAGATGAATTTCTTGTTGCGAATGACGAATATCTTCTTCGGGTCCGGCTTGCCGTCGTACGGGAAATCAACCCTTACCTCGTTGTTCCCGTTGACATTTCGGCGCAGCTTGACTCCCATGTTATGCAGGTTGCCGATGTGTGTATAGTCGGCAGCGGGGAAGAGAGACATCGAGAAACGAGGCAATACCACTTTGTCAGTATGCCTGCATTCAGTGAATGCAATTGGCTGCCATACATTCTCAGGTTCAGATACGCTCCATGGGAACGTGGTGTATTGTGAACATTCTTCCCACTTCGTAACTTTGTATTTAGCACCAGAAGCGAAGAATACTTGGATGGTACTGTCATCACTCCCAGCCTCAGGCGTCGAGTCCCCGTTTTCAAGCACATCCTCCACAGTGACATAATCGACAGTATCATCTTCTGATGACCACTCACTGATATTTGTCTGATTCTCGCATTCTATGTTTGCCACTAAACAGTCGAATGAATACTCTTTGTAGGGGATGATAATGGCAAGGTTTTTAGTGCCAACGGCACGAGCTGTGCTGAAATGGCTCTCCCCCCATATCATAGCAACCGGAACGATTGAAAGATTTCTCGTAGAGGCCCCCTCCTTTCTTATCAGCGGTGAAAACCAGCCGCACTCTGCAAGCGTCTGACCTGTCATATTTCCGTTTTCATCGACGATAGACCTACCGTAATACCAGCCAACAGGTATCTTGAAAAGGGAGGTCATCTTGTCCTTCACCGACATTCGGTTGAAGTTCACCTTCATCTCACCATACGATGAGTATTCGCGTACAGTAAAAGCCTTTTTCACGTCCTCGGAGATGGAGTCCACGCTGCGCTCACAGCTGGAAAGTTCATACTCAATGTTTGAAGATCCAAGATACTCCAGCCCCTCCTCGTCATAGCCTGCAGAGAAACCTTCTGCTGGAGTGATATACTCAGTACCAGCACCGCCAGCTTCTCCGAAGTGGACGATAGATACCTGGCTCTGCTTCTCATTGAAAATATAGACTGCATTAAATAGTTTCCGGAACTCATCGAGGAACTTGTAGCAGCTCCAGTGTGGCAGTGCTCCCCCAAGGCTCAGCGACTTACGAGCGCTGCATACATAGAGGCTGCTCCAAGGCTCTTTGTCGTAGTCGTTATTGACAGTCTTGTATCCCAGACGCTCAAAAACTTTTCTGACTACCATCATCAGGTTAGGCTGTATGGCACCATTCATCAGTGTTACACCCATAGGATTGTCATTGCCGTCACGTATAAAACAGAGCTCATTCGCATAGAAGTCGTTTGTCTCATCGTGTGCCTGGAAGAATGCGTACTTGCCAGCCTCCCCGATGAAGCCCTGTGAATTCAGTTCAGATGCGAAGTCCAGCACATTGACAAATGACGCCCGACCGATGATCATGTTCCTGTATCTTTCGGCCACCTGACCATAGTCTATTTCGTCAATATAGATATTGTCGAACGAAGCTTTGTAGCGCAAGTATGATTTTCCCGCCAGTATCTGGATCTTCACTTCCTCCTGCGTGATGGAAGTGATGGTTCCCTTGCCTCGGATCACCTCAATATTATCTGCCACCAGACGGCAGTCCTCAAAGTCCTCAGACTCAAACGAGGTGTCGAGGCGGTTTATGGCCCCGAACACGGCAGCGTTCTGAGCGATATCCAAGGGGAATACCACTTCCATGGTTTTCTCATCGCCGTCCTTGATGAATGGGTTCTGCAGGGTGACCTTTATATCACTCTGGGCAGCAGGCATGGCCATCTGGCCGTTGATATAACATACTATCATCTGTCATTCAGTTTTTTGAAGTGGTTATATTCTCGGTTGAACGAGTCCATGGGGAAGTTGACCTTGATACCATCGTTCTCGATGACCTCCAGCAGACGAGAGTTCACCTCCCTAGATTCATCCAGGGACTGGCGCAGTTCCTCATTATCGGTCGAAACGTTCACTATGGGGGCAACCACCTGAGCCTCGCCCTTGCCCAGTTGTCGAGAGATGTCATCAGCCGTGAGTGAGCCGACGGTATTGTTTCGCTGAGCGTTGTCAATGAACTCCAGCATAGGTCTCACCTGTGGGTTGTTGACAGCCCTATGGTTTGCCACGAACTCGCCTTCATGCACCACTCCAGCCTCGCGTCTATACCGTCTTCCACCAGTAAAACCACCCTCATAGTAACCTGCCTGCTGGGCCTGAGCCTGTTTCTGGATAGCTGCTACCTGAATCATTCCTGCGGCTGCTGCAGCAGCTGCTGCGATAGGAGCGAGAATATAACCTATCATCGGCACCTGAGCAGCTGAAGCATAGGCGTTAATGGCAGAAAGAGCTGTCGATGCAATAGCCTGCGCTATCTGGATCTTCACAGCCTTCTGGTTGTATTTATTCTTGATAGCCGCTTCCTCCTTGGCCTGTTTCTCCTGTATTTTCTTCTGCCTTTTCTGGTTGTTACCTGCAGCCTGCAGCTGTTTCTCGTATTTCTTCTTAACGGCTGCAATCTCAATTTCCTGCTCGGCGGAGAAAAGCTGCGTAGAAGCAGAGAGAATCCCATTGATGGAGTTCCATGCCGTCTGGAACTGGCTGGATATGTCAGCCAGGAACTCAGAGGTACACTGTGCCTTTGCCTGCTGGTATGCAGCATAGTTCTCGGAGTCGTTGGCATAGAGGATCTTCAGCTGCTCCATTGTAGCGCGGTATTCTTGTACTGCGCCTGCAAATGGCGTACTATAAGTCGTATTATTTTCCTTTGCCTCCTTGTTGACGTTGTTACGGGCATTTGTCAGCATCTGGGAGCCTGTCTGCCTGATCTGCTCTGTAGGAGAAACATTACTGGCATACTGAGCCTCTATGGCGATTTTTGCCCTCTGGTATTCTTCTTCTTTGATCAGACCCTGACGGTGCAGTTCATCAAGGCCGTTCAGGGCTACCTGCAACTGTTGCTGGTTACCCATATTCAGGTACTGCTCCTGCACTTCCTGCAACATCTCACGGTACCGGCGTTCACTGTCGAGCCTGTGCTGGTATTCCATGTCCTCTATCTGTTCTTCGATTTCGACACGTTCCTCTGATCCTTTGCGATACAGCTCTGCCTTTTTCTGCAGATATTCGATATCAGCCTGGTGCATGGCCTCGAAGAGCTCGCCCTCGTCAGTCCACTGGCGAGACTCCAGGCCGGCCATCACCCTATGGTGCTCCCTCTCGACATCTCGCAGGCTCATTCGTTCCTGCCTCTCTGATGACTTCAGGGCGTACTGCTCACGGTCATTGAGTAGCTGCTTATATTCGTTGGACTCCTCCTCGTAGAGAGCCATCCTTCGGTTGTATCCATCGATCATGATCTTATCACGCTTCTCCACGAAGGTACGGTAGTCAATCTCACCCTTGGCATAAGAATTGGTTAGCATGGCCAGCTCAGACTCTATCTCAGCCTTGACCGCCTGGTTACGCTCACGCAAGGCTTTAGCTTCTGCAGCTGCCTGTTTCTTGGCGGCGGCCTCTGCAGCCTTCTGTGCCTTTGTGTTCGTGAACTGAGTCGGTGAGTTCTGCACGATCTCTTGTTCCGTTTCCTCGGCAGTGGCAGCCTCCTTCTGAAGTTCAACGCCATAGGCACTCAGGATCTTTTCTCGCTCTTTCAGTTTATCCTGCAGCACCTTGTTAGCTTCTGATAGATCTGTCTGCGTTTTATACTTCAGGTCTTCGGTGGTGTTCCCAACAGAACCATACGAAGTTGTATAAGTGGTACCAGGACCTGCCTTCCCAGCCCTGTCTGCAGCGGCTTTTGCCTCATTGACCTTGACTGTTGCTTCAGCTATCTCTTTTCCTAAGTCTGCAAGCATCTCCTTAGCACCCTCGAGCTCGTATTTCTTTTCGAGGGAACGGATATAGTCATCGAGTGCTTTCTTGTTCTCTTTGTACTTTCCAGTTTCTTTGTCCAGCTCGGTGATATAGCCAGGAATCTGTTTCTGCAGCTTGTCGATGGCCTTCAGGCGCTCATCGAGTGACAGTTTCTCATTCTTCGAAGCCGAAATCAGGAGTTCCAGGTTCTGACGCTCTTCAGCAGCTTTCTTCTTCGATTCGTCACGGTTTTTGTTCAGCTTACGCATAGCTTCAGCCGTCGAGTCTGTTTTTTTTCTGAAGTCAACAATAAGGCCAATCACAAGAGTCATGACTGTTGCAAATGCAGCAAAAGGATGGGCAGCGGCAACCACCCAAAGTCGTTTTAGAGAAACCAGGACCTTTTCGTTCCAGAACACCTGCAGCTTCTTGATGGCCACATCCTTCGTCTCCCATGCGACGCAAGCAGCTATGACCGTTGTCAGTGAAACGATGGTGACAGCATATTTCTCCACGAAGCTGATCAGTGCAGAGAGCGACTTCACGAGCATCGACCCTGTTGTGATCCCATATCGGGCGATAGGCATGAGCTTCTCACCCAGCTCGATTGTGAGGTCGTGGAAATGTTTCTGAGCCTTCTCCAGGCCAGCCTGCACCGTATTGTTCTGTATGTTGAACTCCTCTATGATGGAGACACCCTGTTCGTAAGCATCGTTGGCGATGCGCTGGCGTTCTGCCACATCATTCACTTTGTCACCAAGGGTAGAAAGCACACCGATGGCACGCTGGCCGTCGAGGTTCATGGCATCGAACACCTGACCCAGATCCTGCATGTCACGACCCTTCAGGCTCTTTGCAACGGCAAGGATGGCACCGTTGATATCCTCTGTAACGAGCTTCTTGTATTCCTCGACCTTCATGCCAGTCAGTTTGGCGAAGGTATCTAGGTCAGTTGTCATTTTCACCAGCAGCTGTCCGAAGGCCGTTGCAGCCATTTCGTCGCGCAGCATGTTCTCATCCATGACGGCACCGAATCCCATGATCTGTGTCTGTGTCAGGCCAACCTGCTTGCCGAAGCCAGCCACACGGGCAGTGAAGTCCACCAGATATGAGGCGGAAGCAGAAGAGTTCTGAGCCAGTTCATTGACGGCTGAGCCGGTTGCCAGCATGGCACCACGCAGTCCCATCGTCTTGTCGGTACCGAAGGACATGGCCAGTTTGCCTATGTTCTTCACTGCGCCCTCACCAAGGTCATCGCCAAGGGCGACGTTTATCTTGTCTGCAGCGTCTACGAACTCCATGATAGCCTGCTGTCCCTGTATACCCAGACGGCCCGCATCACCAGCAAGCTGGTTCAGCCGCTCTCGAGCGGTTCGGGTATCGAGGTTCTTGAACTCCTCGTTCATCTCCACGACCTGATCTTTCGTCTGTCCTGTATACTTTCTGACATCTTCCATCTCCTGGTCCATCTGAGCAAATGCCTCGACACAGCGTCGGATGGTGAACGTTAGTCCTGTGATGGCACCGACTGCAGCAATGGCGGCACCTTGTATCTTGTTGAAGAAGTCAGCGGTACGAGACAGCAGCGACTGTTGCGCAGCCCCCTCATAGCGCACCTGTTCAAGCTCCGTGCGCAGCTTCTTTGCTTTTTCCTGCATACGGTCGAACTCGGCAGTGCCACGCGGCATTTCCCGAAGCTGTTCATTGATGATCTTGATGGAGTATTCGAGATCCCGCACATTGGATGTCGAAAGGTTCTGCAGCGTAGCGTTCACCAGGGCCGTCTCACGCTTGACGGTGGCCATATCTTTGGCAGAAGTCTTGATCTCCTGGTCATAGCGGTCTATCTGATGGAGCACCTGCTGCTGTTCTGCCTTTATCTCAGCGATACGAGCCTTGACCTGCTTCAGCTGATCGTTCATCAGAGTAGCAGACTCAGGGTTCATCTTTGAAATATTCTCTTCGAGAAATTTCTGTGCTGCCAGCAGGTCATTGAGTGAGGCACCGTTGATATTCCTGAAGACTCTACCCATATTCTCGGCAGCTGCTGTCAAGCGCTCTGCCTCTTCCTTATTCTCCCTGAAGCCGTTTTTCAGCTGTTTGATGCGCTCTTCTACGACCATGATCCCGTGTTGGATCTCATCGAACTCATCGGTACCAGGAAGTGCGCCCTTTGACTGTTGTCTTAGCTTGCGTAGTGTCTTTTCCAGTTCACCCATTGAGACATCGCCGATATGCTCCAGTGTGCCCTTGACACCCTCGATCTGGGCTTTCCAAGCATTGAATTCCTTCGTGGCTTTCTTCAGTTCCTTCTCATCAAAGAACCTGCCGTCACGCGTTGCTTCCTCTTTCGCCTTTCTGAGATCCTTGACCTTAGCCTCCAGCTCTTTCAGCCGATCCTGAGCCTGCTGCGAGTTAAGCTCTACGATGGTAACATATCTTTCCGTTCTTGCCATATGATATCCTTTTTCGTGCAAAGATACGCAGACTGTCGGTCATGTAAAACAACAAGAAAGGCCGACGCTCACGCGCAGGCCCTGGACAATTACTAATCTCTAACATTTAAACATCAAAAATCCGATAAAAAATTGAATTATAACTAAAAAATTAAAAAGAAAAGAGGTCTTCGCCAAGAACCTAATAATAATAAAACCTAAATCATTACTTCTCTAATTAAATACCAATCACTTTAAGATAAAGCTTTCATATTTTAACTGTGTGTATGGGTTGAAGCTCGCGATCCTTACCTGATAGCCCTTTGTGCCCCAGCGGAACCAGAGGAACTTGTGCTTGGGTACCCTTGTGACAAACGTCACCAGGGAGTCGCGGACGGTGAAGTCCAGATTGTTGGTCGTGGTATCGTATATGAGGTCTGCCCACTGGTCGTGGAACTCCAGCAGGGAGTCGCCCTCTTCCCTGGGCTGAAGCTGTATCTGACGGAGCTGCCTGGTCAGGAGCCTGTTTTCCTCAGTGACATCGGCCAGCTTGATCTTCAGGTCTTTTATCAGCTGGCGGTCGGCCACCTGCTTCTTATAGTCGGTGCGGTCTATCTCCTTGACCACCGTCTCGTACACTGGTACGGTGTCACGGATGGTGTCTACCTTCATCGGCATGTACGAGTGTGCGAGCTGCACCTTCAGGCTGCGCACGTCGTCACGGAGCTTCCCGTCATGCTGGAGCGTGATGAGGAAGGCTGTAAGGGCGATGCAGAAGGCGCAAGCGAGGCCTTTGGTCACCCAGTTGTTGTAGTCGAGCTTGTTCATAGCCTTATTCTATCTTGATGTATATGAGCCCGCTGCACGTCTTCAGCCGCTGGTAGAGTTTCTGGAAGGTTGCGGTGGAGTTGATGACTTTCCCGACGACCTTGTTCTCGCCCACGATGATGCAGCCCTCGGTGTCTCTCTGCGTGTTGCCGATATGTATCAGCACGCCGTCAAAGCACGGCACGTTGATCAGGCGTGGCAGGTACCCGTTGCAGAACTGGTATGCGGATTTCGACTTGAAGCGTGGTGACTGCATGCTGAGCGTCACCTGGTAGCGCCCTGTAGGTATGGCGGTCTCGCCATGCACTTTCTTTCGTTTGTTGGATGCGTAGGCGTCGGTCTGCTTCAGACCCCGGTCGGTATCCTCGATGGTGTCGCAGAAATATTTGCCGTCGATATAGAGATGGCCGATGGTGTACTTTGCCTTTCTGGCTATTCTTTTCAGATATAGTTCCATAATATTATACCTCCTCTTCTTCTATTTCAAAACTTTCGTCGTCTATCATACCCATGATGTCGCTTGCCCGCAGCTTGCATTTGTCCTTGGTGCAGATGAGTGGCGACATGACCTTGATGATGCGACCCTGTCGTGCCAGTTTGCTCTTCAGGCGTTCTATCTCCTCTCGCATCTGGGTCTTCTCTTCTTCATCCTTCTTCCGCTCGCGGTTGAACTCTGCCCTCAGGTCTTCGATCTCCTTGCGCAGGTCGTTGCGTTCCTGACGGAGGTTGCGACGGTCGGTGGTCAGCTCTCCGATATAGTCCTTCTGCTCTTTCCATGCCTCCTTGAGGTCGATGATAAGTTCCTGATAGGTGTCCTGCTCTACCTTCATGCCCTCATACTCGGCTGAGTGGGCCTCGCCTTTAACCTTCTTGCGCTGGTAGCGTATGGTGAGGAGCCCCACGATGACGGCCGTGATAGAGTTGGACCCGATGACCAGACCTGCAAGTTCTATCATTACTGTAGAATCCATTTTCTTTTTTGCCGCAAAGTTATGAACTAACGGTGAAAAATAAAACTACACCGGAGCAATCTCTGCTGCGGTGTAGGAACCAATAATTAAGAAAGATATTATATTTTGCAATCAGCTCAGTCCAAGCCACTGCTTTGCCAGCAGCTTGGCTGATTCACAGAACTCGTTATATTCGCGCCATTCGTTCTCAAAGTCCTCAAACGATGAAACGTAGTGGCGGTGGATGGCCAGCTCCTCGCTCTCACTGTAGCGTGAGCGGATGATGGCGTTTGTGACACATCCGTAGTCTGTGGGATCCCCACAGGGCAGGAGCGTGCCGCCATCCTTCCTAGGGCCTGTATAGCTATAGCCCGTGATGGCCGGTGCATCCTCAGGCGCATTGTCCTGTTTCCAGTTCTCTACGACGGTCTCCCCGAGGAAACCGATGATCATATTTTCCCCGTAAGGGAAGAAGGTCTTTTTTTCGGCATAAGTAGCCTGAAACATCTGTGGCATAATCTATGTAAATTTTGTGTACGTTTTGCCGTCCTTGCCTTTTTCCTGCATGATAACCGTAGGTGCAGGCAGATCCTCAGGCCCGAAGTCGTTCAGTGCCTGGTCGATCATGACCTTGCTGCCTGTGAAAGCGTAGAACTCTGCATCCTGCTCTGTAAGATTCCCGTTTCCGTCCTGCTTCTTCTGGAAGTAGTACCGTTCGTCTTCCTCCCCGCTGGGTCCCGTGAAGGAAACGGTCTTGATGATTTTCTTGAACCTGATGGCAAGTACTTTTGATGGCACTTCCTTGCGGATTTCATGGTTCTGGCCTGACGGGTCTGTCTGCATCATGGTGACCGTCTCACGGTCGATCTTTGAGTCCATGACCACAGTGTCCATGAGGAGGATTTTGAATTTACCGGAGTCTACCCCCCCCCC
>OCTX012266387.1_pt1 | contig 13065 bp, 10 predicted proteins | sample 1539691 | NCBI WGS metagenome assembly OCTX01 (sample SAMN02144231, study PRJEB22623) | gut metagenome | biome: sheep rumen | host: Ovis aries | place: New Zealand
CGGCTCTATGGGAGCGCCCACAAAGGAGTTCGAGAAGCTGGTGCTGTAAAACAAAAACGCTCACCGAAGTGAGCGCTTTCTAAGGTGATGAGATCAATGCACGGTTATTCTGTGACGGGACGTCTTCCATATATGGCTACAAGTTGGGCTTGGTCCTTATTGTATGAGTCAAGCAGTTCTCTGATTTCAGTCTTCCTTCCAATAATTTTGGCCATGGCGGTTTTATTTTTCCACAGATGCAATAAAATAGATTCATTTGGACAAATAAACGCGTTTTTCGCCAAAATTGTTTGATATCCGTCCAAATAGCGCTATTTTACCCTTTATTTAGACAAATAAAAGCCGGCTTTGCAAGACGGTGTCCGGATCTGCACCTTCCATCAGCATAACAGTCCACTTCTCTGCATTGGATTTTGCTTGAGAGCGTGCCCTTTTCCTCAAACCTAAACACCAAGAGGAAAATTGGAACGTCATCGAAAGCTACCACCACCCAATAAGACCCTGTAAAGGGTCAGTTGGCGGCAGCGCCTATGCCTGTTCTCGTGATATTTTCCCCCTCCATTGTTAGATTTTTGAAAACAGGCTCTCTTATAGGCGAAACAGGTCGAAAGACAAACTACAACATAACAACAATAATTTAAAAACAAAAAGTATCATGAAACACATCAATTCCATTCTTCCGCTTGCAGCCATTGCTGCTTTTGCTATTGCTTCTTGCAACAAACTTGACACTCCCGCTTATGAGCCGGTTGTCTACACGCTCCAGAACGCCAAGATCAATCTCGGCGCAACGAGAAGCCAGGGACCTATCGGGTGCGTAGAACTGCATGATGACGGCACCTACATCGCTGAAGTTTTCGCAGATTATGAAGGCCTGGACAAGTACGTTCAGATTCCTTTCGAGCGGATTCTCGTCGGCGTAAAGGACTCGAAGCCCGCCAATTACATTACCGGTACTTATACCGCTACGGGAGAATCTTATTCTCTCTCCGGATTGGGTACTCTTTCCTTTGACAATGACATGATGTTCGCCAACTACACCTATCAGGGTGTCTCCTACAGGGACCGGACAGGTTTGACTCCTGCAGAAAGGCTTCCGGACTTCAAGCCCGCCGCTGGCAAATGGACGCCGGTGAAAACGGATGTGAAGGTAACAAACTATATGGATAACACGGAATTTGTCAATTCGTACAATTCCCTTGATTTTGAAAGTATCAGCGCCGATGTGGCCGCCTCCTGCGCACCTGAGCTCTCTGCACATCTCGATGTTTTCAAGGGCTATCGTATCAAAGATATCAGTGTATCGTCGATGAACTCCTTTATTGTAACCTACACTAATGGAAAGGTACTCGGCGGATACTGGAATTTCGACAACAAGAACGTTAACTTAGACGGTACGTTTTACGATAAAGATCGTAAACTCGAAGTTAGCCTCTCCCCTATGATTAATGGAGATAATGCCACTATTGGGATTACTATCAAAATTAAAGACAAACAGGACAAGACCCTGTATAAACTCACTGCTCAAGTTGAAATGAAATAAACATACATAAAAATTGTTCTTTCAGGAATCGGATAAGGCATGGTGCTTTGTCCGATTCATTTGTTTGTTGTATAAGAATCCATATATTATTGTTTATCCATCGAAATAATCGTATTTTTGCAAAAGACAGTTTTTTATAGAACGAAGAAACAACCAAGGGTTTCATGCTTTACGATGTTTTTATCAGTTACTCTAGAAAGGATTCAGAGACCGCAAATAAGATTTATACGACGTTGACTTCTGCGGGGTTGTCATGTTTCATTGATCTGGAAGGAATCTCCGGAGGAGCTGATTTCCCCTCTGCGCTTGCGCAGGCTATCATGGATTCCAAGCTCATGCTTTTGGTCGCCAGCAAGAACTTCTATGCATCTGAATATGCTATGAAAGAAGTCACCTTCGCCGTCAACAACAAAGGAAGTCACTTTATTCTGCCCCTTATTATTGATGATGCCGAGTTCCCGAAGAATCTGGAGTTTATTTTAAGCAATATCAACTGGCGTGAGCTGTCCCGTTCGTATAGGATAGAAAGAGAACTCCTTGAGGACGTTCAAGAAAAGCTGGCTGATCCGAAAGCCGGAGAGACGCTCCTTCAGCAAAGGAAGCGTAAAACCAAGATAACGAATGGAATCATCATCGGAAGTCTTGCTGCAGCTATTATCCTACTAATGATTCTCATGATTCCCGACAGCTTGGAAAACAAGAAACGGGAACAGGATTATGAAAAGGCTCTTGCGGCAAGTACTAAAAGTGCACAGACAATCCGCCAGGCCCAGATACTTCTTGAAAAAATTGACTCTCTAAAAAAAGACGTGGAGAACAGAGAAGACACCTTCTATGAGGAAATCGCTCTTATGGATGAAGCCGACGAGTGTGTTTCCGTGGCAGATTCCATCTTGCATGTTTATGCTGCCCAGCCCACGTATTCGTACCTTTTCAACGGGCAAACGGCTGCTTCTGCCGGTATTGCCAAACAACTGACATCTAAAAGAGATTCCATGGCGTCCTCATGGAGGGATGTCGCATTATCTTGTTATGAGTTATATCAAGATACAGGTGATTCTCTCGACCTTGTCATCGCTCAGGAATATGTTAAAAAAGCAGTACATCTGAACCCTGCCGATTCAGATTTGAGATCCATTCAGGATAATCTTTCAGTTCTATGAAAAAAATAATCATACTATTTGCTTGTCTTCTGGTCGTTATTCCTTCCTTAGCCTATAATCCGAATTTTGAAAGGAAATACAATGACGCCCTGGCAAAATATGAACAGGGGCAGTATGACAGCGCGAAAAAAGTAATAAGCGGCGCTCTTAAGACCCTGCCTAATCTCTCAACTGAACAGAAAGACAAAGGAGACAAATTACTGGCGCTGTGCAATCAAAAAATCGCCAACCAGAACCGCTTGAATCTCTCGACAAAGGAGGTAACTTTGACGTATGCCAGTCATCTTGACAGCGTGGGTGTAGATGCGGGGAAACCGCAGTTATTGTCTTCATCTTCTTCTGCTCCGGGATGGTGTATAGTTGATGGGATCAGGGATGGTTTTTTGTATTTTCACACGGAGTTTAATGAGAAGAAGATTCCTCGCGAGGCTGATATCACCGTAAAAATGGGGAAAATCAGGACCCAGAAGGTGCATATTGTCCAGGAGGCTCGTCCGGAAACCACCAAGAAGGTCGTGATTCGAACTTCTCCTGACAGGGCATGGATTTCCGTAGATGGAGAAGAGGCCTATGTCGGTACTTGGGAAGGGACTCTTGCTTCAGGGGCCCACCGCGTTCACATTGAAAAAGGATCTTATGCGGCAAGGGATACGGTTATCACCGTTTTAGATGATATGCATCGGGAAGATACGCTCGCGTATCGGATACATCTTTCTCCCAATTTCGCCAAATTAGATTTGCACATTATGCCTGAGCCTGGTTTTTCCATCGATTCGGGCGCAATTCTTACGCGATGAGCCACGTTATCTGACACGATATCCCGACGGGACTATTCCCGTCCACGCTGGGACGGTTGACATCGAAGTGATTGCTGAACATTTTACTCCCTTTAAAAAACAGATTCGCCTGGTACGGGCCGAAACGTATAAGGACTCCGTCCGTCTATCACCGATAACCGGCTTCCTGACATTGGGAGATGGAGGAAATGCCGCTCAAGCCCGCGTTATATTTGATGGAAAAGATATTGGCGCCATTGAAGACATCGTTGCTTTCAGGACATTGGTTGGTTCCCATAAAATAACAGTGAAAAAAGAGGGCTATCAAAGTTCAGAGGTGTTCTATCCTGTCACGATTACAGAGGATAACAGTTCTTTCGTGACCGTGTCAATGGACCGATGCGTTTCTTATGTGTTTAAATCAAAGCCATCCGGCGCTCAAGTTTTCATTGATGGAGAATTTGTAGGAGTGACGCCGACGCCGGCTCATGTCTTGCAGGAATTTGAGCAAAAGCACACTTTCAATGTTGAGTATAAAAAGAGAGGCTTTCTTCCTGTTTCGAGGAAGATTCAACCGAACTACATCCTGAAAGAGGCCGTGGATAGCGTCCAACTTTTAGAAGCATCTCCTTTCTTCCTCGAGGCAGATGAAGACAAATTAACAGTAAGTATTGAAGATAAAGAAAAAAAGGCTGTCTATTATGAGAAGACGGAGTTGCCTGCAGAAATCGTTCTGCCCATCAGCGCTACTCCGTACAAAATTACTGCTTGGCGGCGGGGGAAAAAATCTCCCGCCTATCGTGGAACACTTAAATTTGACAACCCTGAAAAGAATCACCGAAAGATCAAAGCATGGCCTAAGAACAATCTTCAAGTCATATCAGGCGAATTTTCTTTTCTTCCGTATAAACTTTCACTCGTGGATTCTCCGGAAGAGGCTCGTTTTGCGAGAGTAAATCTTTGTTCTTTTAGATTACTTCCCGGACTCTCGACATCGGCTGTACGCGGCCTCGCTTTTTTCAACTCTACTTTTGAGCATTTTGCCCCTGCTATTAGTTTCGCTTTTATTAATGGTGATTTTCGTTTAGGCGGCAGCATCTCTGACTATGTGGATGTTAATTCCCTCATCTCCTTTGCCTGGTATCCGGCAATCTTTCCCTTGTTTAAAGATGCTTTTGTGATTCCCAATCTGGCCGGATTCGATGTCTTTATTGGAGTTGAACTCACGCCACGCATTCCAATCGCAAATATAACGTTAAAAGCCGGATATCAAATGTTTCCAGGGATGAAACAATATGTTCCTTCGGTAAGTAATTCTTCTTTTGAAAGGAATAAAAAAGATTATACTACTCCTCCTCCACCTTTCCCAATTAATAGTCAATTCGTTGTCTCTATCACGGCTGCATTGACTTTTTCGACAAAAAACAAAGGAAACAATATCTGGAGACTTTTCTAATGAGATTATGACCTTTGAAGAAATCATCCAACGTCTCCGGGAAAAGGACAACCGGGTAACCCATTGCTTCTTCTTTTGGGATGGGCCTACTTTGCAACATATCGAGGAGATTCGCCGTACCAACCCACAGAAGGCCGCCCAACTACCAAAGCCAGTTTGTAACACTTGCCGGCCCGGACTGCTGAAAGTTCTTCACTCCCTTTACGGCAGTAACCATTTCGACTATGACGAAATGGTTACTGACTTCTATTTTTATCTAATCAAGGATGATAAGTTGGCTTCTATCAAGAACCCTAATGCTTTGATGGGATGGATTGTCCAGGCGGCCTATTATTTTTTCCTCCATGAAAAGATTAAACAAGACCGCGTGTTAGAAAACACGCCCATTGATTCTCTTAATGATGTCAAGGAGGATATTGAAGCAGACGAATCTGCCTCTCGAATGCGCGAATACGTGCAAAGCGTGCTGGCTGCCATGCCAAATCGGACCTATGCCAAGATTCTTGATGAGGTTACCTTGGAGGTTGGGCAGTACAAGGGAAAGGAAAAGGCTGACAAGATGCGACAACTGGCCGAGCGGCTCTGTATCCCTGTTGACAACCTGTATGTAAAAATATCATTGGCGAAGAAGCAGTTCAAGGAGACCGCCAAAAGAATAGAGATGAATTAGTTATGAGTAAGCAACCTACTATCATTCCTCAGGAAGTCCTGGACCGTTATGTAAATGGTACTGCTTCCCTTGAAGAGATTTCCGCTGTATCCCTAGCGATGAGCAAAGATGACAATCTTAAGAGCCTCGTATCCATTCTGGAAGATCTTCACAAAAACGGCGTACTTAGCCAGGACGGCGGCGAGATACCCATGGCCAGTATGGCGGCCATGTCTGAAGGGAACCTATGCGATGTTCTTTGCGAACAATATATCTTACGAGATTACCTCAAAGATGTGCACGAAGATGACGATTATCTGGCAGAGGCCTTGAACAACTGCTGGCTAAAAGAATCCGGCACCCCGCTCCACAACATGGGGCGCTTATTGGAGCATCATGGCATGAGTGTTTCGCGCCGGTATGACAATACGCTGGAAGACCTGGCTCAATTCCTCGAAGACCACAAGAAATTGATTGCGGTGGTGGATTATGGTCAACTTTGGAATAAGGAGTCGGACGGTATTTTCCATGCAGTAGTATGCTTGAATATTGTGGATGGTGTGCTACGGATTTTTGACCCGGCTGCTGAAGGATGTGGAAACTACACGGTGGAGGAATTCATAAAGGCTTGGAATTACTCCAAGAACTACCTTGTGATTGCTTCGGCCGGGACGATGGATTACGTCCCTCATCCCATTGATGTTTCTGATGTCGAACTGGATGATCAACTTCTTGAACTCACGGAAGCCATCGCTGAAAACGCTCATGAAGTGTGGGCTCAGGCGCGCAAATCCGAAGGGTGGACCTTTGGCCCAAATCGAGACGATGCCTTGCGTCAGCACCCTGATATGATTCCTTATTCCGAGCTCACTGAAGGAGAAAAATACTATGACCGGGCGATGGCTTTGAACACTATCCGTCTTGTCAAAAAACTAGGATTCAACATCTCCCGAAAAAATACAGCGTATTGCCCTCAATGTGGAGAATTTGTTTCTGATTCCGCGAAATTCTGTCCCAACTGCGGACAGCAACTGAAACAGAACTAATCCCAGCAGATTATATAAATTCTATTAACCATGGTTATTGTAGCCATGGTTTTTTTGTTTTCGGGTGTTAGAAAAACGTGGCATCATATCTCTTATAGACGAAAACAAAAAACAAACCAAATAAAACTACAACATCATGGAAATCATTCAATGCCCTAATTGTTCTGCCAACAACATTGAGGTCCTTTCTAAAGGCGTGTATAAATGTAATGACTGTGGATCTGTATTTACTACTAATGATGCTTCGCCACAGCACAATGTCCCTGAAAAATATGTATCCGGGAAAAGCAAAATTGCTGCTGCTCTATTTGGGATATTTCTTGGTAGTCTCGGAATCCACAAATTCTATCTTGGAAACATAGGAACGGGTATTCTTTATCTGCTTTTTTGTTGGACTGCAATCCCTGGTATCGTCGGCTTTATCGAGGGTCTCGTATACTTATGTCAAAGTGACGCGGATTTTGCAAAAAAACATCCGGCGAAATAACAAGGTATCATATAGTTAATCACAATTATCGATAATCTAATCAAAAAAGAATATGAAAACGTGCAGTTCCCATTTTTTGGTACTTATTCTGGCAGCATTTGCCTTGTTCTCCTGCGGTAGGAACGATAAGACGGATTATTCTGTCTTCCCTGTAAAAATTGGCCCGAAATGGGGATATGTTTCAACGAAGGGTGAATATATCGTTAACCCGATTTTTACCAATGCTGACCACTTTTCTGAAGGGCTTGCTCGAGTAGAGAAAGATAATCGAGTCGGCTATATCAGTAAGAAAGGTAAATTTGTTATTCCTTGTGAATATCTTGGTGGGACATCTTTCTCTGAAGGAAAAGCATTCGTTACGGGCCCCGAGATGTGTCCGATGTGCATAGACAAAAAAGGGAACATACTTTTCAAGGTTGATAGTGTGGAATATGTTTATTCTTTTTCGGAGGGATATGCCGTTATTGTTACGGCAGACTGGCGATACGGCTATATTAATGGGAAAGGGAAGAAAGTAATAGAACCGCGTTATACCGATGCGCACAATTATTCAGAAGGTCTTGCTGCAGTGAAGGAAGCGGACAGATGGGGGTTCATTAATGGAAAGGGAGAAGCGGTCATAGATATACAATATCCCGAAGTGGGCGACTTTAAAGAAGGGCTCGCTTATGTGCGAGCGGATAATGGTCAGTATGGCTATATTGACAAGAAAGGAAACATGGTCATTAACCCTCAATTCGATAGTGCGTTTCATTTTAACGACGGACTCGCTTGTGTGAAAACGGGAGACAGCTACGGCTTCATAGACAAAAACGGTCATTATGTTATTAACCCCCAGTTTAATAGGGCCAGTGTGTTCTCTAATGGGCTTGCGCATGTTGCTATGGAGAGTTATGGTTTTGTCAATAAAAAAGGGAGATTTGTAATAAACCCTACCTATATGTTTGTTTCATATTTTGTGGGAGATTATGCTTTTGTTTATGAGAAAGGAAAATTCGGATTAATCGATAAACACGGAAAAATGATTGTTGACCCTCAGTTTGATCTCGTTGCGACGCCAGAAGATAATACAGTTATTACTCGTTCTAACTATTATGACGCCGACGCCTTTCTCACGGAGTTGTTTAAGGATTGGAAAGCGAACAGTATCTTTGGTTTCGATTCTAACACAACATTGGGGGATGTCCGCACAAAATTTATTCCTCAGAAGGGGCCAGAAGACAACACATATGCCTTTTCGTTTAAAAACCCAAAAGAGATTAATGGAGTTGCTTTAGTTAGCGGTATTCTTGGATTCGATCAGAAGACATATAAAATAGTTGAATATATTGAACCCGGATGGTTTTGGTCTAGACGCAGCAAAAAAAGACAATATATCAACTCCTGTAAATTGATAAGTGCCGACTATGTTTTTGAACTCGAAGGAATAGCTAAAGATAAAGGAGCGTCACTTGCTCATTCTATTGCAAAAGAATTATCAGCTCGTACTCATGATACTTATGAGAAGCATCAGATTGGATATGTGATTCCACAGACAAAGGAACATCCTGGATACATGATTGAGTATACTAATGACGATGTAACGATTAAAGTAACCTTAGGGGAAACAAGTATTCAAGAAACCTAATCCGCCCAAGTCTATAACTGAAATCATCCTTCTCGCATTTCTGTGATCGTTTTCTGTATTGGTGGCTCACATCTTTAAGGTGTGGGCCTTTTTTCTAAAAACGTCAGGACGTACTGTTAGATTTTGGTCCTTATGAGCTCTTATAGTCGAATACGGAAACAACTTAAAACACATATTATCATGAAAACCATTTATTCTTTCCTTTGTAACGCAGTTAGTCGTTCACTCCTTGTCATCGCTATTATCATGGCTGTTTCTGCCACCAATGTCTTTGGACAGCAGACCATCTCTCTGGATCTGGCTATCCAGGCAACAAACAGAATCCCTTCGACTAAAATCAAGAAAGGTGAAAATCTTGTAATTACTTCCGTATCTTGTGACACGAGAAGCCAAAAGGGTTTCAACTATGTTCTGCAAGCAAGAACCGAAGACGGAAAGGACGTGACAATTGATCTGGCAAAAGTCCGAGAAATGCCAATTATCCATGATGCTGTTTCGAAGGATTCGTACTGGCAATATCGCACTATTCAGCACACTCTTCCTAGTTTGTCCTCAATGACTAATGCTTACGCTCTCCGCAATAAAGCGGAAACCAATGCTAATTCTTACATCAAAACACTGAGAGACAATGGCTTAATTCTCGAAGATCCTTATTTAACATCTTATCTTAACTCTCTTCTCGTGAAGATTAATCCTTCCCAACGCCTGGACTTCTTCAAATATAATTTTAGGGTTGTGGTTGTAAAGGATGATGAACCAAATGCTGGCATATACCCCAATGGTGCTCTACTGATAAATACAGGCATGCTGGCAAGAATTCATACTGAAGATGAACTTGTCGCACTCCTCTGCCATGAAGCCAACCATTTCATTTGCAATCACTTCTTGGACAATATGTCCAAGATGCAGAAAAGAGAAAGTGCAGGTGCAATCAGTAGTGCACTACTTGGTGCCGCCGCAGGAATAATGACCGGTTCGGTCTCCGTCGGATTGAGAGCTACCTCTTTGGCCCTCGACGTGAGTGACGATTTGAATAAACTTATCTCGTCGATGGGATTAGCCTTCAACCAGAACCAAGAGAAAGAATGTGACCAGGCTGCCGTAGACCTTCTCCCGATACTTGGTTATGATGTAAATGGAATGGCCACCTGTATTCAACGCATTGGCAACTATTATATGGAGGAAGGAGATCTCGCAGCATATTACCGGTCTGGAAATCATCCTAAAATTGAAGATCGTATTGCTGCTACCGGTGTCCCCTACGACAAGCGTGACATTGAGTTTGAGAAAAAAATGGCTCCTTGCGTCACTTATATTGCTCAGTTAATGTATACCAGAGGACGTTATTCGCAAGCTCTGCAGTATGTTAATCAAAACATAAATAATGGAGTTGGTCGTGGGATTGACTATTATATCAAAGGAGAGTGCATGCTTGCTGCCTACGATTCGGAGGAGACTAATATGGAAGCGAAAAAATCACTTCTAAAAGCAAAAGAGACCTATAAGGACGGCCTTCCGACTCTCAAAGCACTTATTATCACAGATCTTAGATTAGGTGATAAAGAAGAGGCAACCAATTGGCTCAATGAATTCATCGAACTAACGAAAGACAATGAAGAAGAAAGAATCTGGGCTCAGAATATGCTCATGAACCTATAGTTATTGATATAGATAGTGTAAAGAAGCAGGTTGGACCAAGTGACATGAACCCCGAAAGTTTTTTGTCTAACTTTCGGGGTTCATGTCACTATTGAGTCAACCTCTTTGTGTTATCAGCAGGTCTTTCTACCGGGGCAGTTGGGCGCCGTAATTGGGAACGACCCCGAAGAGGTCCTTGGCTTTCTCCCAAGGATATTTGTTGCAGTACATGCTGGGGCGGACAATCTCGCTGCCCTGCTGGTTCAGGCCGAAAGCCCGGTTCACCTGATTGGCGGCGGAATTGGCGTTGTAACTCTGGGAAGTCATGATCTTCAGGGAAAGGAAGCCTTCCAGATAAGACTTGTCGATGGCGTTGACAAAGGCATCGTTCCCTTCGGGCATCTCCACGTTTCCTTCGTATTTGGGGCCGATCTGCTCGGCCTCTTCGATACGGGCGGCCGGAACGGAGATGGACGCGGCGCCCATGGAGGCAATTTCCAGGTCGCGTTTGTTGGCAAAGAAGTAGTTGTCGTACAGGTTGCTCACCTTGGCGGCCTCCATGGCCTTGTTGGATTCATAGTACACACGCTCCACACCGCAGTTGCTGTTGCAGCCGAAGATGTTGTTGTGTACGTCGATGGTGCGGATGCCGTTCATGAAACGGAAGCCCTGCCCCATATCTTCGAAAGCCTTGGTGCGGGTCCAGGTGAACAGGACGGTATTGTGGTGGAATTCCAGGGAGACTTTGTCGATATCGGCATCCCTCGTACTGCCCCTGACCTGGCAGGACGCATAGCGGCAGGCGATGAAAATATTGTTGCAGATTTCCATGTGGCCCTTGCCCATCATGGCGGCGATCCCGTAGTCGCGGCAGTTCACGAAGATGCAGTTGGAGATGCGGACATTCCCTTCCACATCCATGTGGAGGGCATATTCATCTCCGTTGGCATAACCCACCTTGGCGCAGTTGGGAGCGGCGTCCGGCTCAATGAAACGGCCGGTGAGAACTCCTTCATTGGGGGTGCCGGTAACCTCGTTGGAGACATCGGCCGCGCAGTACAGGTTGTTCTCTCCGAAGTCGAAGACAAGACCGTCCACCACCACCGTTCCCTCCGGCCCGGTGTAGCCGTACGGCCTTCTGGCATTGATGTTAAAAAGGGGCGTGGTGAAACGCTGGGTGGTGGGCTGGATTTTGGTCACATGCTTTATCACATCCCGCTCGGTGAAATCGGTGGACCATCCGCCGTAGATGCTGATGAACTTGCCCCGGTCGTTGGCGGCGTTGCCAAACCGGCCGCACTCCAGATAACCCCGGTCCATATTGCCCAGGTAATTACCCTCGGCCACCTGGATGATATCATTGTCCTGGGCCGTGTCAATCGCTTTCTGCAGGTCTTTCATGGCGGTGGAAGGCGTCAGGCCGTCGGAGCGGGCCGATCCTGTGGAAGCGCTGACATAGAATGTCCTGCCTGCGGCAGACGCAGCGGCGGCTGGAGCGGCTGCAGGCTTGGTCTCATCTCCGGCAATAGCCTCTTTGGCTTTGTTCGCCAGACTTTTCAGATTAAACTGAGCGTGGGCAACGGTAGCCGATGCAAGAAGAAACATCGCGGCTACAAGGAGTTTATTCTGTTTCATAAGGCAAAAATTTAGGTTGACACTGCTATTTCGGCTATTCCAAGCCCCGGGCGCGCATGAGCGCGGAGGGGTCGGGGTCGGCGCCGCGGAACTGCCTGTACAGCACCATGGGCTCTTCGGAACCGCCTTTTTCCAGGAAGGTGGCGCGGAAAGCAGCGGCCGTCTCCTTGTTGAAGACGCCGTCGGCCTTGAATTTCTCCCAGGCATCCACGGCCAGCACCTCGCTCCAGAGATAACTGTAGTAGCCGGCGCTGTAGCCGCTGTTGAAGATGTGGTTGAAGTAAGTGGTGCGGTAACGCGGGATTATCTCGTCAATAAGGCCCATCTCGGCGCAGACCTTCTGCTCGAAGGCGCGGATGTCCTCGGGGCCGTTGAAGGCGGCCAGGTCGGCCGACGACAACTCATGCCAGCGCATATCCAGGATGGAAGCGGCGCAAAGTTCTCCCGTGGTGAAGCCCTGGTTGAATTTGAGGGCCTTCTGAATCTTTTCCACCATCTCGGCAGGGATGGGCTCTCCGGTACGGTAGTCGTTGGCATAGGCCGACAGAATCTCCGGCACAAAGGCGAAGTTCTCGTTGAACTGGGAGAACATCTCCACGAAATCACGGGCCACGGAAGTGCCGGAAACGCTCTTGTAGTGGCACTTGGTCAGGAAACCGTGCAAGGCGTGGCCAAACTCGTGGAAAGCCGTCTGCACATTGTCGATGGTGAGAAGGCTGGGAACGGCATCCGTCGGATCGGTGCCGGGAGCCGGGAAGTTGCACACATTCACGATGACCGGACGAACGTCGGTTCCACCTTCCACGTACTGGTCGCGGAAATTGTTCATCCAGGCGCCGCCCCGCTTGGTGGGACGCACGTAATAGTCACGATAGAAAATGCCGATCAGGCTGCCGTCCGGTTCGGAGAGTTTGTAGGCATTCACCGTAGGATTGTACACTTCCACCTCGGGAGCGGGGTCGATGCAGATTCCATAGATGCGCTCTGCGGCGGTGAAGACGCCCTTCAGGACACTGTCGGCCTGGAAGTAGGGCTTGGTCTGGGA
>OCTX012141385.1_pt1 | contig 13064 bp, 17 predicted proteins | sample 1539691 | NCBI WGS metagenome assembly OCTX01 (sample SAMN02144231, study PRJEB22623) | gut metagenome | biome: sheep rumen | host: Ovis aries | place: New Zealand
TGTCGGGGCGTGGCGCAGTTTGGTAGCGCGCTTGTTTCGGGTACAAGAGGCCGTGAGTTCGAATCTCGCCGCCCCGACCAAAATTAAACACTCAGGAACCGCATGGTTGTGCGGTTCCTTTTATTTTTCCCCAAATAAAAAACTTTAGTTTGCGAAAGTGAAAAAAGGCAAAATCGCGATTTTTTTGCCCCACGAAAATTAATGTATTTACATTATTCGTGATATTGAACGAAATAAAATGACTAAACTGAACAAAATCAGTACATTAAACAATTAATTCAGCCCTGTATTATTTTAACATATACTTTGCGGTGCCTCGGCCTGTCATACTCGCAGAAATAGATTCCCTGCCAGGTTCCCAAAACGAGCCTGCAGATCTCGTCTTTCACACTTCAGCCAATCTCTCACCGCAGCAGCATTGATGCGCCGGTCGTTCCACTGTCAGACTGATGCCGGAGATACAGGAAGGCAGCGCATCGTAACCGGTATGTATCATCCAATACTTCTTCCCGCCTTCCGTAAAGGCAACAGCATATGAGGAATTGCCTGCATGGTTCTGCAGGTACACATCCGCGCCCGCCCGGTCATCCACAAACTCTTTCTTTTTATCGAAATACACGTTTGCGGCTATGGCTTCCACTACAGCTGTCGACAGGCAGCCCGTATGGCCGGACGGGAACTTCTCAGCCAGATCAGCCTTTACCGCCGCGCGGACATACTCACAAACCGTACTTTCATCTGTTTCATACGGGTACACGGACTTGACCGTCTCATGTACCCTGCTTTCATCGTCCAGCATGCTATAACTCCTTACTCATTTTTGCTCATATCAACTTTTTCAAAGCGCCATTTCTGTTTCACGTCCGGATATTTCCCGTGATCCACTTCACTCATAAACATATCCAGCGGGCGTACGCAATCGGAATAGTCACCATACAGATGTTTATACACAACATGGGGTTCCCCGGTTTCGGAATGGCTCGCAACGGTAATGATAAGGTACAGTTTCCCTTTGAAATGACGGTACACTTCGTTAGGTTTTGGAACAGGTCTTTCCTCAATCATTTCTTCACATCTTTCTGTTACACATATATTAATTCCTTTTATCCATGGCCTCTTTCCATGCCATGTATTCGTTCTTATCCAGTTCTACAGCAAAACGCCAGCCATTGTTCAGTTCACAGAGAACCACATGTTTTTCCTGCGCAGGGTTTCCACTCAGTGCAGCACCGATGATCCCCCACACCGGGCCACCCGCAAGATACCCAGCCAATGCGCCAGTTGCCGTCCGATTGGGGGAAGAATGGATCTCGGCACTTACCTCTTCATATTTTACAATAGATTTCGCGATATCCATCTCTTGGACCTGCAACGTATCAAGTTTGTAATCGTAGTACTGTATATCAAAACCCGATGAGAAAAAATGCTGGGATATGCCTGTAATCTCAACAGTTGGATCTTCGATCCCGCCTAAATATTTCGCCATGGTGCCTCCTTGATGTCAGATTGCCACATCAATCTTGGCGCTTACGCCTACTCCCTGAACACGCGTGCAATGAGAGGGGTCCACCGAATCTACCGGTATCAGCGCTTGTACCCGAAACGTCCGGTTCATGAAATCCCCTTCGAGTGCCAACGCACCTTTACATTTATCCACCATGGCCCGTGGTCCGCTGATCTGAGCCGCCCCTACGTAACCTTTGCTTCCAACCGCAATAATAGGCACTACTTTAGTTGCATATGAATCAGAAACAGGGTATTTCGCAGTCAGCTTGTTGATAAAGGTATTCAGTTCATTTCCATACCTGTCTACCAACCAGACAATACCGCCTGTTTTGACCGCTTTGCCTAATCCGCCCAATATGCCTCCTGCGTCTGCCTTTGGAACAGATACCATATTGCCTGCCATAAAACCTACAATTGTTGCAATAATGATTGCCTTATTCCCTTTCAACATCGTTTTCACCTCCGATAATTCCTACCTGATCATTCTACGATTATTGTATTGGTTTCCTTTAAACAATACTTTATATATTTATTATATCAAAAATAAATAACCTATAAACAGTCCTCTCGGTTTATTTTTTCTGTTTTTATGAAGTCCCCCCGGACGGTTTTACATTATTCTGGATTTTAGCTTATTGTTTATCAAATTACTTCCCCCAATTATCTTGTTGTTTCATTTTTCCTTATTGTATTACCGCGGTTCGGCCTGGAAATCGGGGAAATATATACAAATTTAACGATAAATGTATTGGCTTATTGACCTTTCAATAATATAATTGGTTAAAGACCGGAGATGTTAAAATGCCAACGTTAACAAGTGCAATTATAAATACGGTACCGATAACACAATTCAGCCGAGGTTTCGCGAGTAAAATCTTTAAAATTCAAGAAAGGCGGTGCCCTGTTTTGAAAATTTATAATCTGAAGTGCCCTAACTGCGGTGCTACGCTGGCAACAGACGTAAAGAACAATTATGCCCGTTGCGAATACTGCGGTAACGAGTTTTATATATCCGAAGATACAGAGAACGAAGCGAATCAAGCTGACCTCAGCAATGAGGGAGACGCTGACAAATATAAAGCAAAGCCGTTGCCGGGACAAGTTTCCGGGAAAGCCTCCGCCGATCCGGAAAAGCGCAAAAAATCCCGCGTCAGGGATTTTGTTATCATCTTCCTTTTTGTGATTATTGGAACTGCCCTTTCCCTGCTCCTGGACAAGGAAAAACCGCAGGATATCGTTCCCAAAACGGACCTGCACCGTTTTTTCACGGAACTGCGTCTGGACTGTACGCCGCAAAGCATAGAAACATTAACACAAAAACACAAACTGCACTTTTTCCGGACGGAGAAGGCAGTCAATGCCAATTCTGCCAATATCCTGTATTACAAAGTTGCCAAAACCATGGAGACCGCGCTGGATAAACAGGGCGAACACGGTGAAACGGTAGAAATCGAATTCGATGCGGAAAAGAATAATACGTTCCGGCTTGCCGTCTATTCCGATCCGGATCACATCGTCGGCCGCGCTCTTCTCTTTAACTATGGAACCTATTACAGCCTTTCCGCTGATAACGCAAATGCGAAAAACCTGACAGGATATTATTATTACAATAACTCACTGCGCAGTGCCGCCGGTGAACAAAAAACGCATCCGCCCTATCTGAAATGTGCCGATGCAACGGAAGCGCTTAAAATGATTTATACGTATAAAAAATAAGCCAAGGTACCAGACGGACATACACATGATCCATTTTCCCCCATCGGAAAAAGCTACCACGCATACTCAAAAAGCAGCCAGCGATTCATTTCGACCGGCTGCTTTTCTATACCCACCAGGAGTTACTCTTCCTTCAATACCCGCATGGTCTCCTCATAATCTTCCCGTGCTTCCGGGAAAAAAACTGTCGTGCAGTAGCAATGAGGCATACCCGGCGCCATTTTCAAATGATGCGGAACCCCCGCTTTGGCCAGCATTTCATCATAAGCTTCTGCTTTGGCAGAAAGAACTTCCGAAGTTCCGTAATAAATCCATGTTTCAGGAAAGTTTGAAAAATCCGCACCGTCACAGCTCTGCATCCATTTCGGCACCGTTGTGTTGCCGTGAGCCAGTAATGGCTGTATCGTTTTCATGTACTGCGCAGACAACATTACGTCCCGGCTGTTCAACTCCTGCATCTTCGTCCACTCTTTTTCTGTAGAAGGTATTCCTCCCGGGGATATAAGCACCATTTTTTTCGGCATGGGCAGGGAGCTTTTCCTTTCATTCAGGTAGGCTCCTAACAGTAACAACAGCGCCCCGCCGGATGAATATCCGTACCAGCGCACGTCTTCGTATTCCCGGGACATGGCAGTATACACTTCGTACAGCATACGGACGCTGTCCCGTATGGTATACTCATCACACAGCGGATAATAGGGGAACCACACATCCGCCCCTGTATTGGCCGCCATCTTTTTGGCAAAGCCTATAAACATCCGGGGCGGCGCCAGCAGTAACCCCCCTCCGTACACACACAGGATAGCCCGTTTCGATTGCTCTTTATGACTGATTGCCAGACAATGGAAGTCGGCGGAACATCCGCTCAACGCATCTGCTGCCCCGTCCAGATTATCAACGCGCACCTTTTTATCACGATAAACAAATTTTCTGTCACCCGGGATAAAAAACTTGTTCAGTTTATTGCGCCGGTGTATCTGTTTCAGCATCCTGTCCTTTGGCAGTCCTGTAATCCGCTTGCTTCCCGAAAGCCGAACCAGAAATTTTGTGATGATAAACTGTATGCTCATGAAACCGTTACTTCCGTCGTGCCTTTGATTACTTTTTCCATCTTATCGTTAAAGCAAAGTACCTGCATCCGCACCTGCAACTTATTTTCCTCTTCTTGCACCGGCACGACCTTCATTACTTTTGCCTCCGCCGTAACAGACTCGCCAGGACGTACCGGCTCCATAAAGCTTACTTCTATCACACCGCTTTCTATCCAGTCTTTGCCGAACGTACGGACCATCAGTTCCTGAATAAACGCCAGACTTAGCATACCATGAGCAATAGTGCCGCCATACCTCGTAGTTTTGGCAAACTCCGGATCCACATGCAACGGATTGTGATCCTCTGCTGCATCTGCATAACGACTGATCATTTCCTGCGTCACATTTTTTGCAGGCAGTGTATATACATCACCTTTATTGATTACTTTCATACTTCTTTCTCCTATCTACGCCGGTAAAAGAATGGTAATCTCACTTATCACCGCCAGTTCCCCGGCTTCGTTAAAGGCTTTCACTTCCTGAATTACAAATTTTAAGCCACGTTTTTCCAATTTTTCTTTTACCTGTCCCCGGAGGGTCAGTGTTTCTCCCCAATGTAACGGTTTCAGATAACGAAACCCCTGCTTGGCATGAACGGTTCCGTCTTCCAGCTTTTCACCGGTCAGCGCTTCCCAACGGGTGTAGACTGCCGCATATGCAGGCGGCACCAGCCGTTTCTCCGTATACAGCAGCGTATCGTCCTTCACTGCAGCCAGATATGCTTTTACCGCTTCTTCCTTGATGGTAAATTTCTTCTCAGGATAAGGCACTCCTACTTGTACTTCTGAAAATTTCATACTCATCACCTTCTCTTAGACCGAATCCCTTCCCTGTTTTATCTGTTCTTTTTCCCGTTCTTCCATATGTTTTTTTACATCCCCGGCAAAATCCACTGCAGCCTCAAGGCCTGCCTGCAGCCCTTCCCGGATCTGGCGTCCTGTCTCTGCCAAGGCACTCATAATATCTTCAATCTGATGTGATTCGGAAATCCCTGTTTTACACCAGATGGCAAAATGCTCGCAGTTGTTTGTCCACAGGCTGTACTGCGTCTCCCCGATCCGTTCCCGGGCGCGGACCACAGTTTCCTCCGGCGTATACAGATGATAATTGCTGATCTTCAGTACATCCCACAATGTCTGCGCATTTTCCGGATGGGCAAACTTTTTCCGGAACTCCGCAAACGGAATCTCTTCCGTAGGACGCCCGTACACCTTTGGGAATTCACAGACACTGTAAACCAGGCTTCCATTCAGAAATTCTGCCATCGGCGCCTGATGAATGCAAATCTTGTAATGATCGGAAGGATCGATATCGTAATGAATTACTTTATCGTTGCCCACATAGATGCCGTAATGTTCAAAGCCGATGCGGTGCACACAGATCACATCGCCATATTCCGGTTCTTCCAGCAGACCCGGATCTGTTTCCAGATCCAGCGCCTGACGCACATTACTGGACAACTTATTAGCCGCCACAAAGATCGGATTGATCCGGCTTCCGATTTCGCTGCGAATTTCATTCAGTTTGTTTTCTATTCTGTTTTCTATATTTTCAGGCAGTCGTTCATCAGATTCCTGCCCGTCTTTCATTCCGTCTGTTTCGTTTATGTCAAGCACGGATTTATCAAACTCCGCCATATTTTTACTATTACCTTTCATTTTGAAACTTTCTGATTCCGTCAGTCGGTCAGCCGGTTACTGTCTTGCGCTTCCTGACAATAGTACTTCACTATGTAATTCACTGCTTTTTTTTGAAATAAATCCACAAACCTCCTAAAATAAAGAGCATTCCCAGCCCCTGCTGCAGCGTAATATTTTCACCGAAGATCAGGAACGCAAGGATAATCGTTCCCACGGGTTCACCTAAAATCCCCATGGTGACAGCGGTAGCCGGCAGATACTTCAGCAACAGGTTAAACACGCATTGCCCGCCTACGGTGGCAAGCAGGGCAAGGCCCCAAAAACATCCCCATGTCTGGAAAGAGTAGCCGGTAAACGGCTGCCCCGTAACCAGTACATATGCGGCAAGACACAGGGTACTGGCTGAATAGCAGACCGTCGTATAAGGCAGCACATCCATTTCTTTTCGCAACAGCTGACCAAAAAGGAAATGCAGACTGATCACACCGGCAGATGCAAAAGAAAGCATGTCGCCCCAAAACGCCGCACCGCTGACCCGGAAATCACCCCAACCAATGATAACGGAACCGGCGATTGCCAGAAACACGCCCATCATTCCCTGCCGGGTAACTTTTTCATGAAGTAACAGCCCGCCCCATAAAATGGCAAACAAAGGCTGCAGGGACACCAGCACGGTAGAGCTGGCAACCGACGTATACCGCAGTGATTCAAACCACATCACCCAGTGTATGGCTAAAAGAGCGCCGGATACAACAGCCAGCCTGAGTTGCCGTCTGTTAAGCTGAAGCAGCTGTTCCCATTCCTTTTTCCGACACAGTAAGGCCGGAACCAGAAAACATAACGTAAACAGCAGACGGTAGAACGCAATGATTCCGGAAGGCGCTTCCGCTAATTTAACAAAGATGGCAGAGGTAGACAGGAACAGTACGCCTAACCCCAGTGAACCGTGCAGAAAAAACGTTGATTGCATCGCTCACTTATTTTCCGTCAGCAAAATTGGTAAACACGTCTGCCTCTACTTTGGGAAGACCGTATTTTTCTTTTGCGTCAGCTATGGCTTTGATCATGAACGCCATATTCCGCGCCAGATTGCGCATGCACTGCAGACCTTCCAGATCCTTTTTCACATCTTCCGCCGTAAAGCCGTGCACCTGGTTCCAATAGGTGCTGGTCGCAATGGGCATGCCGCTGATGGAAAAGTATTTGTTCAAAACATCAAAGGATGCCGTATTGCCGCCTCGTCTGGCGCTGACCACAGCCGCGCCTACCTTCATATGTTTGGGAAAAGATGTGCTGAACATCAGCCGGTCCATAAACGACAACAGAGTTCCGTTGGGGGAAGCATAATACACCGGACTGCCAATAACCAGGCCGTCCGCTTCCTTCAGTTTGAGCGCCGCCTCATTCACAGGATCATTATTGAAAACACACTTGCCGTGTTCCCGGCAATATCCGCAGGCAACGCATCCGCGGATATCTTTATTGCCTACATGGATCAGTTCCGTTTCAATTCCTTCTTCTTTAAACGTGCGAATCATTTCGTCCAGCGCAGTAGCAGTACATTCGTTTGCCCGCGGGCTCCCGTTGATCAGTAAAACTTTTGCCACGATGTTCCTCCTGATATTTTTTCTAAACTATAAAGATTTATTTACAAATGGTCGATGGAGCCGCGAATGTGGGTGTATACCACTTTGGCCCCGGTCAGCGGCACAACAATCGGCTCCAGCTCACGCAGATCTTCCACGCGCCAGCCTTCGTTGCGCTCTTCCAGCAATTGCAGTGCTTCCTCCAGGGTTTCCGCTTCTACAATCGCCAGCGCGTCCAGATAGAATTCGTTCACCACGCAGGGTTCGTTGATCATGCTGTGGCTGTGATACGTCTTGTTATGACGCCAGATGAATAAGTTCACAGTGCGGTCTCCTTGTACTGAAACGATCGATATTACTTGTCCATAGCATTTGCAGTTTCCAGGCAGTTCCTGCAACCTTCTTATACAGAACGCAAGTTAATGCAGATCTATCCTATAAACGTTACCGGATTTCCCTTTCGCTCTACAACACGCCGAAGCGGCAGACTGTCCTGCGAATCAGGATAACCTAACGCCATACTTACGTACACCGTTTCCCCGTCCTGCATTCCCAGCGTTTTTAAATATGACACCATGACAGGATTCTCATTCAGCCAGTTGATCTGGTTGATCCAGCAGCTCCCCAGATCCAATGCGTTGGCCATCAGCATCATGTTCTCCACTGCGCAGCTGCAATCCGCCATGTTGTTTCCATAGCCGATGCGGTTAGCGGTCAGCACCAGTACCGGTGCGTTGTAATGAAACACATACGTTCCCTTCTTGCTAAGTTTGATAGCTGTTGCCAGCGACGCATAGGTGTCCGGCGTCAGCTCCATCTTGGCGAATTCCTCCCGGGCGATACGGGCCAGTTCTGCCAGCACGGTCTTATCCTGAATCACAAGGAAATGTGTAGTCTGGTTATTGCCGCCGCTGGGCGCAAACCTTCCTGCCTCAATGACCTGCTCCAGTTTTTCCCTTTCTACAGGTTTCTGTAAAAATTTACGCGTACTGTGGCGGGTTTTTATCAATGTCAATGCGTCCATACGTCCCCCCTTTTCTTCAAACATTTCATTCCGTCCATTTCAAAAGCTTTTAATGTATCTTTCTTCTATACATTCTATTATACACTACAAAAATAAAAAATAATAATACTATGCAGCATATTTTTTGAAAAGAAAATCCCGATTCACTGAACCGGGATTTTTCTCTGCACTTTCATTTTGAATTTTCTATTGTAAATCAGTGTTACATTGCGTCTTTATTCTTTTATTTCGTAAACTTCGCCAGATCTTCGGGAATCTTCATGCCCAGTTTTTCAGCCTGTGCTTTATTAATGCTGGGGGTAAATTCTTTCTGGAAGGCAATCGGCATGTCCTGGGGTTTTGCTTTACCGTTCAGGATGTCTGCCGCCATTTCACCGCTGATGACGCCTAACTGGAAGAATTCAATGTTCACGCTGGCAGTGGCACCGTTCTTTAACAGAATGGCATCGGCTGCAATCACCGGAACCTTGGCTTCGTTGGTAATGGCTACCAGCGCAGGCGTAGCGGAAGCGATTACGTTATCAGTAGGAACATAGATGAAATCAACGCCTTTGCTTACAAGACCGCGGGCAATCTCCTGAATGTCGTTCACCGTGTTCACACTGCCTTCTTCATATGCAACACCTGCTTTTTTCAAATGCTCTTCCGCCATTTTGATCTGCACATAGGAGTTCATTTCACTGGAAGTGAACATCAGCCCAACCTTCTTCGTACCAGGTTTCAGTTTCAGGCCCAGATCCAGCTGCGCAGCTACCGGTGCCATGTCGCTGGTACCCGTCACATTGGTTTCCGGCTTTTTGTCAGACTTCACCAGTTTTGCGCTTTCATAACTGGTAATCGCGCTGCCAACGATGGGAATCGTTTTTGTGGCATTGGCCATGGTCTGTGCAGAAGGCGTTGCAATAGCACAGATTAAATCCACCTTATTATTTACAAATCGCTGCGCAATCGTCTGCAGGTTGGACTGATCCGCCTGGGCATTCTGCACATCGTATTTTACGTTTTTGCCTTCTTCAAAGCCTTTTTTCTTCATGCCCTCGATAAAACCCTTACGGGAGTCATCCAGAGCCTGATGCTCTACCAGTTGTACGATGCCGACATTATATACTTTTGCAGCTTCCTTTTTCGGAGCTTCCGCTTTCTTGTCGCCACCGCCACAGCCTGCCACAGCAAAAGCCATCATGGACAGCAGCATGCCTACTGCCAAAATTTTTTTGCTTTTAAAAAACATTAACATAACCTTCTTTCTTTAATATAGTTACATAAATAAATGATACAAAATCAAATTGCTAAAGTCAACCGGAAATTTAAGAATAAACTACTTTGCGGACGCCTCCCGCATTTTTGCCTGCAGATATACCAGCGCGGCCGGAAGATGCTCCTTAATTACCTCTGCCAGTTCATGCATTTCTTCCGTGGGCTGCTGCATATCCGGAACCATAATGGGATGCATACCGGCCCGGGATGCTGCGCGGATGCCATTGTGAGAATCCTCCAGCACGTAACAGCCGGCAGGGTCAGCCTGCAATGCTTTTGCCGCTGCCAGGAAAATATCCGGTTCCGGCTTGCTCCGCGACACCATGTCCCCACCTAAGACCGCATCAAAATATTGCAGCAGATGCGCTTCTTCCAATTCAATTCTCACAATATCCGAGCGGGTAGAAGAAGCCACCGCCAACGGAATGCCAGCCTTCTGCAGTGCATGTAGTATCTCAACAACACCTGGTTTTAAGGGCAGACGCCCTTCCCCGTACCGCTCGCGGAACAATGCAGTAACTTCCTTTTTATACGTTTCATAGGGAAAATCGTTCCCGTATTTTTCCAGGAACCGCTTCCCCGTCTCTACCCTGTTGTTTCCCTGCACCCGCATGCATATCTCCACAATGTCAGGAATGTTATGTTTTTCGGCAATGACCTTCCAACATTCGATCACCAGCCGTTCCGAATCAAAAATGACGCCGTCCATATCAAAGATGACAGCCTGTACCTGTTTTTCCATGTTAAAAATCCCTTTGACAGTTTACCTGAATTAAGAAAACGCCTGATTAAGCAGTGCTTTCGTAAGATATTATAACACATTCCTGCCAACTGTATCTGTTTTAATGTTATAATAGTTTATCAAAAGCACTGCCCCATCCCACAAAAGACGGACACAATCCATGGTCCAAAGGAGAAATAAATATAATGAAGACGTTACAACGCATATGTTTATGCGGAATGGCAACCGGAATGCTCCTGTTCCTTCCCTTTCATCAAATCTATGCCGACAGTCCAGCCCTGAAATCTTCACCGGCAGCTAATACGAATTTTGCCACTCCGGCTTCGCAGCCTGTACCGCCAGCTCATGCGGCAGCCCCCCTGCAGGAAGAAATGCAATACCGCACCGCGTCCCAACTGGCAGAAGAAGAGAACCTGATGGCTATTTTATGGGTGCAGCGTTCCGCTGAATTCCGCGGTTTATGCTACCAGGCCTACAACCTGGCGGCCATGGAAACAGAAAAAGCCATTGCACAGCGCAACAAAAAGGAAAATGCATTGCGAAAAGCTGAAAAAAAGCAAAACGACACGGCACAATCCGACAGCATGAAGGCAAGCGGACCGGAACGCAACATGACAGAAAAAATCCCAGAAAAGAAGAAGGTACAGCAGGAACCTCTCCTTCCTCTGGCTGTCGTTCTGGATATCGACGATACCATTGTCTGCCATGCGCTCCTGCAGGCATATTACACCGAACATCCCGAAGCCAAAGCAGATTACAATGCATGGGAACAGTGGATCGCACAACACAAAACGCTCCTGCCCGGTGCCAGAGAATTTCTGCAATACGCGGACCAACACGGTGTACAGATTTTCTACGTTACAGGCCGCGGTCCTAAGGACAGATCCGTCACATCACGCTTTTTGCAGAAAGCAGGTCTCCCCTTTACGGATGAAACTCACCTGCTTATGAACGACCGCAGCGGCAGCAAAATGAACCACTTTGCAAAACTGGCGCGCCGTTACGATATCATCTGTTACCTGGGCGATAATGCCGGTGATTTTCCCATCAGCGCAATAAGGGAAGAAAACAGTATCATCTACAAGAAGAAAGCCGACGACAACAGAACCGACAGCAAAACCAGGGCAAGCGAAAACAGAACAGAACCAGGCAACGCGATTCGCACAGATTGCAGCGCCGCCAATCAATCTGAAACAGAAACCGGAAAACGCAAAACGGAAATGCCGCTGGACATCCCGGCCATGCTGAAACATGATAAAAACCCGGTACGCAATAAGACAGTAGATATACACAGAGAATCTTTTGGTACAAAATTTATCCTGCTGCCCAACCCCATGTACGGCGACTGGGAATACAACCTGGCGCAAAACTATCGCAGACTGCCCGCAGAACAGCGGATTGCTTTGCGAAAAGCTGCATTGAAATGTTTTACGTACATTCCAAACACAGAACCATAGGCATTCCCGGTGCAGTTTCAGTTCCTATGCGTATATGGTAAAAGCCATGTAAAAAACAATCCCCTGAAGCCTTAGCATGATAGTTATGCAGACTTCAGGGGCGTTTTTATTTATATAACATCTTTCTTACTTAAAGAACCCGTATAAAAATGTAATGCCGACAAAACGATAGCGTTACCCTGCGGCTCCGAATGCTATGCGTCAGTCAAACGTAACACCTTTTACAGCAGGATTTTTCGTAGTCGTCAGGTTATGGGTACTTGGGAGAACAACGTTACGCAGAAGGACAGGTTCAAAACCGACCTTGAAAATGACTATGTTGCAGCCCTGCTGCGTATACTCAACTTCCACAACGCCCTTATCACTGGTCATACCGCCCATACTGCTTTTACTGATCACATGGCATTTCCCGTTTTCAATGCGATACTCAATGCCCGGTCCGATATAAGCACTGGCGTACTGAAGAGGCGCGCCGTCACAAGTTACAGTAATCGTAGCTTTCCCACCCTGTTTCACCGGTGCGGCAGGATTAACCTTTCCGGCAGAAGGCTTTTCGGTCTTTACAGCCGGTTTTCCCTTTAATACGTTCCCGACATTAAACCCCGCCTCTGCAGACATCGGCAGTGCAATGGACAGCGCACAGAAAACAGCCATCAGCACAGAGAATTTCTTCATGATTTTCATCTCCTTTTTCCCCTTACGGTATTTTGGTAACTGTAATCTACTAAATGAGATGAAGAAATCTTCTCTCATTTCCTAAGATTATTATACCATCCGTTCCGTTTTCTGTATAGAAAAAAGATGTCAGCTGCCCGCTGACATCTTCACTATAATTTAAACCTAATAGAAATTAGGAGTCACTCTGGTGGAGGTGGAGGGAGTCGAACCCTCGTCCGAACATATTGTCATACAACTTTCTCCGAGCGCAGACAGCATACTTTATTTCGCTCCGGCACCGCCTGCCGACCGGCTGTACCTTCACTAGTTCGTAAGATTTAATCCGGAGCTACGAACCTTGCTCTCAGACGATCCCGCCAAGTGACGT